>Ga0315295_10002157_pt1 | contig 16736 bp, 15 predicted proteins | sample YL17G14_0_MG_FD_204453 | JGI IMG/M metagenome (GOLD analysis project Ga0315295, IMG submission 204453) | Sediment microbial communities from Yellowstone Lake, YNP, Wyoming, USA - YL17G14_0 | ecosystem: Environmental > Aquatic > Freshwater > Lake > Sediment | place: USA: Wyoming | collected... | reverse complement strand
CTGAGACGCACACCTTCCAATCAGGTCCGGATGACCTTGCCTACCGTCTGCACCTGCGCCTGATGAAGGATGGTTCCGGGATTTTGATCGTCAACGCCGCCACCGTGCTGCACCTCAACCCGACCGCCGCGGAATTCGCCTTTCACATGATGAAAGGCACCTCCCCCGAGGAGACTGCCAGGCATGTTGCCAAGCGCTACCGAATCAGCCAGGCGGAAGCGAACAAGGATTACCTGGAATTCCGCGACCGCATCCAGACCCTGATCCACACCCCCGACCTCGACCCGGCTACTTTCCTCGATTTTGAACGGGTGGCGCCGCACTCCCAGGATCTCAGCGCTCCCCTGCGCCTCGATTGTGCCCTCACCTACCGCCTGCCCTCCGGCGCGGATGCCTCCCTGGCCCCAACCAAGCGGGTGGACCGCGAACTGACGACCGAGGAATGGCAGTCCATCATGACCAAGGCCTGGGCGTTTGGCATTCCGCACATCACCTTCACCGGCGGCGAACCCACCCTGCGGGAAGACCTGCCGTCGCTCATCGCCCATGCCGAGAAGGTCGGTCAGGTGACAGGATTGCTTTCCGATGGGCTAAAACTTGCCGACCCGGCTTACATGAAGAGCTTGCTGCAAACTGGTCTCGACCACCTGTTGTTCATTCTCGAACCGGAAAACCCGGCCTCCTGGAAGGCGTTGGGAACTGTCATGCCGGAAGACCTGTTCACCACTGTCCACCTGACGGTAACTCCAAAGAATGTCGGAAAAGGGGGTGAGATCCTTGAAAAGCTGGCAAGCCTGAATGTCAAGAGCCTGTCAATGGGGGCTTCCGAGGCATCGCTTCATGAAGCCCTGCACGGCTTGCACGATAAAGCCGCCAGCCTGGGTCTCACCCTGCGTTGGGACCTGCCCGTACCATACTCCGCTGAGAACCCGGTGGCCCACGAGACAATAGAGGACGAAGTCCCAAAGGGCGCTGGCAAGGTCTGGCTGTATGTGGAACCTGACGGGGATGTGCTCCCCACCCAGGGCGAAGCGGATAAGATCCTGGGGAATATATTACGAGATCCATGGGAGAAAATCTACCATTAGGTCCCTGTACAGGTGACTCTCAACAGGGATCATGATTGAGGCTAGCCAATGACACCCGCCATCCGCAATCGACTGGCACAAATAGGGTTCCTGGTTCTCTTACAGGCTGCGGCCTTGTTCATCAGCGTATGGAGATGGGACTGGTGGAACGCCTGGGTCTACCTCGGTCTGTATTTATTGATGCTGGCCTGTAACGCGTATATCTTGCTGGGCAGGCACAAGGAATTGGTGGAAGAGCGGTCTCAGATCGGAGAGGGGGCTAAAAGGTGGGATAAGGTCATCGGCCTCATCACCGGATTGGGCGGATTCACCATCCTGGCCATTGCCGGGCTGGACGAACGGTTCAGCTGGGCAGGGGCGCTCCCTCTCGGTATCCAGATCATTGGTTTCGTCCTGCTCGGGTTGAGTTATCCTCTCTTCACCTGGGCGATGGTCTCAAACAAGTTCTTCTCCACTGTCGTCCGCATCCAGAAGGACCGCGGTCATTCCGTTCAGACCGGCGGACCCTACCGCTATATCCGCCACCCGGGATATGCCAGTCTGCTTATCTCGTACCTGGCAATGCCTTTTGCACTCGGTTCGCTGTGGGCATGCCTTCCAATGGCACTGCTGGTTGCCAACCTGTTCCTGCGCACCACCCTGGAAGATCGTACACTGCAAAGCGAATTGGATGGGTATAAGGAGTATGCGGGCCGGGTTCGATACCGGTTACTCCCTGGAATATGGTAAAGGTGTTCCAGCCCGACCTTGGTTTGTATGAAAACCTGATCGGTTCTGGTCTCGAAAGGATTTGTTGATGCCTGACGCCTCTGAAATTGCCGCCTCTCGTTTCTCGCAAGGCTTTGCCTGAAGCCAGGCCGTGCTGACGGCTTTTGCGTCCGAGTTCGGACTGCCTGATGAAACAGCGTTAAAACTTGCCGCACCCTTCGGCGGCGGCATGGCGCGCACTGGTAGAATCTGCGGCGCGGTCACCGGCGGCCTGATGGCGCTGGGGCTGAAATTCGGATACACCTCTCCCGGGGGCAGGGATGCGACGTATGCGCTTATCCAGGAATTCATGAGCCGTTTCGAGAGCCTGCATGGGGCTCTCGATTGCCGCGCATTGCTTGGTTTCGAGATCCTCAACCCCGCAGACCGCGAACGCGCGCAACAGGCGGGGGTGTTCGAAGAAATCTGTCCCTGCCTGGTGCGCGACTCGGCGAAAATCATCCAGGAATTGCTGGAAAAAGAGACTTAGGCCACCTGCCCTCAGGATGAACTCCGTATCGCATCCTCGGCAAGTCCAACAATCCCTAGGGGTAGGCGAACCCTGCGAAGCCCTCCACACTGATTTCACTTATCAACGAAATTTTCCCAGCGTTGACATCCACGCTCACCAGTACCGCCCGATCTGTGGAGGCGTTATAGGCTGCCACGACCAGGTTGTAGTTTTCGGATGCCATCCAGCCAAGCGGGGTGACCACAATACCACCGCCCAGCCCGGACGGATCGATAAATGCAGCCAGCGGGTACTCGCCGATGAGGATTCCCTCCAGGGTGCCAACCCGCAGGGTGGTATCAAGCGTGCCCTCAAATTCCGAACCCTTGCCTTCCATCCAGGAAATATACCCGTCGCCGGGGCCGATAAAGGCATGTGCCGGGCCGCGGTCGTACCCGTTCAGGCGCGAAAAGGAGATCAGGTCAGCATTGTGCAGGTCAGCGGCGTACAGAACCCCGTCGGATTCCCAGGCAGCCCACGACTGGCTGACAGAAAGGCTGGAGAAATTGCAGCCCATGCTTAAGAACTCGAGGCTCTTCCCGCTTGCCAGCTCGTAAAGATACAGACCCGCCCGAGGATTGGTGAGCGAGTCTCCACCGATTCCCCACGGGGCATAGGTGTACCACAGCCCGGTGGGGGTATTGTTGACATCCCGGTGGATCGCCACCACCTGGGCGATCTGCGGTTCACCGGACTCGATCGACAGGATGGGGCTGGCAGAAGCGATGCTCTGGTAATCGCCAAGGAACATCTGGCTGCGCAAACCGGAACCATCCGGGAGAGATTCCACCGTCGAATAGGCGATGACGGGCGACTTCGGGATGCCTGTCAGACCCGTGACGGTGACCGAGCGGGGGAATTCCTTGATAAGCGAGACCTGACCGGTCGAACTGACATTTAATTGGGTGAGGCCATTCTCATTCATCCCCAGAAAGACGAGCGGAGCAGGATTGTCCTGTTCGTTCCCTGAACCAGCCAGGTGGGCCTTCATGCGCCCGAACAGGTTCCCGGTCTGCCAGGTTTCAAGCGAAGAGCCGTCACGCCAGAGGAGGCTGAGCCCGGGGCTGCCCGGGATATTCGCCAGCACTCCCATTGGGATTGGATTATCCTGCCTGGCATATTCATGCGGTGTGACCAGACAGCCTGCCACCGATATCGGTGAGGGGCTGGCGGGATTGACAGGAGCGGAACTTACCGGCGTACAGGCTGAAAGCAGGAATAAGAAAAGCAGTGGAATCGAAATTGTGGTTTTCATCGTTGGTACCTCCAAAACCGTTAACGCTCGCTAATTCTATTATGTTCCTTCATTTGGAAAAACCCCTCTGCAGAGGGGGTTGGAATAAGCTGGCAACTGATCCCAAGTATGTGTAACAGGCGCTTCCAGCCTGCATGGTGGTGATGATTCAATCCGGCTTATAATTGGGGACAGGATACCGGTTGTTGATGTGCATACTGGCTGGTGCTATCCTCCCTGTTATGTCAATTCTCTCCGTGATTTCCTGAGCGTATAGCAAGACGCGGTGATCCTTTCAACCTTTTCGCTTTAGCAGAGACCTGATGTCCTCCATTCACTCAAGGATCATGTTGGTTGGTTTCACCCTGTTGATCGCTGTTCTGGTTGCTCTGGGGTATACCATCCTGCATGAAGGCGGTCATGCCCTGGCTGGGCTGGCTTTTGGCGGGAGGGTGGAGGAATTCGATGTGAACTTCCTCAACCTGGGTGCACATGTGCGCATGACCGGGGGGTTCAGCCGCTTCCAGAATGCTGTCATTAATGTCAGCGGTGTTGGGCTGCCGCTGCTCTCCTGGTTGGTGCTGATGCTGCTGCTGCCGAAGCAATGCAGTTCGCCTCTGCAGTGGACGAAATTCATCACTTCAGCCGGAACCCTGTGCTCCCTGTTGGCCTGGGTGATCATACCATTGCTATATCTGAATAACCGCGCGCCTGCCGGTGATGATGTGACCAAGTTCATCGGGAACAGTGGGCTGCCGCCTCTATCGGTAGCCTTCACCGCCCTGGCGTTTTTTATCGGTGGATGGATGCTGTTCGCCCAGCGATTCAGCGGGATGAAGGATGTTCTGCGAACACTTTTCATCGGAAAAGGCAGGCCGATGGCGACCTGGCGCTGGGTTCTGGCGGGATTGGTGGTCAGTGCTGTGCTTGCCGGTACTGGCATGCTGGTCAGATCCACAATGGGTGGAGAACTTACCCAGGTACCGAATGGTTCCAACCAGATTGCCATTGTCGATCTCTCCAGGCGGGACATGCAGTCGGAGACAATCGCCCGCTTTCATCTGGACGAGGCAGGTGATGCCTCCATCTTTCTGCGACTGATTAATATCGACTCGCGCTACCTCGACCTGAACCTCGTCCCGCCACAGGGCGATGCGCTCCTGCTTTTACACGGCGTCGATCTCTCCAGTGCGGCCAGCGCCAGCCAGTACCAATACCGGCTGCCAGCCGGGGATTATCACCTCACGCTCACCAGCGTGAGGTCTCCCGGGATCCTGAAAATTTATTTGCAACTGCCATGAGCGATAAACCCATCCCAGCTTCCTACTGGGTGCTCCCCGGTCAATTCCTGGCGGGCGAATACCCCTCCCTGCCCGATAATGAGCCCGCGACGCGTCAAAGGCTGGCGGCATTCATCAAGGAAGGCTTTAATACCTTCCTCGACCTGACCTGCGAGGGGGAACGCCGTCCGTATGCTCCCATCTTGATGGAGATGGGTATGGACGAGCGACCTGAGTTCAACCACCGGCGATTTTCCTTCGTGGACTTTGGGGTACCCTCGCGCACGCGGATGGCGTTCACATTGGATGCCATCGACTCAGCTCTCGCTGAAGGACGAAAAGTCTACCTCCATTGCGTCGGTGGGATCGGTCGCACCGGAACAACGGTTGGATGCTGGTTCATCAGGCATGGGATGGAGCCTGAGCAAGCCTTGAAGCATCTGGGCGAACTGTACCGCACCTCGGCACAGAGCCTGTTCGTGCCCCAATCCCCTGAATCAAGCCGGCAGGTGGAATTCATTTTGCATTGGTCAGAAGATGGACTGGCATAGCCGTTTTCTACAGCAAGCCGGCTGGACCCACGACCTGCGTGCCTATCTCTTCGATCGCGCCGGCTTGACCCGCGCCCGCAAGGTGCTGGAAGTGGGCTGCGGAACGGGGGCGGTCTTATCCTCCATTGCCACGCCTGCCGTCCTCCACGGGCTGGACCTGGAGCCTGCCAGACTTGCAGAGGCACACATGCATGTGCCGGATGCGCAACTGGTATGCGGCACTGCGCCGGGAATGCCATACCTCCGCGGGGAGTTTGACATCACCTTTTGCCATTTCTTGTTGCTGTGGGTGCGCGACCCATTGACCGTCCTCCTTGAAATGAAACGGGTCACCCGCCCCGGGGGCTCCGTGCTGGCCCTGGCTGAGCCGGATTACGATGCGCGCCTGGATGAGCCGGAACCGCTGGCAGTGCTGGGACGCTGGCAGGCAGAGTCCTTGCGGCGGCAGGGAGCGGATACCGGGCTGGGAGGCAGGCTGGAGGACCTGTTCAGGAGGGCTGGAATCCAGCCTGTCGAAACAGGGATTTTGGATACAGATAGCAAGCGTATGCCCAGCGTTGAAGAGCGCGATAATGAATGGGCGGTCCTGGCAGCCGACCTGGAAGGTATGGTCACCGAACAGGAAATGTGCAGGATGAGGATTTTGGATGAACAGGCATGGGAACGCGGCGAGCGGGTGCTCCATGTGCCAACCCATTTCGCCTGGGGGAGGGTGTGAATGCCAGATGGTATAATCCGCCCCGGAGGTTTTTTTGACCGATTTTTTACCCAAAAATGAACCCCTGCCAGTCCCCCAGCCCGCTCCTGTAAAGCAGGAATGGAAGCAGTACCTGCGCGAGACCCTGGAAACCGTGGGGCTGGCGCTCATACTTTTCCTGGTGATCAATGCTGTTTCAGCCCGGGTGCGGGTGGAAGGCTTTTCCATGATGCCCACTCTTGATAACGGCGAATATGTACTGATCAGCCGCCTGTCATACAAATTGGGCGATTTCAATCGAGGGGATATCATTGTCTTTCGCCCGCCAATGTATCCCGACGCCCCTTTCTGGCAGCGCGTACTGGGTTTGCCGGGTTTTGACGATAAATACGAAGATTACATCAAACGGATCATTGGGTTGCCCGGCGAGACGGTCCGGATCGCAGATGGAATCGTTTTTATTAATGATGTCCCACTGATTGAGCCATATATCAACGCCCCACCGGATTACACGAACCAATGGACCGTACCGGCTGGTCAGCTTTTCGTGCTGGGCGATAATCGGAATAACTCGGCAGATTCACATGCCTGGGGTTTTCTGCCGGAAAAAAATGTACTCGGCAAGGCCGTGCTGGTCTACTGGCCTTTTGCTCATTTTATGGTCATCCAGCCTCCACAGGCAGCCCTGGCATCCCCATAAGACCTATGCAATCCTTGCAGGAATTGCTCCAACTGGTCGATTCCTATGAACGGGAGCTCCCCGCCCCGCCTGCGCCGTTGAAGAAACCTGCCGGAGCGGAAATCGCCTCCTGGATCGACCATACCTTGCTCAAGCCGGAAGCCACTGCAGGGCAGGTGCAAAAACTATGTCAGGAAGCCATCCGGTATCATTTTGCTTCCGTCTGTGTGAACCCGGCTTACGTGCCGCTGGCGCGCGGCCTGCTCACGGATACTGGCATCAGCATCTGCGCTGTGATCGCCTTCCCTCTCGGGGCGAACCTGCCCGAGGATAAAGTCTATGAAGCATTGCGGGTGATCGAGGGCGGCGCCGACGAAGTGGACATGGTGGTCAATATCGGTGCATTAAAAAGCGCAGCCTATGGCCTGGTTTTGAACGATATCCTGTTTGTTGTGCAGGAAGCTCATGCGCACCGGGCCAGAGTCAAGGTGATCATCGAGGCTGCCCTGCTGACCCACCGGGAGAAGATCCTGGCCTGCCTGCTTGCCCAGGATGCAGGCGCAGACTTTGTCAAGACCTCCACCGGGTTCGGCCCGAGCGGCGCGACGATTGAAGATGTGGACCTGATGCGCCGTGTGGTGGGCCCCGGGACCGGTGTCAAAGCTGCAGGCGGCATCCGCTCGCTCCAGGATGCGCTGGCAATGATTGCCGCGGGAGCAAACCGGATCGGGACAAGCGCTGGTGTATCCATCCTGAACGAAGCCCTGAAAGGGTCCCAATGACCGATAAACCACGTGTTTCATCCCAATGTTCTGAGTGCCAGGCAGGTGTGTTGCACCTGCGGCATATCACGTATTTCACCTGGCTTGAAGAAGAACTCGTCACCGTTCCCAATTTCCCAGCCTGGGTATGTGATGTCTGCGGGCGCCGCGAGTACGATGCCCGCGCCATTTCCTGGCTGGTCATGCTCCTCAACCCGGAAACCGGCAAAGCGGCTCCTATAAAGCGGAAGATTCGACCCCTGCAGGAAAAAAGGGACAGCGCGCGCCCCATCCGGGAATAAGCCGCGATTGCTTGACCGGCAGGAAAGGGGATGGTAAAATCCTGCCGCTCTGCCCATCGAGCAAGCCCCCATCGTCTAGAGGACCAGGACGTGGCCCTTTCAAGGCTAAAACTGGAGTTCGAATCTCCATGGGGGCACTGATAAGAACTGGAGTCCTCGGAAGGGGATTCTATTCGACTCCCCATGGGGGCATAAGATAATTAAAGCCCTGGCAGTTTTGGGTATGGCTATTATCTCCGTTTTAGAATTCACTCGAAACGGAGGTTTTATTTCATGCAACTGTCAAAGGCGTTTGTAGGGTAAAGGATCTCTGCTTCAACAGAAGGGGATAAACAGCTTTCACTCCTCTCTTTCCAAATTCAATGGGCATTATGGTATATTTACCACACAGGATGACCGATTGCACCTTTTCCGATGTAGTTTCACAATAGGTTTGACAGATGATCTGCAAAAATGATCGCAATCCCGGTACGTCGCTTGACCTGGACTGGGTGATGGGCGCGCACATCAACCGCAGCGCTGTGGAGCGGCGTATTGCCACCCTTCCGGGTCGGCGCTCCGTCAAGAAGGATTGGCAAGCAGCCTGGCTGCTTCGTCTTGTCACCTGCCTTGACCTGACCACACTTTCTGGCGATGACACGCAAGGTCGAATTAAACGGATATGCGCCAAAGCTAAACAGCCCGTCCGCGCGGACATGCTCGAACAACTCGGTGTCAAAGATGAGAAGATCACCGTAGGTGCGGTGTGCGTCTATCCAGGCCGAGTCCTGGACGCGATTGAGGCTCTCAAGGGCTCTGGAATCCCGGTTGCCTCCGTTGCCACCGGCTTCCCTGCCGGGCAGACGCCGCTCCCACAGCGCATCGCCGAGATCGAGCAGGCCATCGAATGTGGTGCCCGCGAGATCGACGTGGTTATCTCGCGCTCCCACGTTCTGACCGGCAACTGGTATGCCCTATACGAAGAGCTCATGCAATTCCGTGCAACCTGCGGTAACGCAGCTTACATGAAGACCATCCTTGCTACGGGTGACCTCGGCACGCTTAAGCAAGTCTACCAAGCTAGCTTGGTGGCGATGATGGCAGGCTCTGATTTCATTAAGACTTCCACAGGCAAAGAATTAGTCAACGCTACTTTAGAGGTCGGCTTGGTGATGGTGCGTGCAATTCGTGACTATTACGAGCGCACTGGCTGCAAGGTCGGTTTCAAACCTGCTGGCGGGATCAGCACCACCAAGCAGGCCATGACCTGGCAGTCTCTGATGAAAGAGGAACTCGATGATACCTGGCTGATGCCTGACCTGTTCCGCATCGGCGCCTCCAGCCTGCTAACCGACGTCGAACGGCAGCTATATCACCACATCACCGGTCGCTACGCTGCGAAACATCACATGCCAATGGGATGAAAGCAATAACCGCGAAACACACAAAGAGCGAAAAGACCCTTTTTGATTTCTTTGCGGTCTTAACAGTCTTTGTGGTTCAAAACCGGAGCAACACATGAGCACCTTACTCGACATCTTCAAAACCATGGACTATGGCCCTGCGCCCGAGTCGCCCTCCGCGGTCAACGCCTGGTTGGACGAGCACAAGCGCAAGTTTGGGCTGTTCATCAACAACCACTGGATCACGCCGAAAGGCGCAAAATATTACACCAGCTTCAATCCCGCTACGGGCGAAGCGCTCAGTGAAACGATCCAGGCTGGGCAAAAGGATGTGGACGCGGCTGTCACGGCGGCGCGCCTCGCTTTCGGGACTTGGAGCCATACTCCCGGTCAGGTGCGCGCCCGCCACATGTATGCCATAGCTCGCAATGTCCAGAAACACCACCGCCTGCTGGCTGTGCTGGAGTCGATGGACAACGGCAAGCCCATCCGTGAATCTCGCGATGTGGATGTTCCCCTGCTCGCTCGCCACTTCCACTACTACGCAGGTTGGGCCCAGTTAATGGAAACCGAACTGCGCGACTACCAGCCCGTAGGCGTAATCGGGCAGATCATCCCCTGGAATTTCCCTCTTTTGATGCTGGCCTGGAAGATCGCCCCGGCTATTGCCATGGGTAACTCTGTGGTGCTCAAGCCTGCCTCTTACACCCGCCTTTCCGCCCTGCTCTTCGCTGAAATTGTCGCCGAGGCTGGACTGCCGCCAGGCGTGGTCAACATTATCACCGGCAGCAGCAAGGCGGGCGAGATGATCGTCATCCATCCCGACGTAGACAAGATCGCCTTCACCGGCTCGACCGATGTGGGGCGCGTCCTGCGCCGCCAGACCGCCGGCTCTGGGAAGAAGATCTCGCTCGAACTGGGTGGCAAGTCACCCATTGTTGTATTCGAAGATGCAGACCTGGATGCCGCCATCGAAGGTGTGGTGGACGCGATCTGGTTCAACCAGGGCCAGGTTTGCTGCGCTGGGTCGCGCCTGCTCATGCAGGAGAACATCGCTGATATGTTCATTCGGAAGCTCAAGGCGCGCATGCAGCATATGCGTGTCGGCGACTCGCTTGACAAGTGCATGGACATGGGTGCCCTTGTAGATAAATCGCAATGGGATACGGTTGACTACTGGGTGAAGCGGGGTGTGAGCGAGGGCGGCGAACTTTTCCAGCCGGATATCCCGCTGCCGGAGAAGGGCTTGTTCTACAAACCAACACTTCTCACCGGACTGGAACCCGCGGCTGCCACGGTTACTGAAGAAATCTTCGGTCCGGTGCTGGTTTCCCTGACCTTCCGCACGCCGGAGGAGGCTGTCGCCCTGGCCAACAACACCCGCTACGGATTGGCCGCCAGTGTCTGGAGTGACAATCTGAATCTCGCCCTGGATGTTGCAAGCAAAATAAAAGCCGGTGCTGTATGGGTCAACGGTCACAACATCTTCGACGCCGCGGCCGGGTTCGGTGGTTATCGCGAGTCCGGATTCGGGCGCGAGGGCGGCCGCGAAGGCCTATTCGAGTATGTCCGCCCGGTGTGGATGGATCGCCCGCGCCCGGATTTCACTCCTCCCGCTGATGCTGCTTCTATCAAGTGGGGTGAGCATGTCCCCGCTCGACCATCCATGCAAGACACCCGCCGGGCGAATGGCAAGGCTCTGCTGCATGTTGACCGCACGCCCAAGATATACATCGGCGGCAATCAAGTACGCCCGGATGGGGCTTACACCATCGCCGTAAATGGTTCGAATGGGGAGATCATAGGCCAGGTCGGCGACGGCAACCGCAAAGATATCCGCGACGCGGTCGAGGCCGCGCACGCCGCACACCTAGCGAAACCCGGATGGGCCATGCGTCACGGTTACAATCGTTCACAAATTCTATATTTCATCGCTGAGAACCTCGATGCTCGCAATGCTGAGTTCGTCGACCGGATCATAGGCATGACCGGCCGCACACCTCGCTCCGCAAAGGCCGAGGTGGACGCCTCCGTGCATCGCCTGTTCACGTATGCAGCCTGGGCTGACAAATATGGCGGCACGATCCAGGAAACCACATTGCGTGGTATCACGGTGGCAGTTCATGAGCCAGTTGGTGTGATCGGCATCGCTTGCCCGGACGATGTTCCGCTGCTGGGATTCGTCTCGTTGATGGCACCTGCCATTGCCCGGGGCAATACGGTCGTAATCGTCCCCAACTCCAAGCATCCACTCAGTGCAACGGATTTCTACCAGGTGTTGGATACGTCCGATGTGCCAGGCGGCGTGGTCAATATTGTCACCGGAGACCGCGACCACTTGACTAAAACCCTGGTCCAGCACGAAGATGTGGATGCTGTCTGGTACTTCGGTTCTGCTGAGGGCAGTTTCCGGGTCGAGTACGAATCAGCAGCAAATATGAAGCGCACTTGGGTCAGCTATGGCATATCGCGCAACTGGCTTTCCAGTGAACAAGGAGAAGGTCAAGAATTCCTGCACGAGGCGACGCAGGTGAAAAATATCTGGGTTCCCACGGGAGAATGAAGGCAGTTCATGAGCTAGGCTCCCACATCAGAAATAGGCCCTTTCAATGCTAAAAATGAAGTTCGAATCTCCATGGGGGCATTCAAAAAAACCAGAGTCCCCGGAAGGGGATTCTATTCGAATCTCCATAAGGGCACTACTATATACGGGTGTTCGCAAGTCCGTTACTGTTGAGTGGACGCGATGAGATTGCAGGACACCCTTTTTTATTGCAAGACTATGGAATCCGCCTCGCGGCGCGGGAATCGCTAATCTGAACACCCGTCTATTTGATGGATGTTTGTGATTCCATTCTCCAAAACCCACTATTGAATCTAATCATCCGAATAGTGCACCCGCCCGGCGGCTCACGAGCCGACAGGAAAAGACCGTTTGAGGGTGATTGTGTGCGATTTCCTTGTGCTCTTCGAAGGAAAAGCCTTATTATTCTATCTTTGGGAGCAAAAGGCTCAAATTCCTTCGCAACAGGTTATATCCTTCCTTTGATTCCACCATATGTCTTATCTTTAATTTTTCCCCAATTAATTTTAGTACAGTTTCTTCAGGATCACCCGAAAGGAACTGGCGGGTCTCCCTTTCCTGAATATCCTCGAACCGGCCTATGTATTTCAACGCTTCACGATTAGCCGGGCATGTAATTTGACAGCGCATGCAGCCCACCAAGGCATTATGGCTAGTGGCTGGGATCCAATCCGGCAAATCCCTTTCATTTTCATTATAAAGTGAGAGGCACTTCCCCACGTCAATGATAAATGGATAATCACGGATCGCCCCGGTGGGACATTGTTTGCGACAAACGGTGCAATTCTCGCACATTTCGAGCATCGACAGCTCTTGCCAGTTGTCTTCCTTAAACTCATAGTCTGTTAAGAGTGCATGGAGTGCCAGGAAACTACCCAGACCTTTGGCATAGAAGATATTATTCCGGCCATACTTGCCCAACCCGCTGTGCGCCGCTAATAATTTCAGATGGAGATTAACGCCCCGTTCTAAACGATGGCATGGCTCGGGTAGGACATTCTTTGCGATTTCATTTTTAATCATATCTATGTTCAGACCGTCATCATAATATTGATGGGGCAATATTATTTCGTGCACTACGCCATTCAGGTGAAAATTTACATACATCGGCCTGCTTAGGACAGCGATGACAATGACCGATCGTGCCTCAGGGAAATCTTGTGGAAGTTCAAACCTCATATCCTTGAGGATATTTTGGAAAATTTCCTGGTCACAAAGGAGGTTGGCACGCTTCAATTGTAAGATGTCTTCCTGAAGTTCTTTGAAATGGCTGACCGATATGATACGGTAATAATAGTGACAGTCTGATGCGAAATCGGCGAATATGCCCTTGTGGTTTTCAGCGATCATGTCTTCCATAATGGTTTGATTCTCCTTGGGGCACTGAAATAAAAACTAGAGTCCCCGGAAGGGGATTCTTTTCGAACTCCCTTATAGTTACTACAATATTCAGGTGTTCGCGAAGCCGTCACTGTTGAGTGGGATTAGGCATCAAGATAAAGTCCCAAAAGTTATCAGGGACATAAGGCCTTTTTTTCTATGTTAGCCATCTTTAATATTAAGAAAGGAATTTATAGAAGAAGCGCAGGGTTGTGCGCATGAAAACGAACTTATAACTAAAGAACCGGTCGAGTCAATCCTAACGAAACCAGACCTGGGTACAAAACAGGATGAACAGGACCCAAACCACGGAGAATACCGAGGCGACTAACAACCCAGCCCGGATTGCGTACCAGGTAAATTGCCGGGCTTCGGATTTTGTCATCTGTTCGAACTGAGCCACCTGGCGCGGCGCAGTTTTCTTGCGCCGGGCGGCCTTATCATGCCAGCGCATGCCATCCACGTCCATGTTGCAGATGACCCTGCCGTCATCGTCGTCGTATTTCTTTGGTTGCGGAATCATTGACCGAACACCTTCATTACTTATATAGATGGCAAACGACTGTATGCCCAGGTTCCACTTCTGCGGCTTGTGGGACGCTCTTGGTGCAGAGCTCCCAACATTCCCTGCATCGTGTGTGGAACTTGCAGCCGTCCGGAGGATTGGCGGGAGAAGGAATACTGCCCTCGAGGATGATACGGTTCATCTTGGCCGAGGGGTCGGGGATGGGAGCGGCACTGAGGAGTGCTTGCGTGTACGGGTGCAACGGGTTCCTGAAAATTGCCTCTTTGCTGCCGTACTCCACGATGTTCCCCAGGTACATGACGCCTACGTCGTCGGAGATATGCTTCACCACCGAGAGGTCGTGTGAGATGAAAAGGTAGGTTAGCTTGAATTTCTCCTGCAAATCCTTGAGCAGGTTGATGATCTGGGCCTGGATCGAAACGTCCAAGGCAGACAATGGCTCGTCGCATACGACAAAGGAAGGATTGAGAGCCAGTGCCCTGGCAATGCAGATGCGCTGGCGCTGGCCACCTGAAAATTCGTGCGGATAGCGGTCCTTCTGGTATGGCTGCAATTCGCAGGTTCTCATGACATTGTCGAGGTGGTCCTCGTACTCGTCGTCCGGCACGATATGATGTTCTTTGACGGCTTCGCCGATGATCTCGCTGATTGGAAGCCGGGGAGAAAGGCTCGAATAGGGATCTTGAAAAATGATCTGCATTTTCGGACGGATCGCGCGCATTTCTTTGCGGGAAATCGCGAAGATATCAAACCCGAAGAAATGGACTTCCCCGCTAGTTTTTTTGTACAGGCGCAGAATTGTTTTGCCTACTGTTGTCTTGCCACAACCGGATTCGCCTACAAGCCCCATCGTTTTGCCGCGCTTGATCGTAAAGCTGATGCCATCGACCGCTTTGACATGCCCGACAACGCGCTGTAGCAAACCCGCCTTGATGGGAAAATATTGCTTGAGGTCTATAACTTCAAGCACGTTATCGGTTTTAGATGGGTCTATTTGGTGATATTTTTCTTCCATGCATTCGCCTCTGCCGGGGTGACCATTTCACGATAACAAGCCACCATATGTGTTTTGGTAACGTACACTTCCTTGGGGTACACCCCATCACATGCTGCCAGGCGCTGTTCACAACGGTCCCTGAAATAGCAGTAGTCAGGCATATTGATGGGGTTGGGCACGCTTCCGGGGATGCTGTAAAGGCGATCCACGGAGCGGTTGATGACCGGTTTGGAAGCCATCAGTCCCACGGTGTAAGGGTGCAGCGGGTTGTGGAACACCTCAAGAGCCGTACCCTTTTCCACGATACGGCCTGCGTACATGACGACGACATAATCCGCCATCTCTGCGACAACACCCAGGTCGTGCGTAATGAGCATGATGCTTGAATTGATATTATCCTTGAGGTTCCGAAGCAGGTCGAGGATTTGCGCCTGGATGGTTACATCGAGGGCAGTAGTCGGCTCGTCGGCGATGATGAGCTTGGGATTGCAGGCAAGCGCCATGGCGATCATGATACGCTGACGCATGCCTCCCGAAAGCTCGTGCGGATACATTTTGTAGACGCCGGTGTTGTTGGCAATGCCCACCAGATCGATCATCATGAGCGAGATGTCTTTCACCTGCTCGTTGGTCATCCCTGGATTATGAAGCTTGACCACCTCATCGATCTGTTCGCCCGAACGAAACACGGGGTTGAGGCTCGTCATCGGTTCCTGGAAGATCATCGATATCTTGCTGCCGCGGATGGTCTCCATCACTTCCACGGGGGTTTTGGCAATATCATAGACACGTATACCATCATCAAAACGGATGGCGCCTTCCACGATCTGCCCTTGCGGGCGCTGCACAAGCTGCATGAGCGACAGGGACGTGACGGACTTGCCGCAGCCGGATTCACCGACCACGCCAACCGTTTTTCCTTTAGGCACCTCAAAGGATACGCCGTCCACCGCTTTGACCGTGCCAATATCGGTGAAGAAATACGTGTGCAGGTTGTCGAACTCCACGACATTGGCAGGATCCCGCATCGAAGACAGATACTCACCTTCGGGGACGTTCTTCCTGTTGCGCTGTCGTTCGATCGCATTGGTGATCCGGCGGTTTTCACGCGAAATCTTTGCCGATTCACGCGCGGAAATATGATCGCTGTCGTTGGACCTGGTCTTGATTTTCATTCCTGCAAAGGGGGATCTCATTTTTCCAGCCATCAGAGTCACTTACCTTTTCATCTTCGGATCGAACGCATCCCGAAGACCGTCGCCAACGAAGTTGAAGCCGAGTACGGTCAGGAGGATCAACATGCCCGCCGGGATCCACATGAACCAGTAGGAGGTCATTACGAAGGAATCCGAAGCCACATTGATGATGCTTCCCCAGGAAGCCAGCGGATATTTGACTCCAAGTCCCAGGAAACCCAGTGTTGCTTCCGCAATGATGATTCCACCGAGCCCTGCTGTCGCCTGCACAATCAATAACGGCATTACGTTAGGAACCAGATGCTTGAATATCCTGCGGCTTGTGCGGATCCCTGTCGCTTCTGTGGCGATCATAAAGTCCTGTTCACGGAGGGAGAGGATTTGACCGCGGACGATACGTGCAACGCCTGTCCAGCTAAGCAAACCCAGGACCATCATCAAAAGAAAGATCCTCGCCTTTGGGTCAACCTCCAGGGTGTCCATGACGGACCCAAATATCAGCACCATCGGATAGAACGGGATGCTGTTGAATAAATCAACAAAGCGCATCAGGGATGTATCCACCCAACCGCCAAAATACCCGGAGATACCACCGATAACGATGCCAATGATAACCTCGAGAAAAATGACCACGAAGCCTACGAGGAGAGATACCCGCCCACCGTACATGAGCCGCGTCATGACGTCCATCCCGTTGTTATCGAGCCCAAGAGGGTGTGCAGCAGAAGGAGCCTCAAATACACGGATCAATTCGGTTAGTGTTTCCTTCTTAATGTTGTAAACAGTATTGACGCGGATAATTGTGTAGGTGACTGTTTCGC
>Ga0315295_10002156_pt1 | contig 16736 bp, 11 predicted proteins | sample YL17G14_0_MG_FD_204453 | JGI IMG/M metagenome (GOLD analysis project Ga0315295, IMG submission 204453) | Sediment microbial communities from Yellowstone Lake, YNP, Wyoming, USA - YL17G14_0 | ecosystem: Environmental > Aquatic > Freshwater > Lake > Sediment | place: USA: Wyoming | collected... | reverse complement strand
CGGCACCGACTTCCTGCGCCTTGCCTGCGATTTCCTCGCAGGAAACGCTCTTCCCTAAATCGATCACCTCGTAGCCGTGTGTCCTGAGCATCATGGCGACGAGGTTTTTCCCTATATCGTGAACGTCGCCCTCGACCGTTGCAATCACTATCTTACCCCGGAGACCTGACACGCCTTTCTGCTTTGAGCTGAGCAGGGTGAAAATGCCCTGCGCGGCCTCGGCCGACATGACAATGTGGGGGAGGAAAAGCTCACCTTTCTCAAACTGTTCCCCGATTCTGCGCATCACCGGCACGAGATGCTCCTCGATGACCTGGGTGACGCTCTTCCCTTCTTTGAGCAAGAGCTCCGCGGCCTTCACGGCGTCTTCCTTCTCTCCCTGAACCAGCGCCTGCTCGAGCGCCTCGGCGGGCGTGGCGGGTCTTTGCGCTCCTCGCTCCGGTGTCATCTCTTCGGCCTTCTTCGGCTCTTCCGCGGCGGCACTGAACGCCGCAGCGAATTTCTTCCCCGTCACGTCCTCGCGAACCAGGGCCGATGCAGCAAGCAACGTCTCCCGGACTCTCTCGTCGTGCGGATTCAGAAACGCGGCGTCTAGTCCATGGGCCATTGCCATCGAAAGGAAAGAAGTGTTGAGAAGGCTCCTCTGCGGCATGCCGAAAGAAACGTTACTGACCCCCAGGATGCTCACGGATCACCCTCAGCGCCTCGAGTGTCTCGCGGACGTGAGCGCTGCCTGTCGAGACCGTGAGGATCGTCGGGTCAAAGAGGATGTCGTCTTCGTCCAGGCCGTGCTTCTCCGCCTCACGGAGTATGGTCTCCAGGAGCTCGATCCTAGACTTTGCGCTCTCCGCCACGCCGGTCTCCCCAAGAGCCAGGGCCACTATCGCACACCCGTATCGTGCGGCCATGGGCAGAAGAAGTTCGAGCCTTTTCTTCTGGGCAGGAACGGAATTGATCACGCATCTACCAGAAAGAGTCTTGAGCACCTGCTCGATCGCCAAGGGACTCAAGCTGTCTATGAAGATCGGAACGTCCGCGACCTTTTCGATCGCCTGAGCGGCAGCGGACATGAGCGCGGCCTCGTCGGTCTCCGGCACGGACACATTCAGATCAAGACAATGGGCACCCCTTCCGGTCTGACGGATTGCTTCCTCGCGGAGAAGCCTCGTGCTCCCCTTCTTGAGCTCAGCGGAGAGCCCGGGTTTTCCGCTGGGGTTGATGCGTTCGCCGACGACCACAAAGGGCCGAGAGGCGCCAGCAACGACCCAGCGGGTCCTCGAGGATACCTTCACGCCCCTCTCTACCCGTCTCGGAATCGGGTTCATGGCGGACACCCTGGCGGCGATGGCTCTCGTGTGGTCTGGATTCGAGCCGCAGCAACTCCCCACAAGATGGCAGCCCGCCTCCACGAATTTCGCGGCGTATCCGGCCATCTCGTCTGCGGACGCGGGATAGACGGGCCTTCCGTCCCTGAGCTCCGGCACTCCCGCGTTGGGCTGTGCCACGAGTGGTAGAGAAGTCAGCGGCGCGAATCGCTCGATCACTCCGAGCATCTGTTCCGGCCCAAGTCCGCAGTTGGCTCCCACGACGCTGGCGCGCAGCGCGGAGACGGTGATGGCGACCGACTCCGGAGGACTTCCCGTCACTGTCCTGCCGTCACTGCCGAAGGTCATCTGTGCGATCACGGGACCATCGAAGACTTCGCGCGCCGCAATCAGGATCGCCCGCATCTCTTTGAGATCAGAAATCGTCTCCACTATGAGACCGTGTACGCCCGCTTTCACGAGGAAACCGATTTGCTCGAGATACGTCGCCTTGACGTCATCGAAGCTGAGCTCGCCAAGAGGTGAAATGAACTTTCCGAGCGGGCCGACCGAACCGAATACCCAGGCCTTCCCCTCGGAGGCCTTGAGCGCCGTCTCTACTGCTCTTATGTTCACCTCGCGCACGTCCAGCTTCCATTCCGCGAGGCGAGGCCGGGTCGCGTTGAACGTGTTCGTGGTTATGATCCTGGCCCCGGCCTTGAGATAGAGCCGGTGCATGTTCTCTATCTTCTCGGGATGTGATAGGTTCCATTCCTCAGGGGGCGAGCCGGGCTTGAGCCCCTGCTCCATGAGGAAGCTCCCGGTCGCGCCGTCGACCACTATGATCTCGTCTCTCAACGCTTCAACAAAAGGTCTCATATCCACGTCCTTGACTGCAGCTAGTTCTAACCAAGACTCTCACGAGAGAAACCCGCTCTCGCCATCACTTCACACGTCACGTCATACCGCCTGAGCGGAGTCATGATGCAGGCGCCGGAGGCCACCGACGAAAGCTCTTTGAGGATTCCCGCGGCGATAGAGATACCCACGTTCCTCGCGTTCTCCTCGCCCGCCTTGCTCATGCTCCGGCGTATGGATTCTGGAATCACGATGCCGGGCACTTCGTTATGCAGGAACTCGGCCTGCCTGGAGCTCACGAGGGGCAGAACGCCGGCGATCACGGGAACCGAGCCGAGGCCGGCTCTCGCGAGGAACCGCGAGAACTGCTCCACGTCGTAGACCGGCTGCGTCATGACAAACCCCGCGCCTGCCTTGAGCTTCTCCTCGAGTCTCCTGAGCTCGACGCCTTCGTCCTCGCTCGAGGGACTCACCGCGACTCCGACCCAGAAACCAGTCGGAGAAGAGAGGCCGTTTCCCATGTAGTCTACGCCGCTGTTCAGCTTGCTTATGATCTCCACGAGTCCGCGCGCGTTCACTTCGTAGACACCGGTGGCGAAGGGATAATCGCCCACGCTGGGTGGGTCTCCGGTGAGGGCGAGCACGTTGTCCATCCCCAGCGCGTATGCACCCAGGAGGTCGGCCTGCAGGCCCAGGATGTTCCTGTCTCTGCAGGTGAAATGGAGTATGACTTCCGCCCCCATATCTGATTTGATTGCATGACCTAATGCGATTGGGCTCATCCTGATTCTAGCCATCGGGCTCTCCGAAATGGAGAAGGCGTCTGCGCCCGCCCTCAAAAGCTCGAGGGCAGAGGCGACGTCGTCTGACAGCTTGGAGCCCTTCGGAGGCGAAAGCTCGACCGCGAGGGTGAACTTCTGCGAAACGATTCCCTTGAGGCGGGTGGCGACTTGCGGGGCAGGCGCCAGCCGCGCGGCCTTCTCGACGGTCAGCGCTTCGAGCTTCGGCGCCGTGACCTTTCGTCCGGCTATTCGGCTGGATAGCGCCGCGATGTGGTCAGGCGTGGTGCCGCAGCAGCCTCCGATTATGGAGACGCCGAGGTTGACCAACTCTTCGGCGCGGCTCGCGAAGTACTCCGTATTGTGTGGGTAAGAAAACCGGCCGCCTGTGCAACGGGCGATTCCGGCGTTCGGCATGGCCGAGAGAAACACGTCTCTCCTTCCGGCCATCTTCCTGATCACGTCGATTGTCGCCTGGGGACCCTGGCCGCAGTTGGCCCCGACGATGGTGGCCCCCATGTCGGCCAGCTCCACAAGGGCCTGTGACGGAGAAGTTCCCGTGATAGTTTCGTCACCCTCGACGAAAGACATTTGAATCGCCACCGGCACCAGGGAAACTTTAAGCGCGACCTCGAGGGCAATCTTTGCCTCCTTGAGATCGCTCATGGTCTCGAGCGCTATCAAGTCAACCCCGCCTTCTACGAGCGCGCTTATCTGCTCTCCGTAAATCGCGGCGAGCGTCTCCCTGTCCAGGACTTCGGCCGTGTCGAGCGGTCGCGACACTGGACCAACCGAGCCCGCGATGAAGCAGTCCGGGCACGCCTCTCTCGCGATTCTCGCGCCTGCCAGGTTGATCTCGAACACCTTTGCGCCGAGGTCGTAGTACCTCGAAAGCACGAAGCGGTTTGCCCCAAAGGTGTTGGTCTCGATCAGCTCTGCGCCGGCGTCAGCGTAGTCCCGATGGACTGCCTTGACCGTCGCCGGCGAGGAGAGGTTGAGCTCGTCGTAGCAGTGGCCCCTGGGCGCCCCGCGCGCGTAAAGCATGGTGCCCATTGCACCGTCGGCAATCATCACTCGCCTGCTCTTCAGCCTCTCCAGGACAGTTTCCTTCATGACTCGTACCCTGAGAATTGATGCTCTGTTCGAGGGACAGTTCTGGGCCAGGGCATCCAGGTCAGGTCTCAGGTAGTTGCAGCGACGATCGCATGAATCGTCGCTGCGACTTCAAGCCGCACGTCAAAACATGACCGGGACGAGACCTGTACCCTCTGCTCCGTGCCACGGGCACAGCGCTCTTTCAACTGCGCTCTGGCACCCGATCTCACAGACCGAGGACTTCCGCGTAGCCGTCCATGTCCATGAATCCGTGCCCGCTGATGTTGAACGCGATGACCTTCGCCTCGCCGGTCTCCCTGCACTTCAGTGCCTCGTCTATGGCACAGGCCACGCTGTACGCGGACTCCGGAGCCGGCAGGAACCCCTCGGTCTGGACGAAGAGCTTCGCCCTCTGGAACACGTGCTTCTCGTCCTTGGGATAGGCCACGGTGTCTATGTAGCCCTTGTCCCTCAGGAAACTGATGATCGGAGAGCAGCCGTGATAGCGGAGCCCGTCACCTTTAATGGGGTCCATGTCTGTCTTGTGTCCCAGCGTGTACATCTTCAAAAGCGGCGTCATCTCGGCGTGGTCGGCGAAGTCATATTTGTATTGGCCCTGGAGATTGGGCGCGGCCTGGCTCTGGGCAGCGATGAAGCGCGTCTTTTTCTTTTTCGTGAGCACCTCTCCCACGAAGGGCAGCGCGAATCCTCCGAAGTTGCTGCCGCCGCCGAGACACGAGATGACCAGGTCCGGATAGTCCTTTGCCATTTCGAACTGCTTCAAGGTCTCGAGGCCTATGATGGTTTGATGCAGGAGCACGTGGTTCAGCACCGACCCGAGGCAGTAAATCGCCTTCTTGTCGCGCCTAGCGTCTTCGAGTCCCTCGGAGATCGCTATGCCCAGAGAGCCAGGATGGTTCGGGTCCTTCTCGCAGAGTTTTCTGCCGGACGCAGTCTTGTCACTCGGTGAGGGATAGACCTCGGCGCCGAACAGCTTCATCAGACCTTTCCTCTGGGGCTTCCAGCTATAGACCGCCCTCACCCAGTAGACCGTGCACTTGAGGCCGCAGAGGCTCGCGCCGTAGGCCAGCGCCGTGCCCCACTGCCCCGCACCGGTCTCGGTGGCCACACGTTCGTACCCCGCCTCTCTGGCGTAGAACGCCTGCGCGAGGGCAGTATTGACTTTGTGACTTCCGGTGGGACTGTAGAACTCGGACTTGTAGTAGAGCCGCGCCGGAGTCTTCAGGTGTCTCTCCAGCGAGAGGGCTCTGAAGAGCGGCCTCGGGCGACCGGCCTGCTCGTATAGAGACTGTAGCTCCTGCGGGATGTCTATCCAGCGGTCGGCGGACATTTCCTGTTTGAGGCATTCACCAAGCAACATCTCGGGAAGGGCGGCGAGTCTGGACTCCCCTTCCTTTGGGTCCATGGGCGGGGGAAGGGGCTCTGGAAGATCAGGCAGAATGTTGTACCACCTCTTAGGCATTTCCTCGAGCGGGATCTGGAACTGCCTCTTCGGCAGCTTCGGCGGCTTCACTGCCTTCGAGGGCCTGCCTGCCACGGCCGGACCGGCCTTCTTCGCAATCAACCGTCTCTTCACGGCCGCCCTGGCCTTTTTCGCGGCCCCGGAAGTTCTCTTGTCCTTGCTCTTCGTCGTCTTCGCTGATCTTGCACGTTGCTTTTTCGAAGCCATACGAGTCCTCCTGGCACCGGGTGGACAAACAGTCAGAGCAGCAATGCATGCTGGCTACTGGGTTCGATATTCCCTCACTTGCAGGCGTTGCGTATCGAGAAGGGGGGATTCAGACGCATAATGATAGAACCCCGCACTGCTCAATGCAATCTCCTTCTCTCGCTTGCTCTCTTGAGCGTCCCTCTCTCTTCGTCGGTCAGGCTCTCGAGCCCGCGCTGGCTTATCTTATCGAGGATGGCGTCAATCTTCTCCTGTTCGCGGTCCTGTTCGCGATCACGCTCTTCCCTTTCGGGGTCCTCCCGCACGCCACTCTTCCGGTCTTCAGGATCAGGCCGCACCAACCGCACCCGTCTGTTCCTGGCGAGCTTCGCCCACTTCCGAGTTATCGCAAAGCCGAGCCGTTCTTTCTTGATGTAGATGAACCCAAACAGCAGGCCACCGAGGTGCGCGAATCTTGCAATGCCGTCCCCGCCCGGCGAAGCGACGGCCAGAAGCTCGATGCCCCCCAGTATGAATACAAGGTATTTGGCTCGTATGGGCACCAGGAAGTAGACGTAGATCTGACGGTCTGGAAAGGCGAGACCGTAGGCCAGGAGTATTCCGAAGATAGCGCCCGACGCGCCCACGATCGGAACAAACGAGCCGGGGCTGAACACACAGCTCAGTATGCCGCCGCCGATGCCTGTCACAAAATAGTACTTCAAGAACTCGGAAGAACCCCAGTAGCGCTCTATCTCGCTCCCGAACATCCAGAGCAAAAGCATGTTGAAGAAAAGATGGAAAAACCCTCCGTGCAGGAACATGTACGTCGCAAACTGCCAGACCATGCCCTTACCGAGTGCGTAGGCGGGGACTAGCGCCAGGTAGTCCAGGAATCTATTGAGAAAGATGCTCTGTAGCACAAATGCAGCAACGTTGGCGAAGAGGAGGTTCCGCGTCACCGGAGCAATCGGAACTCCGAAGAAAGAAACAGGTTGTCGGTAGTGATACGACAATCAGCACCACCTCTCGGCAGATGTAGCCGTTTCGACATGGAGTAGTTCGGCCGCCGACCCGCTCCCCGGCCCGCGGCAGTGGAGGCTTCGCGCTCCCGAACTGCACAGTTCCGGACCCGACTCGCGCACGGACCACGCGTCGCAATTCGCTCTAGCTCAGCAGCAGCTTCACGCCCACGAACAGGACGGCCACGGCGAAGAGTCGAATGAGCAGGACTCCATTGAGACGCATCGACAGAGCCGCGCCTATTTGGGCGCCTACCAGGGCACCAAGACCTATGTATATGCCCACGGAGTAGACCGTGTGCCTGTAAAGTCCGTGAAACACTGCACCGGTGACTGAAGAAATCAGCAACACGAAAAACGATGTCGCTGTGGCCATGTGTGGCGGGAAGTTGAACAGGTACACGAGCGCGGGCACATAGACTATCCCACCTCCTACGCCGAAAAGCGAGGAAATGATACCTGCGAAAAAACTCACGACAAGTCCGAGCTTCATATTGAATGCGTACTCGTGAACGTTGCCCGCTGCGTCCTGGATCTTTCTAAACGTGAGCCCTCCGCTTTCACCGTGGTGTCGCTCGTGTGAACTGAACTTCCTCACCGGCTTGATCAGCAGGAATATTGCCACAGCCATCAGAAGAAGTCCGAACGCTCTGCCGAACGAACCTCTCGTGAATTCCCTGGATATCCAGACTCCCACGAGCGAGCCCGGTATGCTTGCCAGACCGAAGCGCCAGCCCGTCGCCAGATCAACCCGTTTCTGCCTCAAAAAGGAGACGTTTCCGGAGGCGGCGTTGGCGAAAATGACTATGAGCGAGGTAGCGACGGCCTGCTGTGGAGAGAAGTGGCAGAGAAGAACCAGAAACGGAACGACGAGGAAGCCGCCGCCGAGTCCGATTATCGTAGCGTACGTCGCCGCAAGCAGTCCGAAGAGCGCGTATTGCCAGAACTGAAATTCGATCATATCTGAAGAGGCAGAATCCCGCAGCCCATCTCAGGTGACCCGAGAGGAACACCGCCTCTTCGAAGTCCAGCGTCTCCCATCACCTGTTTCCAAACGTCCGGACAAAACCTCAGGCTCGGCCCGAGCAGACCGGGCCTGCGCAGCCGTGAATCTATCAGAAAAACGCACTTGCACAACAGTTTTCTGATGAATTAACTTCTTATGGTGGCGCCGACTCACCACAACCCTATTTGCGTCGACCGTACGCGATCTTCGCGACTCTGTAGCCCTCGCGTCAGATGAGAAGGCTGCTGTCGTCTGAGGAGGAAACATGCAGTTCATGACCCTCGGAAAATCGGAGCTCAAATCGTCCCGAGTCGGCTTCGGGTGCTGGGCCATAGGCGGGACCGACTGGGGCCCGGTGGACGACGACGAATCAATCCGGGCAATAAGACGCGCAATGGACCTCGGCGTAAACCTTTTCGACACGGCGGACGTTTACGGAGACGGCCACTCCGAGGAGATCCTCGGCAGGGCGCTCGGCACCGAGCGGCGTAACGTGCTCGTGGCCACCAAGGTCGGCGGCGTGCGGCGAAAGGGCGAACCCCCAAGGCACGACACGAGCCGCGGCCACATAATGGAGGCCATCGACCTAAGCCTGAAGCGGCTCGACACCGATCATGTTGACCTCTACCAGGTTCACGTGCCGGATCCGTCCACGCCGATATCAGAGACTATGCACGCCCTGACGGAACTCGTGAAAAAAGGCAAGGTCAGACACATCGGACTCTCGAACATGAACGTCCAGCAGACGGCTGAGTACATGCAGTTCGGTCCCATCACAACCATGCAGCCCGGCTACAGCATGATAGAAAGACAGCCGGAGAAAGAGCTCTTCCCCTTTTGTCTCGCGAACTGCATATCTGTTCTGGCATACAGCCCCATGGCAAGGGGGCTGCTGACCGGAAAGTACGGAAAGGGCAGCTCGTTTCACCCGGGTGACGTGCGGCAGGTCGACACCGAGTTCAGGGGAAGGACGTTCGAGATCAACTTGAAGTGCATAGAGAGACTGAGGCCCCTGGCCGAAGGCCGCGCGCTAGCGCAGCTCGCGGTGGCGTGGGCTCTATCACATCCGGCGGTCTCCGTGGCACTGGTCGGAGCCAAGACCACCGCACAGGTCGAGGAAAACGCGGCCGCCTTCGACACTCCCCTCTCGCCCGAGGTGCTCTCAAAGATAAATGCGATCCTTGACGAGACTGAGTTGGAGAAGAAGAACTACAGGGACAGCGCCATCTCTTTCCTGAGGCAGAATCCCATCACGAAGGTCGAGACCGAAGAGAAGGGAAAAGCGCTCGTCGAGGACATGGTGCTCTGGATGCTCTTTCTTCACGGTGAACGCAACGTCGGCAGCGAGTTGCTGCAGCCGCTGTTCTCCAACGCCATACTGCTGAAAAGCAAGGGCACGCTCGGACAGGAACCGTGCCTGGAGGACATAAGGGGGAAGCTGGCGGCCATTCACGCTGAGACGGAGAAGACGTAGGCACGGACGGACACGGGTCCGGGGCCGCGGGTCAACCCGCAACAAGCAAGTCCAGACAAGGAGGTGCACATTGGCCACTTACGTTCTCATGACGAAGCTCTCGCCCGAGATCACAAAGAGTCTTAAGGCGCGCGAGGCAATCGGCAGGCAGTGGAAGAAGACCATCGAGGAGAAGTGCCCTGACGTGAAGTGGATCTGCCACTACGCCCTTCTCGGGCCCTACGACTTCCTGGACATCTACGAAGCGCCGAGCGAGGAGGACGCGGCGAAAGTGTCGATGTTGACCCTGGCTTCTGGCGCGGTGCAGGCGGAGAGTTGGACCGCAATACCTTACAAGCGATTCCTCGAGCTGATAGAGGGGCTTTGACAGCCGGGGCCAGCGGTTCCCCTGCAGCGCGCCGTGTGGATGGTGCCGGCGCCCGGCCTGAAGGCGTTGTAGCAGCGGAGCACTGTCTCCAGGGTTGGACGGATGAACATGAGGCTGTCCGGTCCCACTTCGAACCAGAGCTGCGCGGGAAGAACGCCCAGGAGATCGAGCGGTTGGAGCCAGTTCGTCGGAATCGATGAAAGGCTGTCCAACTCTTCAGGCAGAAACGATCCGCATACACACGGGGCAGCCGTTCTAATGTGGGGCCGTAGGCCGGACACGGCCCCGCCCAACAGGGCATGCAGCTGACCCGCTTCGCCAACGACCTCGGGCGGCTGATATCGCTCCTGTCCTACTCATATTTCGCTTGACAGATATGCATCGATGATGCATACTGATATGTATGAGAACTACATTGAACATAGATGACGGACTGCTTCGGCAAGCCGCTAAACTCACGGGCGTTAGCGAGAAGACCTCTCTTGTTCGTCTGGGACTGGAGGCGTTGATATCCATGGCCAGTGCGCGCAGGCTTGCGCGGCTCGGAGGAACAGAAAAGCGCTTGAAGCAGGTTCGCAGGCGCCGCACCCAGGTTGCCGCATGATACTGGTGGATACATCAGTTTGGGTGGAGCACCTTCGGATTGGCAACGAACGTCTAAAGACAGTGCTGCTCGAGGGGCATGTTGTCACCCATCCCTTTGTGATAGGCGAATTGGCTTGCGGCAATCTGAGCAATCGTGGGGAGATACTAGGGTTGCTGGCGGCGCTGCCTCGAGTTCCGGTGGCGGAGCACGAAGAAGTTATGCATTTCCTGGCTTCGAGGCGGCTTTACTCGCGTGCCCTGGGATGGGTCGATGTTCATTTGCTTGCCTCTGCTCTGATTGCTGGTTGTGGTCTGTGGACCTTGGACGAAGCGCTGAGACAGGCAGTACTGCGCTTGAAACTCCCGACATGGTATTACGTGGACGAAATAAAAAGCCGCTGAAGCTGTCGGTTGCGGGAGGCAGCCGCAGATTGGCTGCCTTGAGGTCACGGAGAGTGTCCTCCCGTGCGCACGAGAGGTTTCTGATGGTCCCGTGCCCCAGGTCTGGCACGTAGATTAGGCGCAAGTCGCCCGAGCGCATGAGGCGTGCGAGCTGGACTGCGTCACGTCGGGTTGTCTTGACCCCTCAGACTGACAGCACCTTCTCGATTTTCACGAGGGCCCACTCGAGGTCTTCGCGCTTGATGACCAGTGGAGGGGCGAATCTGATAACCTGGCCGTGAGTCTCCTTTGCCAGGATGCCTTCCTTCATGAGCGCCTCGCAGAAAGGCCTCGCCGTGCCGCTCGACTCCTTGATGTAGACCCCGAGCAGAAGCCCCTTTCCCCTGATCTCCTCAACGTGACGCGAGCCGAGCTCGGTGAGTCTCTTCTTGAAGAACGCCCCTAGCTCCGCTGCCCTTTCGGGCAGTTTCTCGTCAAGAATCACTCTCAGCGAGGCGATGCCGACCGCGCAGGCCAGCGGGTTTCCGCCGAAGGTGCTGCCGTGGTCCCCCGGCGTGAAGACCGACATTATTCTCTGGGACGAGAGTATGGCCGAGATCGGATAGCAGCCGCCTCCCAGCGCTTTGCCAACGATGAGGATGTCCGGCCTTGCGTCTTCGTATTCGTAGCAGAAGAGTCTCCCGGTTCTACCCAATCCCGTCTGGATCTCGTCCAGGATGAAGAGCACCTCGTGCTTGCTGCAGATCTCCTTCGCCTTCGAGAGATAGCCCTCGCTCGGGACGATTATGCCTGCCTCGCCCTGGATCGGTTCCAGCAGAAACCCCGCCGTGTTGGGCGTGATTGCTTTCTCCAGCGCGTTGATGTCATCGTACGGGATGAGCTTGAAGCCTGGCGCGAACGGCCCGAAACCCTCTCTGTATTGGGCTTCGGACGAGAACCCGACGATGGAAGTGGTCCTCCCGTGAAAGTTGTTATCACAGACTATTATCTCAGCCTCGCCGTTCTCGATGCCTTTGACCTTGTGACCCCACTTCCGGCAGGCCTTGATGGCGGTCTCCACCGCCTCTGTTCCTGTGTTCATGAGGAGCACCTTGTCCTGCCCAGTCATCCCGCATAGAAGTTCGCAGAACGGCCCGAAGACGTCGTTGTGGAATGCCCGGGACGTCAGCGTCAGCTTCTGCGCCTGTTCGGTCAGGGCCTTTACTATTCGAGGATGGAGATGCCCCTGGTTGAGGGCCGAATACGAGCTCAGCATGTCGAGGTACTTGTTTCCCTCCACGTCCCACACCCAGGCTCCATCGGCCTTGGAAATCACGACCGGCAGCGGATGATAGTTCCGCGCGGAGTAGCGTTCGGCGAGTTCAATCAGTTGGAACGAATTCAGCATTGGTACGTTTCTCCTTGTTGTCACGTTTCTCTTTATGAAGTGCTGGGCTTCTCAGGAGGCCTGAACCCGTGAGAAGTTCTAGAAAAGACACCGAAACCGAAGCCGCCGGTTTCGTTCGTCATTCCCGGCTGTCGTGCGCTACGGCCCGTGGCCGCGCTGCGGACGTGAGCCGGCCCGCGCACGGCAACAAAGTTGCCCTGAAGAGTATTTTCTCATTTCTTTCGCTCCGCATCAAGCCACTTAAGGAACTCCGAGCGCGCCGTTGCCGGAAAAACCCTGAGCCGCCGTTCAAGTCCGCCCACAGCACCCAGGAACGACCTCCTGTCAATGTCCCGGCTGCCAGGTCTATCACCGAGTTCTCTGTTGAGGAAGAAGAGATTCCCCGCTTCTGTGAAACCCTGCGGCGTCTTGTGGAGCGCGAGCGCCTGTTGGAAGCAGTAGGGCTCCCCGCTGTCGTATTTCGGGTTCTGGCCCGTCATGACGAGGGCGTTGCCTGAAAAGTTGGCAAACTTCATATTGGTGAGTGTGTCCGCTTCCATTTCCGTTTCGGCCTCCGTTTCCACCTCGTCTTTGCCTCGCACTCTGACCTGAATCTGTACCTGCCCCGCCTTTTCTACTGTGTCAAAAACGTCGAATTCGCGGCTCGGGGCACCGGCCGAACCCACGGCTGAGCCGGCGCTCAGCGCGTCGCTCCCGCCACGGGCGGCGCTACTATCCTCTGATCCGCCCCCGCTCATGATTGCCGCACCGCACGCACCCGAGCGGAACACGACGTTGTACTTGATTCCCGCCCGGGCGCGTCCCCTGTCCGCATCCCAGAGTGAGATTCCCCACGTGGCCACGTCCTCCACGACGTTGTCCCAGACCGTGACGCTGGCATCGACGAACACGCCTATTCCCTTCCAGTATCTCCGCACAAGGTTATTGTACACCTCTGCCCTCGCGTTCCAGGTGAGACCGATGCCCACGCCCCTGCCTCCTCCAACCGTCTCACCTCGGGCGAGATCCACGCCGTCTATGAAGTTATTGTGGATGAAGGCCCGGGCGTCGCGATAAAGGGCGATTCCGTCCCACGAATTTCGGACGATCTCGTTTCCCACAATCCTCATGTGACTTCCTTCCCTACCGGTTATGCCCATCACTCCGACCGTGACCCGTCGCACCACTGAGGAATCTCCGATGTTGTCGTGAATCCGATTGTTGAATATCAGGACCGAGCTCTGCTTGACCACGATCGCCGCGTCCGTCGCGTTCCCGTCAGCGTCGCGCGCGCCGCCGGTTACCGATAGACTCTCGATCGCGCAGCGGGTGCAGTGCTCGAACAGCACGCCGTAGCCGGCACCCGTGTGAATCTCGCTCGAGGCGGGAGAGATTCCGACTATCCTCTTGGCCCTGCCGCTCACTACGAGCCCCACCGTGGCGTCTACGATTGTCTTGGGGTTCTCACAGTTGCCGCACGTGCTGTCCACGTAGGCCCGGGGCTCAAGCCAGTGCTTTCCAATCACGACTATGGTGGAGCTGTCGGGCGCCCGGGCTGCGACGTCCGCAAGGTTGCCGGCGGGTTTGACGAGGAAGACCCGGCCGGCGCAGCAGGGCCGAACAAGAGCGGAGGATGACAGAATCACGAGAACAGGAATCACGAAGACGACAGTGCCGGTACGGAACTTCATGGCTGGGTCCCTCTCACTGTACATTTCTCTCAAGTCCCTGGCGCGGCAGCATCACAGGTCTCGTCACGGACCTTGTCTCGGTCCTCTTCGCAGTTCTCTTCACGATCCCCTTCACTGCCTCATTCCTGCTCTGTTCCCGCGCCGCAGGCATGCGCGGCCCTTGACTCAGACCCTCACAACGTGGGATAATATATGTGTAATCAGCTGGTCAATACCTTATTCAGCCGGGCCGCTGGTCTCCCTTCCGTCGGGATTAGGATTACCACATCCATGCGCAATACTCCACTGCTGGCATCGGTTCTCCTGCTGGGTCTGACCCTCTACTTCAGCGTTTCATCAATCCCCGCCCCGGCATTGGCAAGTGTCACTCCCCTTCACGTTTCGCCAGCGGCGGACGCCCTCGTGCTCGCCGAGCTTCCCGACATATGCCGGTTCGCCGGGCTTCCGTCCGACAGTTCGGTGACAGTGTGGGTCTTCTTTGCAGACAAGGGACCTCAGGTGGACGTGCCGCACGAGGTCAGGGCTCTCGAGAGGCGCTTCTCGCCACGGGCGATGGCCAGGCGTGCGAAGGCCCGCAGCGGCCCGCTCGTGGACTGGCGCGATCTGCCGGTTTGTCAGGAATACGTTCAGCGTCTTCGGACCATGGGATTTCAGGTCAGGGCGATCTCCAGATGGGTCAATGCGGCCAGCGTGAGGTGCAGTGCGGGCGAACTATACCGATTGTATCAGCTACCGTTTGTCAGACAGCTCCGTCCGGTCGCGTCCTTTCCAAAAAGAGACATAATAGTCGAGGAAAACGAGGACTCATTCGGCCGGCAGCCGCAGACACCGCCCGACCTCGCGCCGCAGACTCCATCCCAGCCAAAGACATCACCAGGGCCTGGCGCATCCACTAGCTCGTCTTCCATGTCCGGTTCAAGCTCCGTTTCCACTTCATCTCGTGCGCCTGGCATTGATGTCTCCCCGACGGCCCATTCCCTCGCCCCGGGAGACACGTCCTTCTACGGCGCCACGTGGAGACAGCTCGACTTGATGCAGGTGCCGCAGCTGCACGCCGAGGGGTACACGGGCCAGGGCATTTTCATTGGAGTCCTGGACACGGGTTTCAACCTCACTCACGAGGCCCTTCAGGGCGTCAATGTCGTGGCACAATGGGATTTCATCAACTGGGACAGCGTCACATCATACGAACCCGGCCAGGATTCGTTTGACCAAGCCTACCACGGAACTTGGATTATCGGGCTCCTCGCAGGCTACAAACCTGGGACCTACTCCGGGTCGGCCTTCGACGCGGAGTACGCCCTGGGCAAGACCGAGTATGTGCCGACCGAGACTCCGGTCGAGGAAGACTATTGGGTGATGGGAATCGAATGGCTGGACAGCCTGGGAGTGGACCTGGTCTCGAGCTCTCTCGGCTACATCGACTGGTACACGTACGAGGACATGAACGGAGATTCCGCGGTCACCACGATTGCCGCTGACATCGCGGTCTCAAACGGGGTTAGCATCTTCAGCGCCATGGGCAACGGCGGGCTGACCACCTACCCTTACTTGATCGCGCCTGCTGATGGCGACAGTGTGATGTCGATTGGAGCGGTGGATTCACTCGGGGTCCTCTGGCCGCAGAGCTCACGAGGTCCGAGCTATGACGGCAGGATAAAGCCAGAGGTGGTCGCCCAGGGGAAAGTGCCCTACTGCGTCAGTGCGACGAACCCCACGGGATACGTCAGGGTCAGCGGGACGTCCTGCGCAACTCCTCTCGCCGCGGGTGCCTGCGCGTTAATTATTCAGAAGAACCCCACGTGGGTTCCGATGATGCTGAGGGAGGCCGCGCGGGCCACGGCCACCAACTCGGCCTCGCCGGACACCGCCATCGGATGGGGAATTCTCAAGGCGAAGGACGCGTCCAACCATACGATTGTCGCGGTGGCGGAGCGGCCAATCGGCGCGTCCCAGGCGGGCAGGACTGTCATAACAATTGAAAGCGAGCCGAACCCCTTCAATCCACTCACCAAGATTCGCGTCCAGGTCGCGGGACAGGGGGGCGGAGAGAAACCCGACGGTGTCACTGCACTGGTTTTTGACGTCGCGGGCAGATGCGTTAGAGACTTCGGATGGTTGAAGACCGGGGATAATTCGGCCACTATTCTCTGGGACGGAAAGAACGGGGAAGGAAGAGCACTGCCTTCGGGGGTCTACGTATTCACGGCCCGTGCCGGCGACACAGTCGGAACGAAGAAGCTTCTACTACTCAGGTAGTATGGAAACGGCTGGAGTCAACTCCTTTGTTGTGATCGAGAGGAGAGCGATTACCGACGATCATCAAGCTAGTATTCGCGGGTTACGCCGGGGGCGATACCGCATCTTCACGTGTTCGTCCGGAGCTGCCTCTGTCTGAGAACGCGGGTTAGAGCCAGAAGCTCATACCGCACACCTAAAACGAGGATTCTCCTATCGTTGCTCTCCTCTCGAGGATAAGCGGTTACACGTCCCTTATTGCTGAGGGACTGCGTTGAGTATTGCCCAGACGAACCCACAGAGTTCTCTGGCAACGGCTGTGATTGCGACATGACGGTGTTTGCGTTGGTCAAGTCGCCAGAACTTCTTGTAGAGACGATGCTGGGCTTTCATGGCGATGGCGACGATGGCCGGGGGTTGACCCTGGCGGCGTCGTTTCAAGATCAGGTCGGCGCCACTTCGGTGACGGTTATTCCAGGCGGCTTCGATCAGCAGTCGTCTGGCATGGATATTCCCGGCTTTGGTGATGGGGCCCTTTCGTTCTTTGTCACCAGAGGAGCGTTCTGAGGGTACGAGGCCGAAGTAGGCCATTAGCCCTCTGGGCGATCGGAAGCGACGGACGTCGTCGATTTCGCATAACAGAGTCAAGGCGGTCAGCGTTTTGACACCGCGCAGACAACAGAGTGTTTCTACTCTGTGACGGTAAGGGTGTGATTGGGCGAAGCGTTGGAGTTCCGCGTCGAGAGCTTCCCTTTGAGTCTGGAGGTACTCGAGGTGTTCGAGTTCGGTGGCCAGAGCGGTTTGAAGTGGGCCGCAAAGTTCGAGCCGGAGTTTGGTCAGCCACTGCCGGTGTTTCTTGGTCCATGTGGATTTGGCTTCC
>Ga0315295_10002154_pt1 | contig 16747 bp, 11 predicted proteins | sample YL17G14_0_MG_FD_204453 | JGI IMG/M metagenome (GOLD analysis project Ga0315295, IMG submission 204453) | Sediment microbial communities from Yellowstone Lake, YNP, Wyoming, USA - YL17G14_0 | ecosystem: Environmental > Aquatic > Freshwater > Lake > Sediment | place: USA: Wyoming | collected... | reverse complement strand
GGCGGTTATACAGGTGATTCAAATGCTTTAGAGGTGATGATCATCTCTACCATCCCCAGCAGCTTCATTAGTCTGGTTTATAGGAATCCAATTCAGGAAACATCTCGCTCTATCAGTCGTTGTACTCCCAGTCACCTCGATGCTGTCGGCGATGGCAACGCCCTCATCGCGTTGCGGACAACCCAAAGCGGCTCCTTGAGTCTCACCGGAAACGGTGATGTAACCGTGAACGATGGAGGCGTCTTTGTGAACTCGAACTCTTCTAGCGCCATGCTTCTGACTGGGAACGGCTCAATAACTGCGGATACAATCTCTATCGTTGGCGGCTGGAGCGATACTGGGAATGGGTCCGCCTCGCCTACCCCGACCACCGGTGTTGCTCCTATTACCGATCCCTTAGCATCTATTACCGCACCTACCCGACCGTCAGGTCCATGCACTACCATATCGTTGACTGGTAATGATGACGAAACTATCGACCCGGGTTACTATTGCAGTATTAGTCTCACCGGCAATGGATCACTCATAATGAATCCTGGTATATACTATATCCAAAATGAGATCACTGCAACGGGAGATGAGATCTCTGCAACGGGAAATGGTAACATTATTGCTCATAACGTGATGATTTACTGTAAAACCGGGGGTATTAGACTAACCGGTAATGGCGACTTTGATATAACAGCTCCAACATCGGGGCCGTATGCCGGAATGGCGCTTTTCATGGATCGTGCTAATAGTTCGGCCATTGTACTCACCGGCAACGGAAATTCCGTTTCGGTGGGAACAATCTATGCCTCAGCATCTGCGATCACCCTCACGGGCAACGGTAGTGCCACAGTGTTCAACTCACAAATCATCGGTAAAACCATCACCCTCACTGGTAATGGCAATATTAATGTGGATTATGACCCTAACCAAAACTATATGATTAATGTCCCTCCATCAATTGACCTTTTAGAGTGAACGAGGGTAATATTATTTAAGTTCTTAGGGACATGGTTTTACCCAAAAGCATACGGAACCCGTGGGTAATGGAAAATTTCCAGATCTGTGTCCATCCATGGGAATACGCGTCTCGATTTTTCTATTCGAGTATAATACAATACCAGGCACCTCTTGCCTGGCATTGTTCTTTTATTTGATTCCTTGTGACGTCATTACCTTTTGACCTGAATGTTAGATATTGAAATTTTAATTCTTGGACCAGTCCAGACAAATACCTACCTTATCGCCGATACGGAAACGAAAGAAACCGCAGTCATTGACCCGGCTTGGGATGGTCGCCGTATTGTTAATGAGGCCAAACAGCGCGGTTGGCAGATTGGTCAGATTTGGGTAACGCATGCCCATTTCGATCATATCGGCGGTATTAAGGCTGTCTCCAGCGCCAGCAATCCCCCTGTGCCGGTCGCCCTGCATCCAGATGACCTGGAAATGTGGCGCATAGGTGGCGGTGCTTCTGTTTTTGGCTTCCACCTCGTTTTTGGACCCGAACCAGCAATAAATCTACAGCATGGACAAATGTTATGCCTGGGAAATTACAGGATAGAAGTGCGCCATGTCCCTGGGCACAGCCGCGGCCATACCGCCTTTTATTGCGCGCAAGCGGACGTTATGTTTTGCGGGGATTTGATCTTCCAGGCAGCCGTCGGCCGTACTGATTTGCCCGGTGGCGATTTTGATACACTAATCCATAGCATTCATACCCAGGTTTTCTCGCTACCGGATGAAACCCGTTTGCTGCCGGGACATGGTCCTGAAACAACAGTCGGTTTTGAAAAGCTGAACAATCCATTCTTATGATGGTTTTTTCATCACTCAATAAAGAGGATCGCATTTGAACCATTATGCCTTCAATAAATGCTTATCTCACTGACATAATAGTTGCCCAAAAACGTGGGCAAGCCCAAGGTATTTATGCGAATTGTTCCGCCAACCAGTTTGTAATAGAAGCAGGTGTCAAACAAGCGCTGCGTGATGGCTCAGTATTATTGGTGGAATCCACATCGAACCAGGTTGACCAGTATGGGGGTTATATCGGAATGACTCCCAGGCAGTTTGCCCAATATGTTAGGGGTATTGCTTTAAGTCTGGGGTTATCGCCTGAAAGGATTATTTTAGGTGGTGATCATTTAGGGCCAAATGTATGGCAGAATGAACCAGCAGCCAGCGCTATGGCAAAGGCATGCGTACTGGTGCAAGAGTGTGTTTTAGCGGGTTACGGTAAAATTCACCTCGATGCCAGTATGAAGTGTGGCGATGATGCTCCTGACACCCCTTTGGCTAAGACCACCATCGCTGAGAGAGCTGCAGATTTATGTTTGGCGGCAGAACAGGCTTGTCATCAAGTACAGTCTTTGTTTCCAGAGCCAGTGTATGTGATTGGAAGTGAAGTGCCTCCGCCGGGTGGCGCCCATGCAAACGAGGCTCGGATTTCCGTTACAAAGCTGGAGGATGCCGAGGAAATTATTACCATAACCAAGAATGCTTTTACAAAACGCGGTCTTGAGGCAGCCTGGAAGCGGGTGATCGCGCTGGTAGTTCAACCAGGGGTTGAATTTGGTGACGATTTTGTGCTTGAGTATGACCCTGTTCAGGCTTCAGCTCTCTCTGGTTTTATTGAGTCTCATGAGCGCCTGGTGTTTGAGGCCCATTCCACCGATTACCAGCGCAGAGAAGCGCTTAGAACGATGGTAGCGAATCACTTCGCTATCTTGAAAGTGGGTCCGGCGCTGACATTTGCCTTCCGGGAAGCCGTTTTTGCCCTTGCCTTGATGGAAAAAGAATGGCTGGTGGTTAAATCGGGTGTTTCACTCTCGAACATTATAGAAACTTTGGATAGCGTTATGTTGGATAATCCTGTTCACTGGAAAGAGCATTATACAGGCACGGAAGAATACCTGTGCTATGCTCGCAAGTACAGCTACAGCGACCGCTCTCGTTATTATTGGTCAATGCCTGAATTACAGAAGGCAATGGAGATATTATTGAATAATCTTGAGAAGAACCCTGTCCCCATTATGCTTCTGAGCCAGTTTATGCCTGTCCAATACGAGCGGGTAAGAGAGGGTTTGCTGGGTTTATCCCCGCGTGAATTAATTCATGATAAGATCGCCTCGGTGTTGGCGGATTATGCCTATGCTTGTGGTATGGGGGGAGCTGTTTAATATAAGCTTGAGTATTGGTAAGCGCCGTGGCTTGGCGCGGTGATCAACACGAAAACGTGTATTTTCTATCATAGCGCTTGACCATCGCAACAATCTCCGCAAAGCGATCAATCCAGGTGAACCTGAAGCAGTTTTAGATGATCAAATTGTGGATATTAAGAAAAAAATCGTCAGGACATTGGCCCCTCAGAAAGGCGGCAGGTCATAGTTGAAACAGCGTGCCTCCTTACCTCGCTTGGCGTTGATGTGCTGAAAGCGGAATTCCTGCTGGATGTTCATGAGGTGGAAAACGAAGTGGGATGGAAGCAAGCTCGTTTTGAATTGACAGAAACCTTGCGCGTGCCTTGGGTGCTGCTTTCAATCGGGGTAGATTATGATACTTATCTACGGCAGGTTGCTGTGGCATGTCAAAGCTGGGCCAGTGGGATAATGTTAGAGCAGTGTGGAAGGAGGTTACCGACCAACCAGAGAGTAGGCAAAAAGCGCTCTTAAAAGATCTGGCTGCAGAAAGGATAAGGCGCCTGAATGGTTTGTGTGAGGCTTTGGCAAAACTGTGGACAGTTTTTTATCCTCTCCAGGAGGCTGTCATGGGACGGTAAGAAGAATATGCGGATATCTGAGATGACAGGTATAATCGTCATATCAAAACTGGAAAATCGAAATGAAGACTTGGATCATTAAATCTGGAACACTAATAACAGCTTCGGAGACCTTCCAGGCCGATATCGCGATACAAGGGGAAAAAATTGTCCAGATAGGGCTTGATTTGGGTGACCCAGGAGCTGAAGTCATCGATGCCCGCGATAAACTGGTAATGCCAGGTGGGATAGACCCCCATGTCCATCTGGCTCTGCCGATGTTCGGGACAATCTCTTCAGATGACCACTATACCGGGCATAAGGCTGCTGCCTTTGGTGGTACTACAACGGTTATGGATTTTATTCCGCAGGATTTTAGCACTCTCCAAGAGGCTGTAGACGCCTGGCATGCCAGGGCTGACGACTTGGCAGCCATAGATTTCGGTTTCCATATGAATATCACTCGATTGGATGAACGCGTGGCGGCTGAAATTCCTCGCCTAATAGATAGGGGCATAACCTCGCTAAAGGTGTTTATGGCTTATAACGGACGGCTGCGCTTGTTGGATGGGGAGATCTTCCAAGTAATGCGCATAGCCAGTAACAACGGCCTCCTTACCATGTTGCATGCTGAGAATGGTGATGTGATCGATATCCTGGTTAATGAGGCATTAGCGGCTGGAAATACGACCCCGGTGTGGCATACCCGCACCCGCCCTGCCTGGGGAGCGGTGGAAGCCACGTTGCGCGGCGTTGCCCTGGCTGTTCAGGCTGGAGCGTCACTTTATGTCGTCCATATTGACACAGCCGGTGCTGTAGACCAGGTGGCCTATGCTCGTAAAAAAGGTTTGCCAGTTATGGGCGAAACCTGCCCACCTTACCTTTTCTTTACCGAGGATCACCTGTCTCGTCCCGATGGGGCCAAGTGGATTTGTTCGCCTCCCGTGCGAACGGCCGTTGATAATGCCCGCCTGTGGAAGGGGGTTGCCGAAGGTACAATCCAGACGATCGGAACTGATCATTGTCCTTTCTTTTATGATGGCACCAAACCTATTAATTATGAGGGGCGGGAGATTGCTATCCCTGGTAAAGAATTGGGTAAGGATGATTTCACAAAAATCCCCAATGGTCTGCCAGGGGTAGGAGATCGTTTGCCAGTTCTATGGACAAAGGCTGTAGTTGCCGGTAAGATGAGTCCCAACCAGTTTGTTGCTCTGATGAGCACTAACCCTGCGAAAATATTTGGCCTCTATCCCCGCAAGGGATCTTTGCTACCTGGCTCAGACGCCGATATTGTGATTTGGGATCCTAACCGCATGTTGACTTATGGTCTGGCGTATGCCCACCATCGCACCGATTACAATTTATATGAAGGTTGGGAGTTGACTGGCTTCCCAGAAAAAGTCTTCCTACGCGGCAATTTGATCGTGGATGGTAGTCAATGGTATGGGAAACCAGGGATGGGTAAGTATCTTAAACGAGATGCAGGAGCTCCAATCATTTAATTTATCATTATTAGTGTAAGTATGTTATCTATTCTCCCCATCCTGGCAATCTTATTTCTGTTAATTATTGCAGCAGTTACTTACATTTTGTATAGACTTTGGCCAAGTTTCCCTAAACTCTGGTTGTTGGTTATCATTGGTACATTCCTGGTCTGGCTGATGACCCTGATTACCGGCCTTTACTTGCCCCAATCTATTGCTTTGATCCCTAGCCAACCGGAGAATTTATTTTCCACCGCCATAGTGCTACTGGTAGACGAGTTTTCCTGGCCATATGCTTTTAGCCTGGCTACCTTGGCTTTATCAGTTTTATTGACGGCAATGTCACGCGCTGGCGCAGATAGTCCCAAAGCTTGGGCGGGTAGTTTAGCGATAACAGCCGTCGGTATGCTGGCAGTCTATTCTGCCAATCCCCTAACGTTGGTGATGACTTGGGCTGCCATGGATATGGTTGAATATGGGATTTTACTTACACAAATTCAATCTAGTGCTATGCGTCGACAGGTTATTTTCGCATTTTCAGTGCGAGCCTTAAGCATCATTTTGATCTGCTGGGGAGCTGTCATCGAACAAGCTTTGGGAGTAGATTTAACATTTATGTCTTTTGCACCGAATTTGAGTCTATTTCTATTATTAGCATCTGGTTTGCGTTTAGGGGTTTTGCCTTTCCATGTGCCCTTTTTAATGGAATTGCCTCTACGTCGCGGGTTAGGTACTGTGATAAGAGTTGTGCCAGTAGCTGCCAGCCTGATGGTATTGGCTCGCGTGGCGATGACAGGTATAGCCCCTGAATGGGTCACTATCCTTTTTGTTTTGGCAGGTCTGTCCGCTTTACTAAGTGGGATTGCCTGGGCAAGTGAAGCCGACGAATTGGGCGGGCGCCCCTATTGGATTATGGGGATGGCCTCTCTGGCATTTGCATCCGCAGTTATTTACCAGCCAGAAACCAGTCTGGCATGGGGGTTGGCCTTGCTGTTGCCTGGAAGTATGCTTTTTGTAGCTTCGATGCGTGAACGGCGCCATTTATGGTTGCTGGTGCTAGGCATTTTTGTGTTATCAGGGGTGCCATATACGCCGACATGGGCAGGTGTAAATCTATATAATGACACAATTTCATTCCCCTTATTGGCTTTATTGGTAGCTCAGGGATTTTTGTTAGCGGGTTATGTGCGCTTTGCTCTGGCAAGCCGGCAAGCATTGAGCGATTTGGAACCGTGGGCAAATGTAGCTTATTTGTTAGGAGTCCTGCTATTGCCTTTGACTCATTTATTACTTGGTTGGTGGCTGGGGTTAATTTCCATCGAAAGTCCCTGGTGGCCAGGGATAACGTCTTTAGGAATTGCAGTCATCCTCATTGTTTTAAGCCGTCGTAGATTTGGTCGTTTTAGTGATCTGGCTTTTCGTCTTGGTAATTTTCTAAAATCCATATTTTCATTTGGCTGGCTTTATAAACCAGTATTGATTATTTTCCAGATATTGGATCAAATTTTTATGACCATTACACAGGTCTTAGAGGGTGAAGGGGGTGTGTTGTGGGCGTTGTTGATCATGATATTATTAATATCCATTTCTCTTTCCCTTTTCACCTAGCGCCTCTTTATGATATTAAACGTCCTTTCTATACCGGCGGCTATCCTCCTCATCCTGACCTCCACGGGCTTATTGTTAAGCACAAACTGGCGATTTAGTATTTGGGCACTGTCTTCACAATATGTTGGTGTATTTTTGTTGGTGGCGTTAAGCTGGCCGATTGAGATGGCAGTCGCCAAATTGTTGGCAGGTTGGTTTGCAGGGGCGATTTTAGGTTTTACCCTGGCTTCGAATTTTGATACCTATGATATTGAGAGAACATATAGGGACGGGGAAGGACAGGCGAGGCCAACAGGACGTTTGTTCCGCATGTTTGCAATTGCTTTGATCTGGTTAGCGGTTGGGTTATTGACATCCAGCCTGTTAAAATGGGTGCCTGGTATTTCACTGGCCCAGATATTGGGCGGTTTGATCTTAATTGGGTTGGGCATTTTGCATCTGGGACTGACAGCAAATCCTCTCCGTATAACCATAGGACTTCTAACAGTTCTTGGCGGGTTTGAAATTTTATACGCCACCGTGGAAAAATCCACCCTGGTGGCTGGCTTGCTGGCGGGAGTGAACTTGGCTCTGGCCCTGGCTGGTGCATATATACTGACTGTTACCGTATCTGCGCCAGCATTAATTGTGGTTGATGACGAAAATCTCTCAGATATAGATATTACCATCTTGGAGAAGCATATTTGAGCGCGCCGGTATTATGGATTCTGCTACCAGGGGTAACTGCCATCGCGCTATTTTTCTTGCGCCGATGGGAGAGGGTGTCCATCATAGTCGCTATTGCAATATCGTTAGGATTGGGGGTTTTAACGGTAACTTTGCCAGTAGGCAGCATCTTGACTTTTGGGCCATTATCAGTGAAATTGAATGACGCACTCTATTTCTTTGGACGCCAATTCGTATTGGGTGCTGCTGATCTTTCTTTGCTAACGCTGGTATATGGGAGCCTGGCTTTTTGGCTAGGCGCAGCTTACCTGGCCCGTGTACATTGGTTTTTCCTACCCTCAAGCCTGGGAATGGTGGCTTTGCTGACTGCAGTTTTATCCGTTGAGCCTTTTTTATATGCGGCCTTGTTAATTGAACTTGTCACCTTATTGAGCATACCTATGTTGGTCGTTCCAGGTCAGGTATTGGGACGGGGGATATTACGCTTCTTGACTTTTCAAACCCTGAGCATGCCGTTTATTTTATATACAGGCTGGATGTTGAGTGGCGTGGAATCTGGTTCGGGCCAGATTGTTTTACTCGTGCGAGCTTCATTGCTTATGGGTCTGGGATTCGCGTTGATGTTGGCGATATTTCCCTTTCACACCTGGATTCCTATGTTGATGGAAGAATCGCATCCCTACGCCGCCACCTTTGTCCTCAACATGCTTACCTTAGTAGTGCTTTTATTTGGACTGGGTCTCTTGAATCGATATGAGTGGCTGCGAACGTCCCCTACCTTCTATGCCATATTGGCGGTCGCGGGGGTACTGATGATTTTAACCGGGGGTGGGCTGGCAGCCTTTGAGCATCATCTGGGTCGTATCCTTGGTTATACGGTCATGGTTGAAGTAGGATATTCGTTATTGGCGATAAGTTTTAGTGCAGAGATAGGGTTGGGCATATTTTTTGCTTTGCTGGTGCCAAGGGTGGTTGGATTGGGCGTCTGGGCGCTTGCCTTGTCTGTTCTACAAGAAAAACGCGGAGATTTGAGTTTTCAAGCTAATCAAGGGACAATACGTGAGTTGCCATTTGCGGCTGTTAGCCTGGTAATTGCTCATTTCTCTTCGGTAGGGTTCCCGATATTGGCTGGTTTCCCTGCCCGGGTATCTTTATGGGAACTCCTAGCAGAGCGAGATATACCATTGACTGTTGGACTGTTTTTGGGAACATTAGGCCTTTTAGTGGCAGCCTTGCGAACTATAATCTTGCTGGTGACAGGACCGGATGAGGGACCTCAGCGCATCAAAGAAAATATATGGGTGCGCCTGACCTTAGGAGTTGGTATGTTAAGCCTGTTGTTAGCTGGTTTGATACCCCAATGGTTTGCTCCATTTCTGGTAAGCATGCAGCGGGTGTTTGAAAACCTGGCGCCTTGAGGATTATGAATATATCTACATGACCATGCTATAATCTTGATAGCTACAAATTAGGGTTGGTGGAGGGAGTGATTCATGGAACTGGAGCAAATTCTAAAACAATTAGATTGGATGGATGAAGAGCGGCGCAAGGATAAGAGCCTTATTGCAGCGCTCCAGGAACGTATCCAGACTCATGATGGCGGATTAGACGCAATCAACCAGCGTATCCAACTGCTAGATGACGAAACAACCCGTCTTTCCACCTTAATTGGACGAGTGAGTCAGTATGAAGAGGAGCTGCGCCAACAGCGTATTGACAATCGGCGGATGGTTGACGTGTCTGAGAAAAAGGTATATAAGAGTCAGGGGGAAATTGAAAAAGTTTTCCGAATAGAGCAACAAGCTTTAGAGAAAGAGGTTCATGAACTGCGCGCGCAATATGAACAGGTTACAGAGTTGCGCCGAACAATGCAATCCAAGTCTGAGGAACAACTCCGGCTAAGTCAAACAGTAGAAGAGATGCGCTCTAAGGTTACTAATATAGACCGCAGTTACGAAGAATATAACCACTCTTATCGGGTTATGGAAGATAGTCGCCGCCAGGATGCAAAACGGTTAACAGATTTACAAGGCGAGGTTACCGCGCTCCGTAAAAGGTCTGAAGAGATGCGTTCTCAGGATGAGATGTTAGGTGCTAACCTTGCGAAGTTAGAAAGCCGCCTTAATGAAATAGTCGCAACAGATAATGAGCGCCGAGAGGCGCAACAGAGTTTTCTAGAGCAGCAAAAGGTCGTTCAAGTAGAGCGTGACCGGGCTTGGAAAGAATGGATGGTGCGGGCAGAGGCATTCGAAAAGCAAGCCGCAGATGTGGAGGCTCAACTTAACGATCTTGATGCAACCCATAGAGCGGTTAAACGCAGCCAGGAAGAGCTTGAAGCACTCACTGAACGGGTCGAGCGGCGCATCAATGAAATTGCTGAGATGCAACGTTTATCAGAAGAACGTTTTCGCAATGAGTGGACAACTTTTAAGAGTGACGATCAGAAACGTTGGGCGAACTATACATTAAACCAGGACAACGTTCGTAATGATGCTGGTCGCCAGATTGAGAAACTTATTGAGAGGGTTGTAAAGCTTGAAGATCATCTTCAAGAAACGCGGGATACTTTATATCAATTAAACGAGCTTACTGAAAAGGGCTTGCAGACTGCGTTGAGCCTTTCCCACGATTGGATTGCGATTTATTCGCGCAGTAAGGGACAGTCTGTTTAACTGTAATCTGAGTATGCGAGTCATTGGCACGGCAGGCCATGTCGATCATGGCAAATCCACTCTGGTGGAAGCGCTGACAGGTATTACCCCGGATCGCCTTAAAGAAGAGCGCGAGCGCGAGATGACTATTGATTTGGGTTTTGCCTGGTTAACACTGCCCAATGGTGAAGAAGTTGGCATCGTGGATGTCCCTGGTCATCGCGACTTCATTGAGAACATGCTGGCTGGCATTGGGGGAATTGATGCAGCCTTGTTTGTAGTAGCAGCTGATGAGGGGGTCATGCCGCAGACCCAAGAACACCTGGCAATCTTAGATTTATTACAAATTCAGGGTGGAGTCATCGCACTGACGAAGATTGACATGGTAAGTGACCCTGATTGGCTGGATTTGATTGAGGAGGATGTACGCAAAGCGATTAAGGGGACGGTTTTGGAATCTGTCCCATTAGTGCGCGTCTCAGCCCGTCAAGGCATTGGATTACAGGAACTGCAAAAGGCAATAACAGCATGTCTGGCTGCAAGACCACCACGCCCAGATTTAGGCCGGCCGAGACTGCCTGTTGATCGCGTATTTACTATGCCGGGATTTGGTACTATTGTCACAGGGACACTAATCGATGGACATTTCTCATTAGGCGATGAAGTAGAAATCTTACCACAGGGTACACATGGCCGCGTGCGTGGTTTACAGAGTCATAAACGCAAAACTGAAGAATCCCTGCCAGGTAGCCGGACAGCAGTTAATATCGCCGGAGTAGATATGGATAAGGTGGCGCGAGGTAATGTGGTAGCGCACCCAGGAGACTACCAACCCAGTCGTCGCCTGGATGTTCAATTTCGCCTACTGGCGAATGTCAACCAGCCCTTGAGGCATAATGTTCAGGTGAAAATATTCGTGGGGACGGCTGAAGTGCTGGCTCGTTTGCGCTTGCTCGGCCAGGAGACTTTGCTGCCAGGTCAGCAAGGCTGGATACAGCTAGAATTGACTGAACCCATAATCGCCAGCCGTGGAGACCACTATATATTACGACGTCCATCCCCTCCCGAAACAATAGGAGGAGGAGTGGTTGTTGATCCTCATCCCAAAGAACGTCACAAACGATTTGCACAAGCAGTACTGGACCAGCTTCAGGTGTTAGCTCAGGGCTCGAACAGCGATATTCTTTTTCATGCGATTACCTCATTGGGAGTGGCTTCGAAACATGAAGCTACTGTACGCGCTGGTCTCAATAGCGAGACCGGATCAGATGCTTTTAAAAAGTTATTTACCAATCAGCAATTGATCGCTCTTGACCCGCTGGAAATGCCTTCCCAACCAAGCGATGATACGTTGGTTGTTACCAGGAGCTATTGGGATATGGAAGCTGGCAATCTCTTGCAAACATTGCAAAGCTATCATGCGAGTTTTCCTTTACGAACGGGTGTGCCCCGCGAGGAATTGAAAAGCCGCCTAAAGATTCCAACCCGCCTGTTCAGCGCCTTGGTGCGAAGCCTGGCAGCGCAAGCTAAGATCATTGAGCATGGCGCTTATATTTGCCTCAGTGGACATGAAATTCACTTTACGGTTGAGCAGCAGAAACAAGTTAATGAATTGCTGGCGTTTTTCGCGGCCTCGCCCTATGCCCCGCCTACGATTAAGGAATGCCAATCACGGGTGGGGGAGCATATCTATAACGCTTTAGTAGAATCAGGCGAGTTTGTGCCGGTTTCTTCCGAGGTTGTCTTTCGTAAGCAGGATTATGTGCATCTCCAGGATGAGATAATCCACTTCCTTCGAGAAAAAGGGACGGTCACTGTCGCTGAAGTGCGCGATATTTTCGACACCAGCCGTCGTTATGTGTTGGCATTGTTGGAATATATGGATGCCAAAGGGGTAACAGTGCGCGATGGGGATGTCAGGCGATTGCGCTTGCCTGCCAAACCCAATTCCCATTGACCATTGTTGCTACTGAGCTTATATTTCTCAGATTATCTGGATCACAAGTAAAGGGGTCAGTATCCAAGACGACCAGGTCTGCCAGGTAGCCGGGCGCCAGTTTACCGAGAAGGTTCTCCATCCCCGCCGCGTAGGCTGCACCAACAGTATAAGCTCCCAATGCTTCAGCCACATTGAGTCTTTGGGCAGGTTGCCAGCCCTGTGGGCCGGGTGAACCATCGGCGCGGCGGCGGGTGACGGCAGCATGTAATCCCCAGAATGGATTGGGTGACTCTACCGGGGCATCGGAACCAAAAGCCAGGATAGTATTGTGATTGAGTAGCGTTCGCCAGGCATAGGCATTAGCTACTCTTTTCCCCAAATAACGATCAGCTGCAACCATGTCAGATGTAGCATGTATTGGTTGCATTGAGGCAATCACACCTAATTCAGCCAACCGATTTACATCTTCTGGATGGATAAGTTGCACGTGCTCTATGCGATGGCGAAGAGCTGGCAATCCTTGAGCGTGCTCGTATTGCCGCAGTTGGGCGTATGCATTGAGCACTTCGTGGTTAGCGCGGTCGCCGATTGCATGGATAGCCAGACTCAGGCCGTTATGAGAAGTTTGTTTTCCAATCTTGAAAAGTTCTACTTCATTCAAAAATAGAATCCCACAGTTTGCTTTTGCCAGAGGTTCTCCATCGTAGGGTTGGAACATAGCCGCTGTTTTTGGCCCTAAGGCTCCATCTGCAAAGAGTTTTACGGAACCAATCCGTAAAAAGTCATCCCCAGAACCAGTACACAAACCTAAAGAGATCATATGCTGAAGGTTTTCAAAAGGTATTCCTTTGATTACTCTCAACTGGAGTTCGCTGCGAGCATGGAGCATTTGTAAAGCAGAAAAACAACGCTCCCCATCAAAGTCGTGGACATTGGTAATCCCCATCTGCCAAAGCATGGATTGGGTTTTGAGGATTGCCCGGGATACTTCATCTATACTTGGTTCAGGCAAGCGTTTGGAAACCAGCTCCATCGCCCTCTCTAAGAGAATGCCTGTAGGGTCGCCCTGCTTTCCGCCAAATTGTGTAATGCTGGGGTAATGCACAATTTTGCCGTCTTTCGGTTCAGGGGTATGGGAGGTGATCCCGACTTTCTGCATGGCAAGACTGTTTACCCAGGCAGAGTGTAAAGACTTTGCAGTCAAGAAGACCGGTTGATTAGGAGCAACAGCATCTAATTCCTTGGCAGTGGGGAAGCCTCCTGGGGTTGTGGATTGGGTCCCGTTCCCTGTGACGACATCGGACCACTCATTGTGATTCCAACCATGGCCTAATATCCATTCGCCAGGAGGCGTTATTTTGGCCCGTTCTTCTACTCGATGAAGACATTCTGCTTTGGTGGCTGTTTCACAATCAATCTTTTGTAATCCCAGCGCGAGATATTCTAAATGGAGATGACTGTCCCATAAACCTGGAATAATTGTTAGCTCATTCAGGTCTTTCCTGTGGGCATTGGTACTGAACTCAGCAAGGATTTGCTCATCGCTGCCTATAGCTAAAATCCGCCCATTATGGATAATGACGGCAGAGGCGACTGGATTTCTATGATCCTGGGTATATATGGTGGCATTGTGGAGAAGCAGCATATAATCTTACTTGTAAACTTAGAGCACTATCTGTTTCCCATTATCCTTAAGAACAGCTCGACTAATTTGGGGTCAAAATGTTTACCTGACTGCTGGCGAATATACTCTAAGACTTCCTCTTCTGGCCAGGCAGGCCGGTAGGGGCGGTCGGAACATAATGCATCCCACACATCTACAATCGCAAAAATACGCGCCGAGAGAGGGATTTCTTCGCCTTCCAACCCGAGTGGATATCCACTGCCGTCCCACTTCTCATGGTGATAATATGGGATATCTAAAGCTTGTTGTAAATGAGGGATATCCTTGAGCAACTGCCAGGCATAGATCGGATGCTGGCGCATGATTGCCCATTCTTCTGGTTCAAGGGGACCGGGTTTCAAAAGAATGCTGTCTGGAATCCCCATTTTGCCAATATCGTGTAACAACACTCCCTGCCGGAAAAGGACTATCTCCTCCGCCATGTAGCCGACCTCAATCGCCATATCGCAGGCAAGATGTGTGACGCGTTCTGAATGTCCTTTGGTTTCTTTATCCCTTAGTTCCAGTGCCTGCGACCAGCCTTCGATTATGGCTTCGTATGCTTGAGCCAATTCTTCATTAGAACGCTGCAAATCAGTAAATAATTCTGTGTTACTGATAGCGATCGCAGCTTGGCCGGCTAATGTCTCCAGGAAATCTATCCATTCATCGTCGAGATTTAGTTGACTACGGTTGAAAACCTCCAGCACACCTTTAACTTTTTCCTTTACGATCAAGGGCAGACCAATGTAGGACGCGAAGCTTTCTTTTTCCAAGAGACCGCTGAATGATATTCCAGGAATATCTTCACCTATGTGATAAGAGATTTTCTGGCGGTTGAGCACAACCTGCCATGCCAGTCCATCCCCATAAGACAAATGAGTTTCGTAGATAGCGCCTGTGCGGAAACCCTGACCAGATATAAATCCTAAGGACTGCTCATCGCGTTTAAGCAATAGAATATCGGTAGCATCGATTTGTAAATGAGCCATGACTTGATCCAGGATCAATTTAATGGTCCGGTTTAAATCTTGACCGGTGGTCATCGAGGTGTCTATGGCTCGTAAACTATCGAGTTTCCGTAGTTCACGCTGGATTTTTTCCTCGGTCTGTTTACGCTCGGTGACATCAACCGATACTGACCCCAGGCGTATCCCCTGCTCCGTGTTAATTGGAAATACGGTTTGTTGAACAACAACCAGTTCTCCATTTGGTCGACAGATGGTCGCTTCTATTGGTAGGTTAAAAATAGAAGATTGTCCGGTTTGAAGGGCGTTCAATACAACGGTTTTATAGTCTTCATAGCGACTGGTAGAGCGACGTTCGGGGGGAGTTTCCTGGTGTTGCACATCCCAGAAAGGTTTTCCAAGTGCCTCTTCGCGCTTGATGCCTGTGATCTTCTCGTTAGCTTGATTCCATCCGATGATAAAGCCTTGCTCATCGACAAGGATAATGCCTTCCGATGATTGTTCAATGATGGAACGGAATTTTTGTTCACTTTCGCGCAACGCCTCTTCTGCCTGTTTGCGCTCAATCACCATGGCCACTTGCTTCGATACAAACACGAGAACATCCTTGTCGTCTTCCCGGAGATGATCAGCTTCCGAATAGGTCTGAACGACCATCACTCCGATGGTACCTTGTTTCGTATTTAACGGCACACCCAGCCAATCAATTGAGGGCGCACCGATGCTCTCCACACCACCTGTTTGCACCAATTGCTCAAATACTGCCGGCGTTGCCAATAAAGGTTTACCTGTTCTTAACACATAACCTGTGAGGCTTTTTCCCGGTTTAAGCGTAGCGGATGCAGTATCATATTGATCAACAAAGTAAGCGATAGTAAATAAATCAACGGAGGCATTATACAGAGCAATGAAAAAATTATTTGCCGGCATTAGTTCGCCGATGATCGCGTGTATCGAACGGTAAAGTTCTTCCATACTTCGAGCAGTATGCACAGCCTCTGAGATGCGATAAATTGCTGATTGCACCATTTCTGCCCGTTTACGTTTGTTGATGTCGCGAGAGCCAAATATTGCCCCAGCGAATCCCCCCTGATCGTCATAGAAAAAGCGCACAGTGGATTCTACCCAGAGGTACTTTCCTTTGATATCACGGTATCGGTATTCCAAGCGGATAGTTGTAGTCTGGACTTCGGTTGCGGAACGTGCGATATTGTATACCCGTTCGGCATCATCAGGATGCACCAGCTCAAACACGGAACGTCCTAACAAGGCTTGAATTTTATAGCCAAAAACACGTTCGACCGATGGGCTGACATACACAATATTCTGTTGCGCGTCAATCTGACTGATGGTATCTACCATGTTGTCGGTGATTAAGCGCAGGCGAGCCTCACTTTTGTGTAGAGCTTTCTCCACGGCTTTGGTCCGCTTATGCTCATCAGTTTCGGCTGGCGTAGATAGTCTTTTTTCTGGCGGTGGCATACAGTTTACTATTATACCTGAAAGATGAATACATATATTCATTTTCTGAATAGGTAATTATTCCTATTTGAGTGTATAATCGGTTTTCAATTGAGTGTAGTCAGCCACGAAAAATGGGCACAGGACTCTATTTGAATGTCATGATACTATAACAATAAGCCGATAGAGGGAGAAATCAACACGATGCGTCAAGAGATCCAAGGAAAAATTCATTCAACACAATTGCACCAAACGGTAGAGCATTGGCACACGATATCTATGGAGGAGGTGCTAAAGAAGTTAGATGTTTCGCTAGAAAACGGGTTACCAGAAGCTGAGGTAATCAATCGCCGATCAATCTTTGGCTTAAATGAATTAGCAGAAGCACCGCGCGTCACCTTCTGGCAGATGTTATGGGACCAGTTCAATAACTTTGTAGTGATTATGTTGATCGTGGCCGCAGTGATCTCATTTTTATTGGGGGATAGGATAGAAGCCGGGGCGATCATGGCTATCGTGGTGCTCAATGCTGTATTAGGGGTAGTTCAGACACGCA
>Ga0315295_10002153_pt1 | contig 16748 bp, 16 predicted proteins | sample YL17G14_0_MG_FD_204453 | JGI IMG/M metagenome (GOLD analysis project Ga0315295, IMG submission 204453) | Sediment microbial communities from Yellowstone Lake, YNP, Wyoming, USA - YL17G14_0 | ecosystem: Environmental > Aquatic > Freshwater > Lake > Sediment | place: USA: Wyoming | collected... | reverse complement strand
GCGGGTTGAACAGCCACGCCACCAGGAAGAACGCCGTCGCGGTCAGCACGATCGCCGCGCCCGAAACCACATTGGCGTAGTAGCTCACATACAATCCTACAACTGAAGAAAGCGCTCCGAGCAGCGCTGCGATCAGCATCATTGGCAGCAGGCGGCGTGTTAACAGATATGCCGTCGCGGCGGGCGTGACCAGCATTGCCGCGGCCAGCCCCACACCGACCGTCTGCAGCGAGACCACGACCGTCAGCGCCAGCAGGATCAACATCAGCATGCGCAGCAGATCGGCCGGCAGCCGCATCGTCGCCGCCAGCACCGGATCGAACGAGATCACCAGGAACGGCTTGTAAAGCAGCGCCACGGTCAGCAGCACAGCCAAACCCAGGCCTGCGGTAAGCCACAGGTCTGCGGATGAGACTCCCAACACGTTGCCAAACAGGATGTGACTCAGGTCCACGGCGTAGGTCTTCATCGTACTGATCAGCGCCACTCCGAGTGACAGCGCGGCCGCGAACAGGATGCCGATGGCGGTATCTTCCTTGATCGTCCCCTGCCGCGAGAAAAGGCCGATGGCCAGGGCAACGACCACCGCCGCCGCCAATGCCCCGATCAACAGGTTGCCCTGCAGCAGGTACGCGATCGCCACGCCGGGAAGGATCGCGTGCGCCAACGCGTCGCCCAGGAAGGCCATGCCGCGCAGCACTACGTAGGTGCCGATCACCGCGCACAGCACTCCCACGATCGCGCTGGCCGCGAAGGCACGCGTCATGAACGCATACTGCAGCGGTTCCAGGAGAAAAGCCATGGAGTCTACGAAATCCTAACCCGTAAATTGCTAGTGTTCATCTACCACCATACTGCCGTCGGGCAGGACCGTCAGGCGTGTGCCAAAGGCCCGCGAGAGATTTTCCGGCTTCATCACGTCCCGCGGCGAGCCGAAGGCGATCAGCCGGTGATTCAACAGAAGCATCAGGTCGAATTTCTGCACCGAGATGCCCAGATCGTGCGTGGCGATCATCGCCGTCACGTCCTCGGCGCGCAGATCGTCCAGCAGCTCGAGAGTTGACTCCTGGGTCGGGACATCCACGCCTGTGAATGGTTCATCCATCAGCAGGATGTGCGGCTCCTGCGCCAGCGCCCGCGACAGGAACATGCGCTGCTGCTCACCCCCCGAGAGATCGCCAATCGACCGCCCGGCCAGGTCGGCGATGCCCATCTGCGCCAGGCTCCGGCCGACCACCTGCTTATCCTGTACTGAGGCCCGCCTGATCCAGCCCTGGTGATCGTAGCGTCCCATCATCACCACATCGCGAACGGTGACCGGGAAGCGCCAGTCCACCTCCTCGCGCTGGGGCACATACGCCACGCAATCTTTGTGGTTGCCCAACGGCTGGCTGTGGACGAAGATCCGCCCGCCTCGAAGAGGCAGCAATCCCACCAGTGCTTTGAACAGTGTGGATTTCCCCGCACCGTTCGGGCCGACAACGGCCACGCGCGCTCCGTGCGGCACATTGAAGGTCAGGTCGTGCAGCACGACCTTGTCGCCGTAGCCGACACTGGCGTTCTGCACCTCGAGGCGCTCAGAAGTAGTGCTCATATTGTGCGCAATCCTCTAAACACAGCCCGTTGACTTTCGATCTGCAATCAACAATCTCCAATCCCAAGTCACCTCAGCGCATCCACGATCAGCCCCACATCATGCTTCAGCATCTCGATATAGGTCGCGGCCGGGCCTCCGGGCTCCGAAAGCGTCTCCACGTACAACCCGGTGATCACCTGCGCCCCGCTTTCTGATGCGATCTCCCGCGCCAGATCCTGGTTTTCGCTCACATCCAGGAAGATCGCCGTAGCCTCGAGGGATTTGATGGTCCGGATGAGCTCCACCATCTGCTGCGCCGAAGGCGCCGCCCCGCTGGTATAGCTCGGGATCACCACCCCGGCGATCTCAAACCCATATGCTGCGGCGAACGACTCGAGCGTATCATGATTTGTGATCAATACGCGCTTCCTGCTCGGAACCTGCGCCACCTCAGCCTTGATCCACTCGTCAAGATCCAGAAGCTGTGCGATATACACATCGGCGTTCGCGGCGTACACACTGCGCCCGTTGGGATCCGCCTCGGATAGGCCGTCACGTATGTTTTCCGCGTAGCGCACGACATGCCGCGGATTCATCCATTGGTGCGGATCGCCTTCGGACCCCGGGACCACGCCCGCGCTTGCCTCCACCACCAGGCGCTCCCCGGCGCTGGCGTCCAGTGACTTCTCCAGCCACGCCTCATAGCCCAGCCCATTCACGATGAGCACCTGTGCCCGCGCGATCTTGATCGCGTCCTGCGGCGTGGCCTGAAACTCGTGTGGATCGATGCCTGGCGAAAGGAGGCTCTCCACGATCACTCGATCGCCCGCGATATTCTGCGCGATGTCCGCGAGAAATGTCTCAGCCGCCAGGACCTTCAGACCCTCGGTTCCAGCGTTCCCTACGGGCACGCAGCCGGTCAAGGCAAACGCCGCCAAGCTGCAAACCGTAAGTGCAACGCTTCGCGCCGCCGCTCTTATCACATCGTGCATCGCAGGCGAGTCCTCTCCCCGGCCCGATCCCAGATCATGGCCGTTAGATCATTCGTGCTCAGGGTATCGGAATCGGCGTAATGCCTGACACACCGAGCTTGTTCTGCGCCACGATATTCGCATGTGATACCTGTCCGCAAGAATCATCCACCTCGAAGGTCATCTCGGTCTCGTTGGTTCCCAGCGTATAGAAGGCCGGGCTGCCGTTCAGGCACGTCCAGACCTCGATCACATACTGCACCTCGTTCTCGCCTGGCAGTGCATAGTCGGGCAGGACGATCGGCGCCCATTCAACCGTCACGGCCGCGCTGCCGGAAACAGAGAGTATGCTCACGGGGCCATAGTTGGAGGCCATGGGCAGCGACGCACTGTCCTTCCAGTAGTCCGGCAGGCTCATGATGTCTCCATTCAGCTGGATCAGCTTGCTGTTGATCCAGCACAGGTTCTTCGTGCCCGCATACTGGATGAATGCCCAACCACCGTCAATGGTCCGGCCAACGACTTCAACTGGGGCGCCCTCGCGCATTCCTATCTTGTATAGATAGAAGGCGCCGGGTCCGTATCGGCAGTTCGAGCGCTGCAGCACCGTCCCCGTAAGCGGTCCGGAGGATGTCGGCGTCGCCTCCGGTGTCAGTGTCGCCGCCTGTGTCGCCGTGGCAGCCACCGCCTCGGTCACTGCCGCGGTCGGGCTTGCGGGGATCCCCGGCTCGGTTGGCGGCAATGCGGCCGCGAGGGTGGGAGCTGCAGTGGGCGCGGCTGGGGTTGGACCCAGTTGTAGATTGCATGCCAGCAGCGCGCAGGTGCAGGTTGCCAGGGCAAGAACTCGACGTTCACTGATAGTGGGTTTCATTGAGTCTCTCCTCTTCGTCATCTTCGCCCATCACCGCCCATTCGTTGCCGGGCAATAGCAAGGAGACCTCTATCCATTCATGATTGTATCACCCGGTATTGCAGCAGCGCCGCGCGCCGGGATGGGAAGGTCTGAGACGCCGCCGCGCGTTCACATATAATTCACGGACGGAGGGCATATGCGCAGGGCAACCTACCCTTTGATCACGCTTGGCACAATCGGCCTGCTGGTCGTCATGTTCTTTCTGATCTGGGGGATCCCATATTTCTTTCAGCCCCCCGGCCTTTCCTATTCAACTGCGACCTTTGGCTCACAGAGCGCGCGGGCGGTCGTTACTGCCATTGTTGACGAAGGCCAGATTGATGTGGACGGCAGAAGCCAGCTGTACCAGGTGATGCGCGTACAGGTGCTGGAAGGGGAATTCACTGGCATTCCCTTTGACGTCGACTACGGCAGACGCAATATGCGTTTTGACACCGCCCGCTTCGCGCCGGGCGACGAGGTGTATCTGCTGATCAACAAGCTCCCGAACAACGTGGTCTCGGCTTACTACGATGATTACGTCCGCTCGCGACCCTTGCTGATCCTCTTCGCGGCCTTCGTCCTCTCCATTCTGGTCCTTGGGCGCTGGAAGGGCTTGCGCAGCCTGGTCGCCCTGGCATTCAGCATGCTTGTGATCATCGGCTACATCATTCCCCACATCCTGGCTGGCGAGGATCCGGTGAAGGTCAGCCTGATTGGCTCAACCATTCTCCTCGGCGCGACACTCTACTTCACCTACGGTTGGAATCTGAAGACGCATGCCTCCGTTTTGAGCATGTTCCTTACACTCTCCATTGCCGGCGGCCTCTCGCTGCTCTTCGTCGGCCTGACGCGCCTGACGGGCTATGGCGACGAAAGCTCCATGTTCCTCATGCAATACTCCGCCGTCCAGATCGACCCGCGCGGCCTGCTGCTGGGCGGCATGATCATCGGCGCTCTCGGCGTTCTGGATGACCTGGTCACATCGCAATCCGCGGCCGTGGTCGAGATACACGATGCCAATCCGGTGCTGGGGTTCCGGCGCGTGTTCGAGAAGGCCATGCGCGTCGGCCGCGATCATGTCGCCGCGACCGTCAACACGCTGGTCCTGGCCTATACCGGCGCCTCGCTGCCGCTCCTGCTCATGTTCACACTTGCGCAGGGCAGCTTTGGCTACCTGCTCAACTCCGAGTTCATCGCCGAGGAGGTCGTACGCTCGCTGGTTGGTTCGCTCGGCTTGATGGCCGCTGTGCCCATCTCCACCCTGATGGCTACCGCCCTGATCGTCTACCAATCCCGGCTCGGCGCGTGGCGCCCCCTCCTCGGTCCAGAGACCGATGACATTCATGTGCATGTGCATTAGCCTGTATCCGAGCCGCTCCGGCGATCCGCAGTCGCCTCCCGCGCGCTCCTGGTCGAAGGCAGTGCCCACGATCACATCCACTTCGTGAACGGCCGGATGACCTGCAGCTGATCCATGTCCTGCGGAAAACCGCGGTTGTGCTTCTGCAGCGTATTGGAACCGGAGAGGACTATCAGCGGCGTACACGCATAGAAGGCCTGCGCGATGCCGGTCAGGGCATTGGTCAGTTCGGGCCCTCCCGCCAGCACCACAACCCCCGGCTCCCGCTTGACGAAAGACATGGCCTGCGCCATGTAGACCGCCGAGGCCTCATGTCGCGTCGAGATCAGATCGAGGCCCTCAGCCTTGCATGCATCGAACACCGAAAGGGTCTGGTGCCCCGGCAGCGAGAACAAGTGCTCCACCCCAAAACGCTTGAGCGTCCGCACCACGAGTCCCCCGCCATACAGGTTCATCGAGCACTCCTTTCCGACGTGGAAGCCGGCTCGCTTTTCACCCCCGCGAACATCTCCATCCCTATCCTGGCAAACTCAACGGCAAGAGACAAGCATATCGCTGACGGCCGTGCCGTCCATCCTTGGTCTGCCCGGCCGCGACGCGGCATGCCCTTCCTTAAATCAAACGCGCGCCCGGGTGCTGGCGCGCGTTGGGTTGCCCTGGTGTCGCTCTCCTAGAAGGAGGCGACTGCCTTTTGCACGTCGGTGTAGATCTCAAAGAACAGCGTGAAGCCCGCCTTGTCGAAGGTCTCGGCCACGCCCTCCTGCGGACTGAGCAGTTTAATGTGCTTCTGCATGCCGCTCGCCCGGCTGCGGTCCGTGGATTTGAGCACTGCCCATCCAGATTCGGGATCAGTCAGCTTCTCGCCTCGCAGCATCAGAGCCAGGCTGTGCAAACTCGCCAACCCCGCGCTCGACATGAACGGGACGTCGCTCAGGTCAATGACGAAATCCTGCGCGCCCCCCTTCATCAATTCCTCCACCCTGTTCACTAGGGTAACGTAGTTCGATGCATCAATATCACCGTGCGGCTGTACGACGGTCACAGGCACTTTGCCTTGCTGTGTGGAAACGGTGATGTCCATTGCTCCTCCTGCAGGTCGCCGTCATTATAGCATCCATGTCCAATTGTCGTCGCGAGGATCGAAGCGCACTCGAAAGCCAACAACTCCCCGCCCCACTTCTTGCCCGCGCCTTCCTGAGGAGAGGGGATGGGTAGAACGCCCATCCCCTCTCTTTCGGATCCGGATCCCTGCCCCGAGATCGGAGCAGGGGTCTGGCGCCGGCGGTCACTCCACCATCAGCCCCTCCGGTTTTTCACCTCCAGTCTCTCGCGCCGGTGACGCAGCTCCTGCTCCCAGTGCTTACGCATATAGGATGGCATCCCACCCCCCTTAAGCTGCTTCAACGCTGACTTCGTCCACTGCAGTGCCGTGCTGGGATCCCTGCGTTTGTGCTCGTAGAACTTCGCCAGCTCCACGTGCGCGTACACGTGGCCGTCGGCAGCCGCCTGCTCCCACAGCAGCATCGCCTGCTCAAAATCACCGCGCCGCTTCTGCAGCACCGAGAGGCGCCGGACTGCTTCCCAGAAGTATTCCTCCCCAAGGCTCATCTGCAAGCCGCGCTCGAATAATCGCGCTGCCGTTTCCCAGTCGCCAAGGTGCTCGTAGAGCTTTGCCATGGCGATCACATCCAGCCCATGTTCGATGCCTTCGTGGAACGGATCGGCCAGCATGCTCGTGGTGTGACTCAGCAGTGCGGCCAGCGCCACCACATCCATGGCGTTGTGATAGAACACGCCCCTCAGGGGTCGCGCGTCCCCGGTGCGCAGATAATCGAAGTACAGATGGGGGATCTCATACCCCGGCACCTCTTCGACGCTGCGCGAAGCCTGCAGCACCTTCTCCTCGATGTACTTCAGCGCTCGCGATTCCAGCCGCTCGCGCCACAGCCGCCTCGCCAACGGCAGCAGGTCCAGGTGCGCAAAGTTCTGCAGTGGGTTCGGCATGCGGTGCATCAGGTAGCGCGTGTTCAGCAGCGGCGCGTCGAAGGCCTTGCCGTTGAAGGTCACCAGGGCTTGCGCCGGTGCCAGGAACCGTCCCACGGCATCCAGCAGCGCCGGCTCTTCCGACGGATCGCGCATGAAGAACTGCTGCAGCACGAATTCCCCCGTCTCGGTGAATCGTGCCGCGCCCACCAGGAACGCATATGTCCCCGTCCCACCCGCCAGCCCGGAGGTTTCTGTATCCAGGAACACGAATGCCTCGAGCGGCAGCTCCCGCAGGCGCGCATCCGCCGCCCAGGCAGACACGATCGTCAGCGGCGCCGCCGGGCGGATCGGCGCGTGCCCGTGCCGGTAGTCGGCCGCGAAACGTTCCTCATAAACGAACGTCTCGCCCATCTCGGTTGCAAGTATGGTTCCGGCCAGCACAGAGTCGATGCCGAATTGCTCCGCGCGCTGCGGAGGGGGCAGGTCAGCCGCGCCCGTCTTGACTCCCAGTGCCTTAAGCTTCTCAGATAGTGTGGGCATGCCGCGGGCCTATTATGCACCGATTTCGGCGAAGTCTGCCGGAATCATCATGCCCTGCCCAAACGGCCGCCCAACGTCGAAACGCCGCGGCCGCAGGAGCATATCAATGATGCATCGCCCTTACACATCGCCATCAATACTGGTATATTCGGCTCGCCGATTCCCCGCCATGAAAGATGTTGAATACGGGCGCATGTTCGATGTCGAAGACCACCATTGGTGGTACTTGGGCATGGAGACTATCACGCGCGCCATCCTTGACCGCTATGTCCCGTGGGCGCCAAACCGGCAGATCCTGGACGCTGGATGCGGTACGGGGGCAGCCATGGCCAACTATCTGCCGGACTACGGCACGGTGACCGGTTTCGATATCTCCCCGTTGGCGCTGGGATTGTGCAGGGTCCGCAAGCTGAAGCGGCTGACTCAAGCCTCTGTGATGGAGGTCCCTTTCATGTCAGGGAGCTTCGATCTCGTCTCGAGCTTCGATGTCATGGTCATCGTGGACCGGGATGTCCGCACTGTCGATGAATTCTTCCGCGTGCTCCGTCCCGGAGGCTATCTGCTGCTGCGCGTGGCTGCGTATGACTGGCTCCGGGGCGAACACGATATTACCGTGCGGACGGCGCATCGCTACACAGTTCGAGAGGTCGACCGCCTGCTGCGCCTTGCAGGCTTCGATGTTATTCACTTGACCTACGCCAACACTCTGCTGTTTCCCCTGGCCGCTGGCAAACGCCTCCTGGAGCGCGTCTGGCCTCCCGCGCCCGATGCCTCCGACCTGACTTTTGCTCAGGGGACCTTCGACGATCTCTTCCGGCGCATTCTTGCCAGCGAAGCGCCGATTGCTTCCCGGACCGGATTGCCTTTCGGCTTGAGCATTTTCGCCCTGGGCCAAAAGCCTGCGGCCGCCGCGTAGCACTATCCCCCCGCTTGCAGTCAGCCTCCGTTCACCGTCACCTGGATGATGGTGGAATCCACTCTCTGATCAGTGTGGATCACCTGCAACTGGACGGCATACAGACCGCTCAACCCCGCCGTATCCCAGGTTGCTAGCAGACCGTCCACCACGGGATCGATCGGCTCCTCTCCCACCGCGATCCATGCTTGAGGGTTGAGGCCCCTGCCGACCAACACACGATAGCGCTCGAAATCGGCCCCCGAGGCTGTTCCCATTATCTGCACCTGCCCGCTGACCTTCGCGAACATGGCCGGTGAGCTGATGCGAACATCCGGATTGATTGGCGCGGCCTGGATCGCATCATAGCCGGTCGGAGCAACCGGTATGTTCGCCGACTTCGCCCACTCAAGCGCTTCATCTGGCAGCACCATGTACACGCGCTCCTCAACCAACTGCGCCGGAGTGAAGACGGTTGCCAACAAGCCTGTCTCACGGTTGACCGCCACCTTGCGGTAAAGCGTATCGGCCTGTGCCGGCTCGTTTCCGCTGAGGAACACCTCGCTCACGATCGATGGGCAGTCGCGCGTCGGCAGCATTCCCGATGGGTCGCATACATCGATGGCAGTCACGCCCGCGGGCACCAGCCATCCGTCCGCGGGCACACCCAGCGTGGCCGCCTGCATCAGAGCATTCCACAGACTCGCCGCGATCCGCGGCGAGCGGCCCAGGATGGGGTCCTCTGACCGAGTTCCCACCCAGACCGCCGTCACGCGCGAAGGCGTATAGCCCACCACCCACGAATCCGCCCCGGACAATGTGCGACCAACCTTTGCGCCAGCCGACCGTTCGATCTCCAGCGGGTTGAAGCTGCCCAGTGAGGCCTGGCGCGCATTCTCATCGCTTAGTACGTTGTTCATCAGATAGGCCAGCGGCGCGGCCAGCACCGGCTGCACTTGGGCTTCCTGAAGATCAAGCCACACCGAATGATCCAACCCTTCAACGCGCAGCACCGTGGACGGTCCGGGTTGTCCATAACGAACGCCGCCGGCCGCAAACACCCCATACGCCGCCGCCAGGTCAATCAGCGTCGCCCCCTCGGATCTCAACCCGAACGAGGTCTCGGTGCGTTCGATCGCCTCCGGTCCTACTTGAACGGCAAGCGTCTGCGCTGGCGTGACCAGATCATTGGCCAGCGCGATCCGCATCCTCACCGGACCGTAGTAACGCGTCCCGGGGCGCGGCGCCTCATTTGCAGAGGGAATGTCCCAGGCCAGCGAAGCTGGACTAAAGCCGCGCGTGAAGGCCGTCAGGTAGACGAACGGATACATCAGTGATCCGGGGTCGCGCGCGCTCAGTGATGGCGTTTCAATGTCACTCAGCGTCTCACCTACCGCTGCCAGCACTTGTCCCGTTTGCGGATCGAGGATCACCGCGCTGGCAGATGGCGACGCGACGACCGTGTCGGGCGGCAATGCGGGAAGCCGGTCGGCGCCGGAACATGTGCTGGATGGATCGCGATCGCCCTCCAGGCGCGCCGTAAACGTCAGCGTGGTGCAGGCAGCCTGCATCTGCAGGTCGTAGTCCAGCGTCGTGGTGACGGTCACGCCGCCGCGCTCGATGCGCGCCCGTTCGAACTGCTGATCGAGTTGGCTGCGAACCAGGCGCAGGAAGGCGGGCGCCGCGGCAGGTGTGTCATCCGGCAGCAGTTGGACGGTTGGGGCGGGCTCAGCCACGGCTCTTGCCGCTTCCTCGCCCGTGATCACGCCGAAGGCGTTCATCACTTCGAGCGCCGTGTTCCGGCGCTGCAGCGCCACCTCTTGCGCATCGATGGGATTTTGGTCCGGCACGCGAGCTGTGGCCGCCAGCAGCGCGGCCTCGCCCAGTGTCAGTTCCGTGGCAGACTTGCCGAGATACATCCTCGCGGCGGCCTCGGCCCCATATGCCTGATGGCCATAGTCCGCGTAGTTGAGGCTCCACTCCAGGATCTGAGTGCGGCCGAATTCCCGCGTCGCTTGTGCCGCCAGCATTCGTTCGCGCAGCGCGCGGCGAACCGACGGGGGTTCGTTGTACAGCAGCAGGTCCGAAACCAGCCTTTGCGCCAGGGTCGGATGCGATGTGGGGTCCTGCCATCCATCAAGTGTGTATCCGCCGTGCGACCAGAACTCTGGGTCAGCCAGGCCCACCATGGCTTTGGCGAGCGCATCCGGGAGATGCTGAGGGCTCTGCGGATTGAGCGGAAGGTAGTGCCGCGGCGCATCCGACGGCGCCAGGCTCAGCAGCAGATGCTCGCCCGTGCGGTCATAGAGACGGGTCGGCTGCAACAGCAGTCCATCTGGCGGACTGAGTAGTACAGGCAGGTATTCGATGTTTGGCAGATCGTGCGTCAGGTCGGCGTACGCCAGGCCCCCTGCCAGGATTAAAAACGCAGCCACGATCGCCGCCACGATGCCCAATCCCACGCCGCCGGCGCGCCAGCGGCCTTCCCGTCTCTGACGTTCCCCGCGGCGCCGGTTGCGCCGTGTGCGGACAATGGACGCGGATGATGGCATGGAACGATTAAACCACGAATTCATGCTCGACGACTGATCCCCCCGGACAAAAAGATCGAGCGGCCGCATCATTCCGGCCGCTCGATTTCATCGCGCACAACGATATGCGTCGCGTGGGCTTAGTTGTCGTCTATGTCGATCATAGCCTGGCCATCATAGATGACGGCCGACCACTGATTAGGTCCGAGCTGTGCCCATGTGTCCTTGCCATCAGTCCAGGTGCTCAGGACCTCGACCTTCTGGTCCTTGACCAGTCCCGCCACAACCGGGTCCTGCTTGCTGTGACCTGACCTCACTCTCAGGCTCCGGACGAGCACATGGCCGTGGCGCGGCTTCGCGATGCTCGGCCCTGCTCCAGCCACTGCTGGCTGGGCCACGTGGCCAGTGATCATTGCATCAGATGGCACATAAGCGGCCGGCTTGGGCGCGGCCGGTCCGACGGGCTTCGGCGCCTGTGCTGGAGCTGCCATCGCGGCCTGGAACTCAGCCTTGGAAACCTTGTTGCCCTTGCGGCACTTGGGACAATAGAACGTCTCTTCCGGGAAGCCGAGCGCAAAGCGCAGCTTGGCTGCGCCGACCTCAATTGCTCCCACTTTCCACGTGTTTTGGTCGTTGAAGCAGGTGATCTGCATGATGTCCTTCTCCTTTTATCAAATGCGGATTTCTCCGATTCACATGGCCAGGAGGATTCCTGGTCACGCTGCACCCACACAACACATTGTATGTCAAATACATGTCCCTCGCAACAGTACCGGGGTACATGCCCGTGCATCGCACACGCGGGCACTGATGCCCTCCCAGATGCATAACGCCAGGCGCGTAGACAGCGTTATGGGGGGATCCGGCGCTATCCCCTCCTTCGTTTCAGCGTGGCTTTGCCCCTCACACCCTTCACTTCACTCCCAAGGACCTTGAAGGTCGTGTCCAGGGTCTTCACGGCTTGCTGCTGGTCCAGGCCCGTGGCCCGCACAACATCATTCACCATGCCGCTGCTCTGCAGCGTGCTCTCGCTTATCCGGCCGCCCGAAGCCAGTGTCTGCATTACACTGCCAAGATTTAGCGGGCTCTCATCGGGCGTAGATGGATGACTCTTCAGCAGATACTTGAGGACGATTGAGACAATGATCGTCGCGATCGCCGGCGAAATGTTGACTTTGGCCGCCACCTTGTTCACAAACGGTTGGATAAGCACCATCAAAGGATCGCTTGTGCTCGGGATAGTGGTCGCGGGCACCTGCGATCCTGCGCCCGACTGCGCCCCGATGATTTGTTCCAGGCCTCCGAGCAGTTGGGTTGCGGGCGAGCCGCCGCTTTGCTGACCGCCGCCGAGCAAACCCCCGATCACGTGGGAGAGCGCATCCCCGCCGCCACCGCTTTGCTGACTTCCTCCAAGCAGTCCTCCCAGCATCTGCGACATCGCATCTGCACCGCCGGTGGATTGCTGCGGTTGCTGCTGCGATCCTGCAGATTGCATCAGCGCCTTCAGGATATCCTGCATTGACATTGTTGTTCCTCCTACTATTCCTGGTCCATCATCATAGATCCAAGGTGCGGATCATTATCACATTTCATTATAGGACATATATCCATCAATTCCTATCCATCTTTTGTGGTGTTTTGTGCATGACCTCCATCCATTGCACGCGCGACCATCAGTGTTTTCTCTGCACACGTGGCTTGGCTTGCTGATCTTGATTCATCTTTGTACGTTGAACGTCACGGAACTCGACGCGCACGGCCCACACGATCAAGAACGACAGCACAGCGCCGATCCAGATTGACACGGGCGCGTACCAGGAGACCAGCCAGGTGAGGCCGCCCGCCAATCCCACCAGCCAGCTTCCCCACGTCAGCGGCAGCCGCAGTACCGAGATTGCGGCCCAGATGAACGCAATGAACGTTCCGATGTAGATGAGGAACTCAATGTTCACGTCTGACATCGGCTGGACATTGCTCTCCACCCTGCCCTTCACCCCTTGCAGGATTTTCCGGATTGCCAGATGATCGGTGAACTCGGTGAAGAGATCCAGTGCAAGCAGGCCAGGTTGCCCCCAATGATGACTCCAGCGGATGCGATTGACCAGGCGTGTCTGGCTTGCGTCGATTGGATAGAGCGCCCACGTAAAACAACCGCCGCCTGTCTCCCCGCTCCAGATCAGGTATTGATTGGGCTCTATGGCATGGAAGATCATGCCGCTGGTCGGGCTGATGGGCACGGCGTCACCGACTTCGAAACCCTGGAACTCGGGCAGTATGGTGGTGGCGCTCTGCATCCCTCGCGGGCTTCCCACGTTCTCAAGGAGATCGTAGCCGTAGTAGCCGGCCCGCGTATAGCCCATCTGTATCAGCCACGGCCAGATCTTCTCCGGCGTGCCATCGATGGTGATCGCCCGCGTTGCCAGGAAGGCCGGGTTGGTGTCCAGCTCGTCTCCCGGCATCGGCCGCCAGACTTCCTCGTTGGTCGCCCCCCAACGCAGCTGATATGGCCGCGCCCAAAGAAAATAGGCCGCCAGGACCACGGCGATCAAACCCAGGACTGCCAGGATGCGATTCGGATTACCGCTCTTCTTCATTCAGTTCTCCAGGAGGGTAAGCGGCCCGCATCACCGCGCGCAGCCATTCGCAGGCCGCCTTAGATCTTGCTCCGTCTGCGCCAGATCAGCAGCACCGATCCCATATTCTCCGTCACGTCGGTCGAGGTACACAGAATCAGAAGTCGTTCTATCGAGGACACGATGAACAACCCTGCCGCCGTGTAGAGCAGGACCGGCGCGTAGCGTTCGACGATCAGGGTGTGCATCATGAAGATGTATAGCGGCACGGATGCGATCTTGCTGGAGTATAGGTGCAGATTGGCAAAACGCTTGAACCTCACCAATCCAACCAACATGGCGGCGGCGTACAGCGCCACAGCAGATCCCATGAGCACCGGATGATCAAGAAAGACCTGGGGCCGCAGCATATACAGCCAGACAACACAGGATGGCAGCAGGATGTTATCAGCCAGCGAATCGAACTTGCTGCCCGCTGCCGAAACCTGGTGCAACCTGCGCGCCATCACGCCATCCAGCACATCGCTGATCAGCGCCGCAAGGATCCCGATAGCCACATACAGTGGCTGCTGCTTCCAGGCCAGCACCCACAGGACCAGGATGAGCACCAGTCGGGCGGCCGTGATCTGATTGGGAACCGTCCGCAGCAGTTCGCGCATGGAGTATCCCTCCATACGGGTGGCCTTGCCCGAAGCTACCCTTCTATGCCTTGTAGATGTCCGCAATCGCCTCATTGCCTATCACTCGTTCAACAGATCTCCGAGCCACCTCATCAGCCCGCCTCTGTTCATGTCCGATCGCGTGAAGCCATCCCCTTCCACCGAGCCGTTCTGCCCGTTGATCAGCACAATGCGGCTTCGACCCTCAATAGAAACCTCGGTCATCCATACTGGCAGCAGGTCGAGCCGGAACGATTCGATCGTCAAGTTCGCAGATGAGGTCGAGATCACCCTCATCGGCGCGAGCAGGCCCGGCAGGTCGCGCTGCAGCCCCGCATAGGCCTGGCTGCGTGCCTCGAGCGAGCCCTCGGCCATCGGCACATCGTACAGCTCCGCAGGCCAGGCAGCCAGGTATCGTTCATCATACGGCTGCACTGCGCCCAGGTCGAAGCGCGGGATGAGCCGCACAAAGGGCGCGGATGGCCTGTGGCTGGCGGCGATTGAGACGCTGAGCATCACCGGATAGCGGTCGCGGACCTGAACCTTCTTTGGTGTCCCACGGTAAGCGTCACCTTCCTCTCTCGTCGTTTCGCCCACATAGTCAATTCCCCCTCCCAGGACGAACGACCAGATCGGCAGATACAAGCCGCGCGGCCGTGCAATTGGCCTGTCAGTTTCGCTTTTCAGCTCCTCGGTCCAGTCCGCCAGCACGTCGCCTGCATGGCGTTCATCGAAAGAGTGCGGAACGATTCCGTCGGGCGAGATGAGGTCTTTCGATCGCTCCACGCTCACCACGTGCGGCGAATCGCAGTAAGCGCAGGTGAATGAAAGCCTCCCGGGCGGCAGGATGAACTCCGCGCCGCAGCCCTGGCAGCGCAGCACCTGTTCGTGCAGCGGCTTGCCGTGCCCTCGCCTTGTGGCCATGGCGACAATGAAATTGTTCTCGCCGGCCTTGGCCTGTGGCGTATTCACGACTTGATGGCACAGGCAGTACTCGCATGCCAGCGATCGCCCGTCGGGGGCATACACCATGCGGCCGCCACACTTTGCGCACACGAATCTCTGCGCCGCCGCATCCTGGATACGGGGACCAGGGGACAGGGTTTCCGGATCTATGATCTCTTCCGGCTTGAGTTTTCCATCAAGAATGGCGAGCGCCCGCCTGGCCCGCGCGTGCTGCAGGTCGTTCGCCAGGCAGTTCTCGAGCGCCTTGCGTTTCTCCCCCGCGTCCTCGGCTGCCTGGCTCATCCAGTACCAGGCCTCAGCCATCACCTCGTGATCACTGCTCATGTACACGGCGCGGTCAAGATAGCGCCAGGCCGACTCGCGGTTGCCGGCCTTCAGCTCGATGATCCCGCTGCGAAGCAGATCCTTGCTGTAATCACCGAACATCGGGCTCTTGCCAGAACACCAAACGCAAAGGACACCAGGTGCACAATGAGGTCAGGCCCGGGCGCTTCGTGCTCAGCTGTGCTTCTTCCTCACTAACGCGTCCGTCATCCTCACCACGCGCATCATTGGCCCAACATCGTGCACGCGCACGATGTCCGCCCCGCGCGTGATACCCACCGCCACCGCTGCCGCGGTCCCTTCGACCCGCTGATCCGGAGGCAGATCCAGAGTGTAGCCGATGAACGACTTGCGCGATGGACCCAGCAGCACCGGGAATCCCAGGAGGCGGATCTCGGCCAGGCGATTGATCAGCTCCAGATTCTGCTCTACCTTCTTGCCAAAGCCGACACCGGGGTCGAGGATGATGTGCTCGTCCGGGACGCCCGCTCCCTGCGCCAGCGTCACGCTCTCCATCAGCTCGCGCTTCACGTCCTCAACCAAGTTTTGATATTCCGCCCCGATGTAGGCATTACCCAGTTGCGCGCGCACCTCCACGCTCGCCGGACTGCTGCGGTTGTGCATCAGGATCACCGGGCACTTTGCCTTGGCTACCACCTCGCGCAACTTCGGATCTGCGCGCAGCGCCCACACGTCGTTGACGATCTGCGCCCCCGCGTCCAGGGCCTCCTGGGCGATTACGGCCTTGTACGTGTCCACCGAGATCAGCGTGTCGGGAAACTCCTTTCGCAACGCCTTGATCACCGGTATCACGCGCAGGCGTTCCTGTTCGAGATCAAGCGGCTGCGATCCGGGACGCGTCGATTCGCCGCCCACGTCCAGAAGGTCCACGCCCGCCGCCACGAACCCGCGCGCCTGCTCAAGCGCCGCCTCTATTCCTGCTCCCCTCTCCATTTTCGCCTTCGGAAGATGAGGAGGGGCAGAGGGCGGCGCCAACAACCCATCCCCCGAGAAACTATCCGGCGTCACATTCAGGATGCCCATCACATATGTGCGGGCTCCCCACGCCAAAACATGCTTTCCGATCCTAAGCGGTTTCATCTGATGACCGTCGTTCCCGCAGAATCTGCTCGCCCGGCCACCGCGGAAACACCGGTCGTGTCCACGTGCGCCAGCAGCTGGCGGATGGATAATCCCAGCGCCGGGTGCACAACATCCGGCGCGATGGTCTCAAGCGGCACAAGCACAAACGGCCGCTTGTGCATCTGCGGATGAGGGATCACCAGGTCAGGTGTGTCCACGATCAGGTCCTCATACAACAGGATATCGATGTCGATCAGCCGCGGCCCCCAGTGGTACGAGGGCTTTCTGCCCAGATCGCGTTCGATGCGCTTGACATGGTCACACAATGCTGTGGGTGTCAGATCCGTTTCAGCCTTGATCGTCATATTGAGGAAGCCCGGCTGATCTTC
>Ga0315295_10002151_pt1 | contig 16753 bp, 13 predicted proteins | sample YL17G14_0_MG_FD_204453 | JGI IMG/M metagenome (GOLD analysis project Ga0315295, IMG submission 204453) | Sediment microbial communities from Yellowstone Lake, YNP, Wyoming, USA - YL17G14_0 | ecosystem: Environmental > Aquatic > Freshwater > Lake > Sediment | place: USA: Wyoming | collected... | reverse complement strand
TGTGCCCATCACTGCCTGGCTGCCGGCCTATCGGCGGGAGTGGCTGGCCAGCGACACCATCGCGGGGTTGACGGCATGGACCTTGGCCGTGCCCCTGGCCATGGCCTTCGCCGGCATCGCGGGCGTGCCGGTACAATACGGCCTTTACGCGGCCTGCCTCGCCCCCGTCGGCTATGCCTTGTTCGGCACCTCCCGGCACCTCAACGTCGGGCCCGCCGCCACCGTTGCGGCCATATCGGCGGCGACGGTGATGTCCCTGGCGGATGTGGGGACACAGAGATACCTCACTCTCACCGTCGCCCTGGCTCTCATGGTGGGCGCCCTCCTTATCCTGGGGGGCCTGGCCAGGGGAGGCTTCATCGCCAAGTTCCTCGCCCGGCCGGTGCTAGACGGTTACATCGTGGGCACCGCCATCTTCATCGCAGTGGGCCAGCTGGACAAGATCTTCGGGATCACCGCCGACGGCGGCAACACCTTCGCCAAGTTCGCCGACCTGTTCCGCCAGGCGGGCTCCTGGTCATGGACCACCATCGCCGTGGGCGCCGCCTGCCTGTTGTCGCTATATGCGATGCGCAAGGCCGTTCCCCGCATACCGGCCGCCCTGACGGTCATGGTCTTATCCATCCTCGCCGCCTATCTCTTGAAGTTGGGAGAACACGGCGTCGCCCTGGTGGGAGAGATCCCCAGGGGCTTGAGCGGATTGTCGCTGGCCGGCATCGGCGTGCGCGATGTGGTCAGGCTCCTGCCGGGAGCCTTTGCGCTGGCGCTTTTCGCCTTCGCCGAGTCGCTGGCTTTCGCAAAGGTCTATGCCGCCAGGCACAGCTATCGCATCGATGCCAACCAGGAGATGATCGGCCTGGGGGCTGCGAACCTGGGGGCCGGGATACTGAGGGGTTTTCCCGTCGATGCCAGCTTCACCCGCACGGCGGCCACCGAACAGGCCGGCGGGAGGACCGAGCTGGCAGCCGTGATCTGCTCCGTCCTGACCATAACGACTCTTTTCCTGTTCACCGGGTTTTTCAAGTATCTGCCTCAGGCCACCCTCGCCGCTATCGTCATCTTCGTCGTAAGTAACCTCATAGATCTCAGGCCGTTCGCACGCTTCCGCCGCAGCAGCAGGCCCGATTTCGCTCTGGCCTTGGGAACCTTGTTCGGCGTGCTCGTCTTCGGCGTCGTGATCGGTATCCTCATCGGGGTCGTCCTCTCGCTGGCGGGGTTTTTCCTGCGGTCCAGCCGGCCCCACTCGGCCGTCCTGGGGGTTGACGAAAGCGGCACCCGTCATGGGGATATAGCCGAACGCCCTGAATGCAGCCCCTACTCTCCTCACCTGATCATCTACCGCTTCGATGCCCCCTTGATATTCTCCAACGTGGACGAGTTCGTCGGCGATATCCGGGACCTGGTGGAGGAGGCCGACCTGAAGCCCCTTGCCGTGATCGTCGATTGCGAGATGATCTACGAGATGGACACCACCGCCACCGACGATCTCCAGGAGCTCCACGCGGGCTTGACCCGGGAAAGCATCGACGTCTACCTGGCCCGCGTACACGCACCGGTGCTCTCCTTCATGCGCCTGGACGGGGTAGTGGACTTCGTAGGCGAGGAGAACGTCTTCCGCACCGTGCGCGACGCCGTGCAGGCCTTCCGGGAACGCCACCCCGACCCGAGCTAGGGACTACCGAATAGGCTACATGGTTTGCATCGCGTAAGCGACAGCGCCGTCTTCGGCGCGACGGTGTCCCAGTGCCTGGATAAGTTCAGAGCTATGCTTGGTTTAGCTGAGCCCTTTACGAACTTGTCCAGGCCTGGCACGCGTACATCCGGAAGTCACTGCCACTGGCAGGATATTCAGATCTACGCGTGGTTGAGCGTGTGGTAGATGATCACGCTCAGGTTGTGGATGAGGGCATCGCGGTCGGCATGAAAGCCCTTGTTCAGCCACTGCAGGTTGGCGTATTCGAGCATGGTCACGATGATCTGGGCGGTGACCGCCGGGTCGAGGTCCCGGCACATGCCCTTCTGCAGGTGCTCCTGCAACTTTCTCTCCACGATATGCACGAAGGGCTGATTGAACTCCTCCAGGGCTTCCCGGAAATCCTCGCTCTCGAGGGAGGCCCGCACGATGAGGGGGTGCATGTTGGAGTAACGGGCGAAGACACCCATCACCCCACGGATTATCTCCTCCACCTCGGCCAGGGACCGCACCGACAGCCCCTCCAGGTCGTCCTCACTGTACCAGTCGAAGGCCTCGAATTCTCGGAGCATGTCCTGGAGCATGTACCGGAGGAGTTCGTCCTTATTACGGAAGTAGAGCCAGAAGGTACCGTGCCCTATCCCGGCGCGGGAGATTATATCCGCCGCGGTTGTCCTGTCGTAGCCTTTCTCGGCGAAGACCTCCTCGGCCGCGTCGAGGATGCGGCGCAGGGTCTCGCGCGAGCGGTCCTGGGCGAAACGCACCGCGCGCACGGAAGCTTTCGGGTCGTTTTTCGGACTCATACATTCCTCCGGATATATGACTAACAGTCACAATTTACCATCCCATCGTTGAGCGGGTCAAATCACGCAGACCACCCGAAAATGCCCAAGCGATGCGGCCTGATGACCTGACCCTCCGCATGGCGCCGCCACGTGACCCTGACTCATATAAGTTAGAGATACCGCGACTCCTGGTAAGGCGGGCTCCCCCCATCTGAAGGAAGTGGTCTGATGCGGCGGATGGGGATAAAGGGATATGGGTCCATGCAGAGAACATCTGGAAAGAGCGGGGAGACGGGTGGCTGGTGGCCGGCTGGGCGAGGAGCCCGGGAGCGGCTTGACTCGCTGAACCGGAGGTCCATACAATGTTTGTAAGATGAAAAAGATGAATAAAGCAAATTTATCACCTGGTGAAAAGGAAGAGAAGGACGTCTTCACCGATCTGGTGGAGCTGGTCTTTATCTTCATCCACGAGCACTACCGCGCCTTCAACGAAGTGCTGGGTAAATACCAGATCAACTACTCCCAGTACGCGGCCTTGTTATCCGTATACATGTACGAGAGCCTGAGCGAGGGCGACCTGGCCAGGATGCTCTATATCAACCCCTCCACCGTGAGCCGCATGGTGTATGCGCTCGAGGAGAAGGGGTGGTTGCAGAGCACCCGCGACAAGGCCGACCGGCGCAAGGTCCTCGTCTCCCTGTCTCCCACGGGAAAGAAGAGGATAAGCGGCATAGTGAAGCAGCCTGCCTTGGTCCTGGCTCGTCTGGCAAACGGGCTGGACAAAGAGAAGAGGGACTATGTCTATAGCGCCGCCGAGTTCATAAACCAGGCTTTGAGATATCTTGCCATCGAGGGCTCGAACCAGGCGACCTGAACCCACGGCCGCGATCGGTTTTGCGTAGAGGCTCCCGGGTATGGGGAACGGGCATACCGGATCCATTTCCAGCATATCCCGTATCTGTCCGGTGCACTCCCACGTATAACATGCCATTTTAAAACAGGATCGGCTTACGTTAGCCCCCGCGATCGCCTGCTCTAAGCCTTATCATCCGCCTGGAAATACTCCGCGGGGCGGAAACGGAAGAGGCCGGCCAGCAGGAGTTGGGGAAAGCTCTGGATGAAGGTGTTGTAGATACGCACCGAGCCGTTATAGTACTTGCGTGCCGCCGCCAGGTGGTCCTCCACCGTCACCAGTTCCTGCGACAGGCGCTCGAAGGTTGTGTCGGCCTTGAGCTCGGGATAGCGTTCCCTCAGCAGGAGTATCTCCCGCAGGGAGCCTGCGAGGGACAGCTCCTTCGCCCCCCGCTCCTGCGCGCCGGAAGCCGCCTCGGCCTCCGCCCGCATGGTGGTCACCGATTCGAGGACCTGCTTCTCGTGCAGCGCGTAGCCCTCGGCGGTGGAGACAAGGAGGGGGATCAACTGGTGGCGCAGTTTCAGCTGTACGTCGATGTCTTTCCATGCCCGCCTCACCTTGTTGCGCAGCCTGATCATATGGTTGAAGACCAGCACCACAACAAGCAGCAGCAGGGCCCCTACAGCGATAACTACATATATCCAAGCACCCATGCAGAGATTATAACAGCGGACTATCAATAAAAGTACGGTTGATTGCATCGCGAAAGCGATAGCGCCGTCTTCGGCGCGACGGTGTCCAGCGCCTTAACGTTTCCGAACGTTAAGGCCTGGCACGCGTACGTTTCGGTAATATGGAGCGGACGTCTCCGCGCTGGCTTATAATGGTTTTGGTTTACCGCAGTAAAGGAGGTAGGATGGCGGGTCTGAGGCTTCTGCATACTGCCGACGTGCACCTGGGCGCGGCCTTCGGTTTCCTGGGGCGCCGCGGGCGGGAGCACCGCGACCAGCTCAAGGCCACCTTGTCGCGCGTGGTCGACCTGGCCTTGACATCGCAGGTGGACGCCCTGCTCATAGCCGGTGACCTCTTCGACACCGCCTATCCCCACCCGGGCCTGGTGGGCGAGGTGATATTTCAATTACAGCGCCTCGACTCCGAGGGTATCTGGACGTTGATAACCCCGGGTACCCATGACAGGTTGCAGCCGGGTGGGGTGTACGATGGCGGGGAGTTCTCCACCCTGGCGCACGTGCACGTCTTCCGGGACAGGGAGATGACGCCCTACTCGCTCAACGGCCTGGACCTCGATGTGTACGGGATGGCCATATCCCGCGAGGGGATGGATGTCCTGAGGGGTTTTCGCGCTGGGGACGCGGCGCGCTGGCGTGTGGGCATGCTGCATGCTTCGTTCCTGCTGCCGGGCAAGGTGGAGTATGACGAGATGCTTGTTTCGGCCGAGAGTGTCGCAGGCTCAAACCTGCACTACCTCGCGCTGGGGCACTGGCACTCCCAGGGTGACTACAGCCAGGGAAGCACGCCGGCTTTTTTCAGCGGCCCCCCCGAGCCCCTGGATATGGGCAAAGGGGAGGAAGGAAGCGTTCTCCTTATAGAACTGGAGGAGGGCTCCCTGGCGAGCGTGAAGCCTATTCCTGTGGGTCGCAGGCGCCTGTATCGTATGGACCTGGACGCCGGCGGGATAGGAGGGCCCGCGGAGCTCTACGCTTATCTGCGGCGCATGGCCGACCGGGACCTGGCCCTGGAAGTGCGCCTCAAGGGCCTATGGGGCGAGGATTGGGCGGCCTGCGATTGGGACAGACTCGAAGACGAACTCTCGCCCCTCTTCTTCCACCTCCGCCTGGTGATCTCCCCCGCTGAACTCACCGTACAGGATGTGGAGGCCTACCCGGAGAAGACGGTGATCGGCCGTTTCATCCGCATCGCCAGGGAGGAGATGGCGGGCAAAGAGGGCGAGGAGCTCCTGGTCGCCGAGGAAGCCCTGCGCCTGGGCCTGGCTCATCTCGCAGGGAGGTCGTAGAGGATGAGGGTCAGGGAGCTCACGCTGCGCAACTTCCGCCGTTTCCGGCAGGCGAGCATATCCCTGGGCGAGGGTATAAACGTGGTCAAGGGGCCCAACGAGTCGGGGAAATCCACCCTGGTGCAGGCCCTCCTGGCCGCCTTCTATTGGAGGGTGGACGCCACTCGCAAGGAGGTCCGGGACAGCGTTACCTGGGGCGAGCAGGACGGCTTCGTGTTGGAGGTGGAGGGAGACGCCGGGGACCGGCCGTTCCGCCTGGTGAAAGATTTCTCATCACGACGCGCCACTCTGGTCTGGGGCGATATGGAGACCAGCGACCAGGCGGCGATAGAGGAGAGCGTAAAGGAGTGGCTGGGCCTCGGCTCCGAGGTGGCCTACCGTTCCACGGCCGGGATCCGCCAGGACGAGGTGGCCGTGATCGCGGCGGGGAAGAAGGAGCTGAGCGAGAGCCTGCAGTGCACGGTCACCGGTTCTGAAACGGGTACGGGGGCCTTGGAGGCCGCGAGCACCCTCAACCGCGAGTTGACCGAGCTGCAGCGCGGCACGCGCAGCCCGGCCAAGAACCCGGGGCCGATCGCCCGGGCGGACGAGGAGATACAGGTATGGCAAGCGAGGCGGGAGGAGTTGGCGGGCGTAGTGGAAAGCAGGGTAGAAGCCCGGCGCCGCCTCGAGGAGATAGAGACGGAGACGCAGGAGCTCTCGGGCAGGCTGGAGACCTTGGAGCGCCTGGCCGCCGATTCCCTGGAGCGCGTGGACATAGAGGAGGATATCGAGGACTTCCACCGCCGCTACAACCAGCTCGAGTCCGCGGCTTCCCTGATCGCGGAGGAAGGCAGGCTGGGGGAGGAGGAGCGGGACAAGTACGGCAGCTTGAAGCGCATCCTGGAGGGCAGGCGAGACGAGCTTGGTGATCTCGAGCTGCGCCGGGCCGGCATCTCGGAGGGACTGGGCATCATGCGCGGCAGGCTGCAGGATGCCAGGAAGTCGCGCCACCGGAGGTGGGCGCCCTGCGTGCTCCTGGTGGGCATCACTCTCGTCCTGGTGGGATTGGCGGGCATCGCCCTCTCCCCCTATATGCTCTTCCTCACCTTGGCGGGTGCAGCATGCATAGCCGTCTCCCTTTTTCCCGGCGGCTACCTGGGATTCCTGAGAAGGGGGAGCGAATATACCGGCCTCGAGGAACAGGTACGCGAGCTGGAGGCCCGGGAGCGCGAGGTGACCGCCCAGGCTGAGAGGATCATCGCCGAGGCCGGCTGCGATTCGGTGGAGCGCTTCACGGAGTTGAAGCTGGGATACCTCGAGCTGCTGGCCCGGCGCAAGGAGATCACCGACAAGCTCGAGGTCCTCATCCCCGACGGGGAAGTAGGAGGCGTGCAGGAGGAGGCGCGCCAGTTGGCCATGGAGGTGAGCCTGCGGGATAGGAGGCTCAAGGAACTGCGGGGGTGCACCGTGGATGCGGTACGGCTGCAGGAGATCCTGCGCGAAAAGGACGCCCTGCGTACGCGGCTGGATAGGCTCAAGGAGGAGCGCATACGCCTGGAGGTCGCGGTGAGCGAGGAAGGCGCCGAGGAGGAGCTCCTGCGTATCGACGAAGAGCTAGAGTATCTGGGCGAGAGGAGGGCGCGCCTGCAGAGACGTGCGGACGCCCTGGAACTCGCGCAGAGGTGGTTGGAAAATGCTTCCAGCGAAACCCTCTCGTCGGCGGCACGCCTCCTGGAAGGCATGATCGGCGACTACATCGGGCGCATCACCGAGAACCGTTACTATCGTGTACGCGTAGACGAAGGTACCTTCGAGATAATGGTGTGGTCGGGGGAGAGGGAAGGCGAGGTGGAGCCGGAAATGCTGAGCCGCGGCACCGTGGATCAGCTCTACCTGGCCGCGCGCCTCTCCCTGGTGGAGATCATCTGCGGCGACCGTCACCCACCGCTGCTCCTCGACGACCCCTTCGTCACCTTCGACTCCCGCCGCCTCGAACGGGCTATGCAGGTACTCAAGGATTTCTCCCGCGGGCGGCAGGTCATCGTCTTCACCTGCGGGGACCAGTACGACGCTTACGCCGACCGCGTGGTGCGACTCTAGGGAGATGAACGTAAAGGAACGCTTCGAGGATTACCGCGAACGCATACGCTTCACCGACCTGGACCTCGCCTCCAGGTCCATGGCCCTGCTGTGGTTGGGGTTGTTCCGGGACCGCGTGGTCCGCAACTGTTTTCCCCGCGTCGTTTCGCAGAGTCTCTTGGGCGACATCTCGAAGATCATCAACTCCACCTTCCTGGAGGGCTACATCCTGGCCCGAGTGGCGGACGACCTGGGTGCCGAGCGCGTGCTCTTCACCGATCAAGACCGGCCGGCGTCGGTGGAGGCGGGCCTGGAGAAACTGCGTATCATGTACGAGGAGGAGGAGGCAGGGACGATCCCCTTCGCGGGTGAGCCGCTGGGCGTAGAGTCGATGGCGGAGGCGATGGTGCGGGAGATCGCTTACGGTCCCGATATGATGTGGTTGGAGGAGAGGGAGCTGCTCAAGGTACACTTGATATATGCCATGTGGGCCGGGTACAAGCTGGCGCGTTTCGAGAGGAGGTTGCGCGGTGAAAGAGGTTAGGAGCCCCTCCACCCTGTTTCTCCCCAAGCCGGTGGTCCTGGTGAGCGCCGCCCACGCCGGGCGGGATAACGTCATGACCGCTGCTTGGGTCAACATGGTGTGTATGGAGCCTGCCCGGGTGGCGGTCGCCGTGCGTGAAAGCCGTTTCACCTTCGAGCTGATACAGGCCAGCGGAGAGTTTGTGGTCAACATTCCATCGCAGGACCTCTGGCGCGCCGTCGACCTCTGCGGGGTGGTATCGGGCCGGGATCAGGACAAGTTCGCACTGGCCGGCCTCACCCGCGAAAGGTCCAGCGAGGTAGGGGCACCCCTGGTGGCCGAGTGCCCCCTGAACATAGAGTGCCGGGTGTCCGCTTCGATGCCCCTGGGCTCGCATACCCTTTTTGTGGGACTGGTGCTGGCCGTACACTTGGAGGAGGACTGCATGGGAGAAAAAGGAAAGATCCTCGTGGAGGAGTTCCGCCCCTACGTGCTCAATCAGCGCGAGTACTGGTCGATGGGCAAGAGGCTGGGCTCCTACGGGGAGACGGCTGCAGAGATCGAGGTCATACCATGAGCCGCGGTGATATGTTGAACCATCTGCGCTTCGCCGTCCTCAACCCCGGCGTCCGCTACCGTCAATGGCAGCTGCGGAGAGCGGGAGTAGAATGCGGTCCCTATGTCTGGATATCCGGCAAGCCGGACGTGGCCTTGTGCGGCGAATCCACCTGCTCTATCGCTGACGGGACCTTCATCCCCGGCCTGGTCCAGATAAGGGGGAACGACCGCGGCCGCATCGTGGTCGGAAATAACTGTTCCCTGGACACCCTGGCCCGCCTCTTCGCCGCCAACGACGCCCTGCTGAAGATCGAGGACAACGTGGGCATCGGACCCTATAACATCATCAATGCCTTCGACGATTGCCGCATCGGCAGGAACTCCATGCTCGGTCCCTACGTCAACATCAACTGCGCCGACCACGGCATGGTGCCGGGTGAACCCATGCGTTTCCAATGCGGGTGCTACGGACCCGTGGTCATCGGGGAGGATTGCTGGATCTGTTCCCATGCCGTGGTACTCATGGGAGTGAGCATCGGGGAGGGCGCGGTGGTGGCGGCGGGGGCCGTGGTCAACCAGGACGTACCGCCCTTCGCCATAGTCGCCGGCGTTCCTGCGAAAGTGGTCGGTGACCGCCGCGATATGTAGGGGTCGTATCTTCGTTCTTCGATCTTTGTGATTTCAGGAACGACTCAGCATGGTGCTCCAAGACCAAAGAACGAAGCTATGATATCTTCCAAGACCGAAGAACGAAGATACGACCCCTACATATCCTTCGGGCGCATGTCCAGGACGCGGTAGGCCTTGAGAGCGACGACGGGGTCGTAGATCTCCTCCATGGGCACGAACTCCAACCGGGCTCTCATCTCCACCGCCGTGACGAGCTTGGCCACCACGTCCTTCTCTATCTGGGCGTTGTCGAATCCCTCGGCGGGCGCCACTTTCACCACTAGTTCGTCCGCGGAATAGGGGTCGGTGAGGTCCTTCTTGGTGAAGATGATCTGGTACTCCTTTACCCCCGGGGTGTTGGCCACCTCGTCCCTGAGTATCTCCGGGTTGATCAGGGTACCCTTGAGGTTCACCAGCTCCGAGGTGCGGGTGGCGTAAGTGCTCCCCACCGCGATGATGGAGCGCTCCACGTTGCGGCCGCAGTGCGGGCAGGTCTCGTGGGTGATGGCGCCCAGGTCGCCGATGACGTAGCGCAGCAGCACGGTGCCGCGGCGGTTGAGATGGGTGATGGTGAGTAGCCCGCGCTCCCCGTCGGGCACCCGCTTTCCCGTCTCCTCGTCCACCACCTCGAAGAAGTAGAGGTTGGGGGCGGGGTTATGGCAGCCGCTGAAGTCGGTGCACTCGGGCATGGCCCCCTGCATCTCGGTGAAGCCGTAGGAGTTGGAGATAAAGGGGTCCTCGGCGCCCATGTTCATAAGCCGCTGGCGCATGTCGTCACGCATGCCCTTGGGGCAGGCCTCGCCCAGGGCCTGGATGTGCTTGGTGTCGGAGAAGTCACGCCCCTGCTCCTCGGCCTTCATGATCAGGCGGCGGATGAAGCTGGCGATGCCCAGCCACACCTCGGCCTTGCCCTTCTCGATGAGTTCCATGACGTAATCCATGGAACGGTGGACGGGGAACTCGGGGTAGGTCATGCCCGTGCAGCCGAACATGTTCATGCTCCCCAGGCCCATGATCCCGATATCCCGGGCCCGGAAGAACCCGATGTGTGGAACGGGCCCCAGGGGGAAGAGGTTGACCCCCCGGGCGTAGGGCGGGAAGCCGCCCAGCTTGATGCCGCGGAAGATCATCTGCCAGATGCCGTGGGCATCGTGGATGGTGTTCCAGAAGGCGGTGGGGACCCCGGTGGTGGAGCCGGTGGTGTAGGTCACCTCGAATATCCAGTCGTAGAGGGTGGGGTTGGACGGCTTGAGCTTGAATGAGTCCGGCTCCGCCATGTAGTCCTTCTTGTAGGTGAGGGGCAGCTTCTCCAGGTCGTCTATGCTCTGGAGGTCCCCCCGCTCGATACCGCTGGCCGCGAACACGCGTTTATAGTAGTCGTGCCCGTCCCAGACCCATTCCATCTGGCGCTTGAGCATCTCGTCCTGCATGGCGCGGATCTTGTCCTGCGACCAGAAGGAGGGGTCGTCGTCCTCTGCGTAGAGGGGAAGACTCTTGATGTACCGCTGCGTGTTCTCCGGCGTCACCGGGACCTTTTCGTAGGTGCCGTCTTCTGCGGGAATGTAGATCACGCTCATGTGTGGTTACCCCCTTGTTCTAAGAAAAACTCCATCCCTGCATACTGGCCCATGGCGGGCCGAAAAATAGCCTGGACGCGTAGATTCTACATTCTTATTACGGAACAAGGCAATAACCTGACGATAGATCAGTTTATGAACGGGCCTGTATGCCTGCATGGTTGGACGGCAGGTTCTATCCGGTACAAGCACTTTTTGTGGAAAGGAGATGCTCGGTGAGCTGAAGTCGGGCCATGGGAGGATGACCAGCATGACATGCCTGGCTGTCTTGATAGCCATAATTTGGAAACTATCTTGTCCGCGGGCAGCCGATCGCACCGGCAGATCAGAGAGAGCGGATGAAGTCCTCGAGCAGGCGCCCGGTATGCTCGATGTGCGCGGGGTTTATCTTGTCGTAACTGTCGCCGGGGGTGTGGTACCAGGGGTCGTCCTTCACCTCCAACCATACCGCTGGGATGCCGGCGGCCTCGAAGGGCTCGTGGTCGGAGTAGGAGCCGCTCACCATGTAGGGGAGATAGACGCCGGCTCCCCGGGCGTAGGCCATGAGGCGGTTGCAGAGGTCCATGGGCCCCACCCCCATGGTGCGGGCGTAGAGCTGGCTCCCCACCCCCACCATGTCCACGATGACGGCACCCATGAGGAAGCGCCTTTCCTCCTGCGACAGGTCGTTCACGTAGTAGCGGGAGCCGAAGTGGTGGAGGTCGCTGCCCTCCACCAGCCGCTCTTCCCCGCCGAACAAAACGAAACAGATCTCAACCCCGGCCGGCCTCTCGGCGAAGCAACGCGCCAGCTCCAGGACCACCACCGTTCCCGAGCCGTTATCGTTGGCCCCGGGGCTGCCCGTCCCCATCTTGGTGTCGTAATGGGCACCGACCACGAGGGACTTGGCGTCATCCACGGCGGAAAACATCTGCAATGGGTGCGTCCAGGCGACGACGTTGCGGGTGGCGGAACCGTTGGGGAGGGGGACTTCTTGCACTGCGACGTCGTAACCGTAGCCCTCGAGGACTGCCGCGATGTGATCGGCTGCGGCCAGTTCTCCCGCCGTGCCCTCGATCCTGGGACCTATGGCCTTACTCAAGCTCCAGAGATCATCCATGGCGTTGGCGACTTCGAAGTCCTCGGTGGGGTAGTAGAGGGGACGTTCCACGGCTATGGGCCGGTCGGAGTCGATGCTGAAGGAGGTGTCCAGGCCCTTTCCCGCCAGCGCACGTATGTCGACGGTAAGGCGTGATCGCGCGGGTATGGTGTACTCCTGGGTCGAGTCGCCCGCCTGGGGAGAGATGACATGCAGGACGGCCGTCGCGCCTTCGTCACCAGGGTTCATCATGCACAGGTATTCGTAGAACCCCGGGCGGGTGGTGCCCTCGGCCAGATACCAGTGAGTGCCCGCCGCCTCCACCCCCTTGGAGACGTGGCCGCCGCGGCAGGCGCCTCTATACTTGAAGTACATGGGCCGCTCCGCCAGGAAAGGTTCCGGTGCCGAGAGCTGCAGCGAGACGTCTTTTCCGGCGCCCACCAACCTATTGATGTCGATGGTGTGGCGCTTGTCGGGATCGAGGTGGACCTGGAAGGTCTGCTCCGCTCCGCCCTGGAAGAGGCAGTTCAGGGTGACGTCGGTGCCATCCTCGCCGCCGCTTGCCCGGGGCGAGTACAGGGTGAGCCACTCCTCGAAGCCGGAGCCGGTGTAACCCTCGGCGAAAAGGTAAGTCTTCCTGGGCTGGCTCAAGCCACTGGAGGCATGCCCCCCGGGCCATACGCCGTGGTAGTCGAAGTACATCACCCGCTCCGCGCATATGGGGGCATCCGCCTGCACGCGGGCACTTACGTCGTGACCCTCACCCACGGCTTGATTGACGAAGAAGGTGCGGCGGGAACGGGCGGGCAGGCTCAGGTCGAGCGGGATCATCCTGCCGTCCTCCAGGATGAGGAATACCCGTGCCTGCACCTCGACCTCCCCCGGATTGGCCAGGAGGACCCAGGTCTCGAAGCCCCGGCGGGTGCACCCCTCGGCGAAATACCATGCATCGGAAGGAGAAACGGTTCCACTGGTCACCGTGCATCCCTTCCACGCACCGCGGTAGGTGAAATACATGGGCCGCTCGGCGACGATGGGCAAGCCCGCTTCCAGGTATAGCGAGACCTCCTTGTCTTGCCCGGCATAAGCGTTGATATCCAGGGTGACGCGGGAGCGGCGTGGCAGATCGACCTTTACCGCTTGTGACGACCCTGCGTTGTAGAGCAGGTTCAGGTCAAGGCTCGAGGCCGTGTCGTGGGGATTGAACAGGGTCAGATATTCCCGGAAGCCGTCTCCCGTGTAACCTTCGGCGAAATACCAGGTGCGTGACCCGTCTACGCTGGCCTCGCCGCAGGTGCCGTCCCCGGCCCAGGCCGCGCCCGGCCCGGACGGTGAAAGCACTCCAAAGAATATGGCGACCAACGCTGTAAAGAGTATCGTCAGCGTGACGGCACGCTTCCTCAACCGGCTTTCACCTCCCTGAGCGGCAGTTCCAGGGTGCTGTCATCCCCACCGTAGATCACCTTCACCCCCGCTCCCAATACGGGGAGTACGAAGGGGATGTTGGTGCCGCTGAAGGTGAGGCGGAAGGAATGCCCCGCCTCGAGCAGGTGGTCGGCGGCCACCAGGTCCAGGGAGACCGCCGTTTCCCGGCCCGGCGCCAGGCCCTCCAGGGTCGTGGTGCCGTAGGTGATGAGCCGGGGGAAGCCTCCCGCTGGTGGGACGTCGTAGAGGAGGGCGTTGATCTGGGCTTTGTTGTGCAAAGGCACTATGGTGACCTGCAGCCTGGGGATGCCCAAGAGCTCGAAGCCTTTCTTGGCGGGGGAGGTGGTGAAGGAGAAGTAACCCTCTCCCGCCTCGCGCTTCGGTCCCGGGACGGGGATGCCGAAGGCCTGGGGGCGCACGAAGGAAGGTCCCGAAGTCGCCAGGTTAAGCAGGCTCGGCTTGAGCCTCAACTCCCCCCTCTCCCCCTTGGGGCGGGAGCTCATCTTGAATGAACCGTTGTCCCTGCCCAGGAACACCTTGTGGGTCTTCACGTCCGGGGGCGGCCATGCAACCTCCGGCTCCACCCGGCGCTTCCAGGGCTTGTAGAGGCGGACCGCGGGCTCGCAGAGGATGCCGTTCTCCTCCCCCTTCAGCCAGTAGTCGAACCATCGCCGGGTTAGGTCCCAGATGTCCTTCCCCGCCCAACGCGGTCCAAGACCGGGGTCGAACCCGTGCCAGCCATTGGCGATGTAGAGCATCTTGGGGGCGTCGAGCTTCTCGTAGAACTCCATCATCTGGTTGGGCTCGAAGAGGTCGTCGTTCCAGGAGCCGACGATGAGCATGGGTGTATCGATCTTCTCCACGTCGTAGAGGCAGGAACGGCGGCGCATGTCTTCTGCGAATGCCTGATAGTCACCGCGCTTGAAGAGCAATGTCGATAACCAGCGGTAGAGGATGTTCCCGGGATCCAACTTAGTGGCCCAGGAAGCGGTCAGGAGCAGAACCATCCCCTCGAATATCTTCAACGATCCCTGGGGCGTAAGGCTTTGCTTGAGCTCCGTCCACCCGGCCATGGGGACTACCGTCTTCACCCGCGGGTCGCGCGCGGAGATGAGGAAGGAATGCCCTCCGCCGTAGGAGATGCCGGTGACGCCCAGGGCTCCTTCCTTGAGCGGCAGTCCGCTCTTCTCCAGGAGCCAGTCGATGGCGTCTTCGAGATCGCAGAGCTCGCGCTCGGGGTCGGCGCAGTGGACCTCACCCTTGGAGGAGCCAAAGCCCCGGCAGTCATAGGTCAGGATCACGTATCCCGCCGAGGCGAAATAAGGGGCGTAGAGATGGCACTGCCAGCGCGAGAGCGCCCAGGCGTGGATCATGATCACGGCGGGGAATGGACCCTCGCCCCCGGGCACGTACAAGGACGCCGATAGCCGGGTGCCGTCCTTTGCCGTGAGCTTGAACTGTTCCACCCGGAATCCCCTGCGCCTCCCTTCCATCTCCGCCACCTTGACGGCGAGGCGAGGAAGGAGGGGAAGGGATAACAGGGTCGTCGCCACAACGATCTTCCCGGTCTTCTTCGAAGATTTTTCCTTTCGGCCGTTCCTTGCCATCCCGAATATCCCCTCTGCGAGTTCACCGGCTCGCATGATGCGAATAATCAGTCATCGGATGCACATGATAGATGATATCAAAAACCCATGACGGGGTCAGCCGTCCAATCGACACGCTTGTCGCGAGGAGCGGAGCGACGTGGCGATCTGGTCAGGTGTCCACACTGTATTCAAGTCTTTGCTGTTCCCCCACGTCTCCAGCACTTCATGCCCACTCGGTACCGGCATGCGGCTGATGCTGCCATGCAAAGTTCTTGCAGCCGTTTCTCTATGCCTGTGCAGGGCAGCGCCGCGTATAATCATAGGCGTGACGGTTCAACAGGGATGATGGTCAAGGAGAGAAGCATGCCCGGTTGGATGGGCGCGATGCTCGAGATAGACCTGGAAAAAAAGGAGGGGAGAGAACGCCCGCTACCACCACCATTTCTAGGCGAATGGCTGGGCGGCAGGGGGCTCGGGGTGCGCCTCCTCTACGCCGCGGTGATGAACGACGGAGCCCGCGCCTGCGGGCGCGGCGGCGTAGGGGCGGTCATGGGCTTCAAGAACCTCAAGGCGTTGGTGGTGCGGGGGAAGAGGAAGGTCGACGTGGCCGACGCAAAGAGACTGGGATTCGTGCTCGACGAGGCCAAGCGCTGGATCAAAGCCAACCCGGTGACCGCCGTGGGCCTGCCCCGCTTCGGCACCGCGGTCCTGGTCAATCTCATGAACGAACTCGGCGTCTTCCCCGCTCGCAACTTCCGCGCTTCGCGCTTCGAGGGCGCGGAGGCCATTTCCGGCGAGTCCCTGGAGCAGGGATACCTGCGCAAGCGCCGTGCCTGCTGGGGCTGCACCATCGGATGCGGCCGGGTGACCGAGGCAGCGGGACGAAAGGGAGAGGGCCCGGAGTACGAGAGCCTGTGGGCCCTGGGGGCCCAATGTGGTGTGGACGATATGGAGAAGGTCATCCTCGCCAATTACCTCTGCAACGAGCTGGGCATGGACACTATATCCGCGGGCTCCACGCTGGGTTGTTATATGGAGCTGACGGATATGGGTCTGGTCGAGGGCGGCCCGCACTTTGGGGATGGCGACGCCGTCCTGCGCCTGCTCGAGGACATAGCATACATGCGGGGCTTGGGAAAGGAATTGGCGCTGGGCTCGCGGCGCGGAGGAATACGCTATGCAGGTGAAGAGTCTCGAGCTACCTGCTTACGACCCGCGAGGTCTGCAGGGACAGGGTCTGTCCTTCGCCACCTCCAACCGGGGGGGATGCCACCTGCGCGCTTACCTGGTGGGCCCGGAGGTCCTGGGCATCCCCAAGATGGTCGACCGCTATTCCACCCTGGACGAGCCGGGGCTCACCATCAACGCCCAGAACCTCAACGCCGGGGTGGACTCCCTGGTCCTCTGCCGCTTTATCCAGTTCTCCTTGAGCGATGAGTATTTCGCGCGCATGCTGCAGGCCGTGACCGGTATACCCTACAAGGGCATGGACCTCCACCGCGTCGGCGAACGCATCTGGAACCTGGAGAGGATGTATAATCTCGAGTCGGGGGTGGAACCCGGGGAGGACACCCTGCCGCCGCGCCTGTTGCGGGAGCCCATAGCCGAGGGCCCGGCCAGCGGGCACGTGGTGCGCCTGGGCGAGATGCTCCCACTCTATTACCGCGCCCGGGGTTGGGACGAGTCGGGTCGGCCCGAGGCCCGCAAGCTCGCGGAGCTGGACCTGCCCGCGCAGTGATATATTGATATGCAGGCAGCTGTGATCGAGCCGGGGGGAAGCTGGACATGCTGGAACAATTCTCCCGTTTCGGGAGGGAACTCTTTCTACAGGGGGTCAACTCCTCGCACAGCGGGAATATGAGCGTGCGGGCCGGGGACCGCATCTTCATCACCCGCCGCGGCTCCAT
>Ga0315295_10002150_pt1 | contig 16760 bp, 13 predicted proteins | sample YL17G14_0_MG_FD_204453 | JGI IMG/M metagenome (GOLD analysis project Ga0315295, IMG submission 204453) | Sediment microbial communities from Yellowstone Lake, YNP, Wyoming, USA - YL17G14_0 | ecosystem: Environmental > Aquatic > Freshwater > Lake > Sediment | place: USA: Wyoming | collected... | reverse complement strand
GAGCATAGTCGAAGGGCCTGTCCTGAGCATAGTCGAAGGGCCTGTCCTGAGCATAGTCGAAGGGCCTGTCCTGAGCATAGTCGAAGGGCCTGTCCTGAGCATAGTCGAAGGGCCTGTCCTGAGCATACCTGTCTTGAGCGTAGTCGAAAGAGTCGAAGGGTTCGTCATTTGTTCAGCTTGCCTAACAGGATTTCCGTCGAAACACCTGTGACTTCGATGGTTTTCACAGGCGACGTCTGTCCCGACGTTATCCTCACAGCGTTTTTTTTGACGCTTAAAGTGTCAGCCAAAAATTCTACGAGTGAATCGTTGGCCCTGCCCCTCTCGGGTGCCGCAGCGACTTTGACTTTTAACATCCCGCCCAATATGCCGGCGATTGCCGTCCTGCTTGAGCGCGGCACCACCTTGACCGAGAAGACAACCGCGCTGCCCGCCTGCTGTATTATCAACTGCTCCATAAAAGATACGCCTTGTTTTAATCCCAAATGTCGCAGGTTGCGTATTTTGTCTATCGGTTGTGCCGCTCGTTTCGTCAAACGTCAAACGTATCACGCAACCGTAACGAGCTGCGCAACCGCCCCGTGAAATTCAAAGAATTTCCGGGACTTAGTCCTCGGAATCTTTTTAAGATTCCTGAGGGCAACCGTTTAACGTTTTGTTCCATTCGTTCGCGCAGGTTTGCGCCGATGGCGGATTGCACGTATTTTTCGATTTGCTCGGCCAATTCGCCAAGCGACGGCAGCTGAAAATCCTCGAAATGCCCCGGCACAAATAACAGCTTCAGCGTTTCCATCGCCGGCTATTATATATCAACTGACCACAAGAGCAAAGACATACCTCGGCCATAGGTTATGCGTATGGTGTTTAGCGCGTACTGCAAATCTCGGCTACCTTGAGGAAGTTTGCTCCAGTTCGCTTGCAAGCTACGGCGGGCAGGATTCTACTCGTCTCGATGAATCGGGCCTCGCTCTCTGCTTCGCCCGAAACAATGGGCTACGCAGGGCAGACAGCATCTCCGCCAGCCATAAAGACGGCGGGTAAACTTCGCTACGATTTTGCGGCGGGGATTGGAAGCCCCATCTGCAGGGGGCAGGCCTGCTAAACACAACAGCGGTCAGGCGAGGTAGAGTTTATCGCCGGGGTTGATTTTTGGGATTCGGCCGCGTTTTTCGGCAACATCCTCTTTCGTCAGGGCGAAGGATGGGGCGATTTCGAGGACACAGTCAGGAGAGCCGTCCGGCTTTCGGGGGACGGTGACGCCTGCTGATTCGAGCCAGTCGGCGGCGCGGGCGACCATCATTTGTCTTGTGGTTTCGACGCTGTCAACGCCGACAGCGTTTTTTACGGGGGCGAACTCTTCGCTGCGGAGGGTCTGCAATATAATCGACTTCGAGCAAAGCGACAGTGCGTCGAAGATGAAGCTTTCGAGTTTAATGCCGTTGGGTTTGGTCGGCTCGATGCGCTCTCCGGCGGCGCCGATGTGGGGGATTTTCTTTAAGGCACGATGCAGCGGCAGTGCAAAACCCCGTTTATTCAGCCGTTCCACGAAGGCAACGCTGATGATGTGGATGGCGATACTGCCAAGCTCGAAGACGAGCGAGCCGTCGGCATTTCTCTTTTCGGCGAGTTCCCTGGGCAGGTCGCTGTATTCGACGACGGCGGCTTTGCCGTCGGCCAGACAGAAGACGCCGAGTTTCTCGAAGGGGCCTGCTTTGATTAACGCTTTTGAGGACATCTCTGCCCCGTCGAGTGCGCCAAGTCCGATGAAGAGGGGGTCGAGGATGTTGACTAAGGGGTTGTCGATTTGCCAGTAGCTTAAGAATTCGACGCCGCGTTTTTTCATATTATCGAGGGCCCCGCTTTTGTAGAGCGCCTTTAGACTTCCGCCGTGGCCATCAGGGGAAGCGGCGATAGTGCCTTTGTCGGCAAGGAGTATCTTGCCGTCAAGGTCGAAGTTGGGAAGTGTCCCCTGCTGGAATACCAGGACGTCGCGTTTATTCAGCCCGTAGTAATCGTTGGCTTTGAAGACCTCAAGCGTCTGGTCGTGATTGAGCGGGCTGGTCATAACGAGCCAGGGCAAGGTTGTGTTGTATTTTTCGCAAGCTCCGAGGATGTTTTCGGCGAAGATTTGAAAGAGCGTTTTACTTTTGACGGGGCTGATTGGAAAATTTCCCTTTGGGCCGCTGAATCCGAGCCGGGTCCCCTGACCGCCGGAGACGACGAACGCGGCCACCTTGCCTTTGGAGATGAGGTCTTTGCCGAGCTGGCGCGCCTCGTCGTACTTGCGTCGCTGGTCGGCGTCTGTCGGCTGAGGCGGATAAAATTCGGGCGGGGCGAGATTGGAGCAGAGACGCGGAAGTTTGTAGTCGGCGACATATTCACGGCGCCAGCGGTCTATCTGGGCGAAGTCAAGCTGGTCGAGCTGGGCGAGAAGGTTCTCCCTGCGGGTGGGGTCGAGGTGGTCCCACAAAGCCAGGAGGTGGGTCTGGCCATAGTTTTTTAGGACGTTTTTCAAGTTTTTCAATTGAATTTGGTCTATCACAGCCGGTTTTTGGCACTAAAAAGGGTCTTTATAAGGGATGGTCGGGGGATTTTCAAGAAATTTGAGTGTTTTGCCGAAAATATGCTTGACGGAAGTAATGCTCTACGGTATATTTATGGTAGAGCAGGTAGGTTTAAGAGCAGTATCATATAGGTGAGCCGTAATTATAAGTACATCTCTACTAAAATCATATCAGTGCCTGCCTGCCGGAAGTAACTCTGTTTTGCTTAACTCAAATGTGTGGCCGTATTGAGTTGGGAAAAGCCAACGGGTCCCATAAAAAGCTATTTGAGAATGTTTTTTGCCGGCCGGTTCCGAGCGAAACAATAAAGAAAAAAAGAGATTCGCAAGGAAGTAGGGCAAACTAGTGCAGGTGGCAGCAGATTGTATTTATTCGTCACCATACGCAAGAGTGCTTGGGGCGGCCGGATGAGCGAATCTCGATAAAGGTAAAGGAGAAGAAAAATGAGAAAGAAAGGGTTTACATTGATAGAGCTGCTGGTTGTGATAGCAATCATAGCTCTGCTGATGGGCATCCTGATGCCCGCGCTGGCAAGGGTGCGGCTTATCGCCTACCGAATGGTATGCGGGTCGAACCTTGGCGGCATCGGAAAGGCGACCCTGCTGTATGCGTCGGACGCCGAGGAGGAGTACCCGCTGCCTGGGAGTAAGAAGGCGGCATCGTATACCTTGACCGGCGCGATAGCCAACTGGACCGATAGCACTAAGAAGGGTCCGTCTAAAGGTGGGGTTTATGGCTCCACAGATTGTGGGCAGGCAAGCATCGGCTCGCTGTTTTATTTGCTCGTGAAGTATGAGGACCTCTCGGTGAAGCAGTTTAACTGCAAGGGTGATGTAGGCGTCAAGGTGTTCAAGCTTACGGACTTTACCCCGACGGTAGACGACTTTGTCAAGGGGTGGGATTTTGGCAGAAACCCGGGGGCGTATTGCAGCTATTCGTACAATATGCCTTTAGCGAATACGGATTGTTCCGGGGGCTTCCGAGTAAACGCTAACAGCAAAGCGGGTTCTCCGGTTGCAGCAGACAGGAATCCGACGCTGGACAAGAATGTGAATTATATTTTGGGCGGAACGACACCGGGCGGCACCCAGCCGGAAGGCCTTGACACGCCTTGTATAGCGGTGGACTGGGGCAATGAGGATGCGGAATATAAGGACCCGGAGCTTGTGTTTAACGCGGTTCCCCATCAGCGCGAAGGGCAGAACGTGTTGTTCAACGATGGCCACGTAGCGTTTGAGGACAAGGCAAATGTAGGCCCAGACAACGACAATATCTACCAGAGATGGCCGGATGGCACCAGCGCGACAAACAAGCCGACGCGGGCGCAAATGGAAGCATGCGGGCTCTTCCCGGCACACCCGGTGACGACTTCTGTAGCGCCTACGCCGCCCGTCTCATACCCAGGTATAATGCGCGTGGCGGAGGATGACGCACTTTTGATTAACGACTGGTATTACGCTGGATACGCAGATTAGCAAAAACCGGCGTATAGGTAGTTAGCAGGCGGCCTTATACTTCTTGATATAAGGCCGCTTTTATTTTAGCCGGGGGAGATGCCAGGAGTCAGCCGATTTTTAGAGATTTGTGTTTGGGGGAGTTTTATGCTAAATTGCCGGCGCAAGACCACCCCCGGTAAAACCGGGGGCTAAATGTAAAGATGATAAGCGGAGTGGTAAGTTGGCTGAAACGCTCCTATACAAAATATTGGCTGCACACCTTGTGGATGGCCGGCTCGCGGCAGGTGAGCAGATAGGCATAAGGATTGACCAGACGCTGACGCAGGATGCGACGGGGACGACGGCGTTTCTGTTGTTTGAGTCGATTGGGGCAGGCAGAGCCAGTACCGATTTGTCGGTCAGCTACATCGACCACAATATGGCACAGTTCGGGCCTGAGAATCACAACGACCATTTGTATTTGCAGACGATAGCAGCCAAAAGCGGCGCATATCATTCGCGCGCGGGTAACGGCATTTGTCACCAGGTTCATTTGGAGCGGTTTGCCAGGCCCGGTGCGACGCTGTTGGGCAGCGACTCGCACACGCCGACTGCCGGCGGAATGGGAATGATAGCCATCGGCGCCGGCGGGCTTGACGTGGCGGTGGCGATGGCCGGCGGACCTTTTTACATAACCTGTCCTAAGGTCCTGGGGGTGAAGCTGACGGGACAGTTAGCCGAGTGGGTGGCGGCCAAGGACGTTATTTTGAAGCTGTTGGGCGCATTGACGACAAAGGGCAACGTCGGCTGGGCGGTGGAGTATTTCGGGCCGGCTGTGGCAACGCTTACGGTGCCGCAGCGCGCGACGATAACGAATATGGGGGCGGAGCTGGGGGCAACGACGAGCATCTTCCCCGCCGACGAGCAGACAAGGATATTTCTTGCCGCGCAGAAGCGCCAGAAGGATTACAAGCCGCTCAGTGCGGACGCGGGGGCGATATATGACCGCCTGATTGAGATAAATCTGTCGGAGCTTGAGCCGCTTGCCGCCTGCCCGTCTTCGCCGGATAACGTCAAAAGCGTCGCGGAGATTGCCGGCCTGGAGGCCGGACAGGTGATTATAGGCAGCTGCACCAACTCCAGCTTTAGCGATTTGATGATGGTGGCCGGCGCGTTGAAAGACAGAAGAATTCATCCGACGGTGGAGTTCGCGGTTGCGCCGGGCAGCAGGGAGGTTTTGAATATGCTGGCGGCCAGCGGCGCACTGGCTGATATTATTTCAGCCGGCGCGAGGGTTCTTGAAAGCGCCTGCGGACCCTGTATAGGGCTTGGTTTGTCGCCGGCGGACGGCGTTGCCAGCTTGCGGACGTTCAACCGCAATTTCGCCGGGCGCAGCGGAACCAAAAGCGACAAGGTGTATCTTGTAAGTCCCGAGACAGCGGTTGCGTCGGCTTTGACGGGCAAAATTACCGACCCGCGACAGCTGCCGGAGCTGTTCGGCATAAAGTATCCGAAGATAGAACTGCCGGGGGAATTCATCGTCAGCGATAATATGATAGAGCCGCCGTTGAGCGAGAAAGAGGCGGCGAACGCGAAGGTTTTGCGTGGCGCGACGATAGTGGTGCCGCCGCTGCCGTCACCGCTGCCGGGCGATTTGAAAGGACAGGTGCTGATAAAGTGCGCCGACAAAATTACAACCGACCACATAATGCCGGCGGGAGCGTTTCTGAAGCTTCGCAGCAACACCCCTGAGTATGCGAAGGTCGTGTTCAATTGCTTCAATGAAAAGAATAAGCCCACTTTTGCCGAGCGGGCAATGAAGGTGAAAAGCTCAGGTCGGGCGGGTATCATCGTGGCGGGAGCGAGTTACGGACAGGGGTCATCGAGGGAGCACGCGGCTCTTTGCCCGATGTATCTCGGCGTGCGCGCGGTAATCGCCAAAACAATAGAGCGGATTCACAAGGCCAATCTTATAAACTTCTGCGTGGTGCCGATAGAGCTGGAGAGAGCGGGCGACTATGACAAAATCAACGAGGGCGACCAGCTGCGAATCGACGGCCTGCTCGAGGCCATACAAAGTAAAAACGAAGTGAAAATAGTCGAGGAAAACGGCAGGTACGAGTTCGTCGGCAAGCTGGACCTGTCAAAGAGAGACAGACAGATTTTGCTTTCGGGGGGCCTGCTGAAATATACGCTCCGCGGTGAGCTTGGTCGAACCGCCGGGAAGAGCAAATGATAAAGGTGGTAAGCGTGTTCGGGACCGGGGCGGCGAAACCCGGCGATAAGAATTTTGCTTTGGCGGAACAGCTCGGGAGGTTATTGGCCGGCGCGGGTTTTGCTATAGCCAACGGGGGCTATGGCGGAACGATGGCGGCGGCGGCGAAGGGAGCGAGAGAGGCGGGCGGCGAGGTTATCGGCGTGACGTGCTCGGCATTCGGTGGGGCAGCGAACAAGTATATCAGCCGTGAGATTGTCACCGAATCGCTGAATGAGCGGCTTGAAAAACTGACAGAGCTTGGCGGCGCTTACGTGGTGCTGCCCGGCGGGACGGGGACGCTGCTGGAATTAGCGCTTGTGTGGGAGCTGAAAAACAAGGGTTTTTTAAGCGACGATAAGCCGATTATACTTTTGGGCGGACACTGGAACCGATTGGTGGGACTGATTGCCGCCAATGACCCCGACGGTCCGCGGCATTTGTTGGCGGCCAATGAGCCGAAGGATGTTATTAAGATGTTGAAGGAACGTAATCGACCGCGGTAAAGGCGACAACGATGGGGACAAAAAAAATCATATTGGCTGTGATGATGCTAATCGTCGTTTTGCCTGCAGTGAGCGGAGTCGAACTGGCATCGGAGGCGTTTGCACAGGGCGCGGGTGGCATACGGCTCATACCGGATGATTACGTTATTGCCGGAGTGGACGGCCGGCTTGTTCAGCCGGGACCCGACAAGTGGCTGTTTGAGATTGAATCCGGCTTCGGCGAGGGCGCAGTTGAGATTAAGGCAGGCCAGTCGCTGGAAATGCTTCCCTCGGCGACGCTTGAGAAAATGATAGCCGATGTGAAAGAGCGCACCGACGCGCGGTATCGGCTTTGGGGAAAGGTGACGCAATTCGAGGGTAAAAATTATGTTTTTGCGGTGTATTTTGTCGGGCTGCGCAAGATAGACTCGCCTGCGGCTCCGCCGAAGCAGGGCGCCGAGGCCGTGAAATCCTCGTCGATAAACGCGCCGAACGACGTATTGAATATACCGGATGAGATAATATCGCAGCTTCAGACCTCCGAGGTTTTGCCCGCTGAAGAGACGCCGGCGGGATTACAGTTAAAACAGGATGCGATTTTTGCGGGCAGGACCGGATTCGTGGTCGAAAAGGACGGTCTATACGTATTCGAGCCGGGTGGGTTCGGACGAGGCATCGGGAAATTCCCGCTGCAACTGCTGCCCTGCCAGAAGCTCGAAGAGGCGATTACGCAGATGCGCAGCGAGCCAAACCCGGTAAGGTTCAGCGTGGCGGGCATTTTGACAAAATACAAGGACGGCCAGTTCCTGCTGCTGCAAAAGGCGACACGGGTATACAGCTACGGCAACTTCGGAAGATAGGTTTAGCCTCCAGGCCTGTCCTGGGGGTTAATGGAAATAAAACAATGGCGAACGAGCTTGATAAAATTCTGATTAAATACGACCAGCCGGATTTCGTAGACCGATTTACAGAAGTTCGCGCAGCAGTTTTCCGGGCCACCCATTTTGGCGACAAAGACGGCAAGGAAGAACAATTAGATGATATTCTTGACGAAGTGATCCAGCGTGGTGATGAGGCGGTAGCCGAATATACAGAGAAGTTTGATGGCGTGAAACTGGCTCCGGAGCAGTTCAGGATATCGGATGCGGAGTTGAAGGATGCTCACAAAACAATCGACAAGAAACTTTTGAAGTCGATTCGTCAGGCGATAAAAAACGTTAAAGAATATCAGTCAAAGATATTTGTCGGCAAAGACAAGAACTTCAAGTCAACCGGCATAAAATATACGCCGATAAGGCGGGTGGGAATTTGTGTGCCAGGCGCCTCTGCTCAGCTTCCTTCAACAGTCATTATGACGGCTGTTCCGGCGCAGGTGGCGGGCGTGAAAGAAATCGTTGTGGTATCGCCGCCAAGATACAAAGGCAGTATTCATCCTGTGATATTAGCGACCTGCAAAGAATTGAAGATTAAAGAGGTTTACAGGATAGGCGGGGCACAGGCCGTAATGGCACTGGCCCAGGGGACGAAGACAATACGAAACGTTGATAAGATTGTGGGACCGGGAAATGCTTGGGTTCAGATGGCAAAGAAAAAGGTCCTTGGGCTGGTAGGCATTGACTCGATAGCCGGGCCAAGCGAGGTGTTGATAATCGCCAATAACAAGGCAAATCCTGCCTGGGTCGCGGCCGATATGCTCAGTCAGGCCGAACACAATCCGGGGTCGGCGGTTTTATTCACGGATTCCGAAAAACTGGCCCTTGAGGTATTGGCGGAACTCAAGCGGCAAGTGGCAGAGTTAGGCAGGTCGAAAGAAACCATCGATTGCCTGTTGGGATTCAGCGCAATTGTGGTCCTTAAAAATATGGCGGATGTGGTAAATTATGCGAATCTTTTCGCGGCGGAGCATTTGCAGATTCAGTGTGGAAAACAGAGCAGGCAGATTGCAAAAAGGATAAAAAACGCTGGGGCGATATTTATCGGCGACTATTCACCTGTCGCGGTGGGTGATTACTGGGCGGGGCCGAGCCATACGCTGCCAACGGGAACCAGCGCACGCTTTTTCAGCGCGTTAAGCGCTAACGATTTCATAAAAGCGACCAGTATTATCGAATACGACAAGAAGAAGTTAGCCGAAAGTGCGGATGATATAATTCGTTTGGCCCAGGCCGAGGGACTGGATGCTCACGCCAGAAGCGTAAGTATTCGGCAGGAGCGGTAAGGTCTTTCAGCAAGCGAGCTTTTCTTTTACCAGTTCGGCGGCTTTGGCGAGGGCGTCTTCGAGTTTTTCGGGATTTTTGCCGCCCGCCTGCGCCATATTTGGTCTGCCGCCGCCGCCGCCGTCGATGATGGGTGCGATTTGCTTGAGCAGGTCTGCTGCGCCGATTCTGGCGGTGAGGTCGTCGGTGACGCCGGCCAGCAGAGTCACTTTGTCACCTTCTGTAAAGCCGAGAACGATTACGGCTGATTTGGCCTTCTTTTTGAGCATATCTATTGCAGCACGGCCCTGTTCGGAATCTGTCGGCGATACCCTGCCGATGATTATCGAGGCGTCGCCTGTTTTTTCACAATTGTCCAACAGTTGCTTTGCCTCGGCCAGTGCGTCGGATGCACCCTGGCGCGCAGTAGATTTGAGCTGCTTGGCTAAGCGTTTATTTTCAGCAAGCAGGTTGGTGACTTTTTCGACGATGCCCGCCGCCGGGATTTTGAGTGTAACAGCAAGCCCATCAACGATGTCGCTTCTTTGTTCGAGGTACTTGGCGAGTCCGGGGCCTGTCAGCGCGGTGATTCTGCGGACGCCGGCGGAGATGCTTTCCTCTTTAATGATTTTGAACCCGCCGATTGTGCCGGTTCTGTTGACGTGGGTGCCGCCGCAGAACTCTTTGCTGAAGGCCTCATCGAGATTCGTCTGCCTTTCTGCGCCGACGGCGACCACGCGGACGTCCTGGCCATATTTTTCACCGAATAGCGCAACCGCGCCTAATTTGTCGGCCTTTTCCCGCGGCAGCACCGCGCAGGCAACGGGCAAATCCTCTGCAATTTTCTCCTGAACAAGGTTCTCGACCCTCTTTTTCTCCTGGTCCGTTAAGGCCTTGGGATAAGTAAAATCGAAACGCAGATAATCGGGGTTGACCAAGCTGCCCTGTTGAGTGACTGAACCGCCTAAAACCTCACGCAAGGCCCACTGCAATAGGTGTGTTGCGGTATGGTTCTTCTTTGTTGCATCTCTGTCTTTGCTGACAATAGCCGTGACTTTGTCACCAACAGCCAATGAACCCTTCACCATTTTTCCGCCGTGAACGATACAATCAGCTATTCCAGCTGTTTTATCCACAACGAATCTGGCGTTTGGCGATTCTATCACACCGCTATCCCCAGCCTGGCCTCCCATCTCCGCATAAAAGCAGGTCTTGTCCAGAATAATTCCAACCTCCGCCCCGGTTTCAATCCGACCCTCATTCTTAAATCCTTCGCTGTCTATAAAACCTGTTATTTTACTCTCACAATGGTCGGCATCATATTTATGAATGTCTTCGGTTTTAGGTAATCCGGAGGCGCCCAGCGGTCCATCAAGCTTTAGCGATACAGAAAGCCCTTTTTGCGCGGCCCTTGCACGGCTGCGCTGCTGCTCCATCAGCTCGTCAAAGCCCGCGGTGTCGACTTTGAGGTCCCGCTCCTGGGCCATCAGTTGTGTGAGGTCGATGGGGAAACCATAAGTGTCGTAGAGCTGAAACGCATCAGCGCCGGCGATGGTTTTTTCTTTTGACTTTTGCGCCTTCTCGGCGGCCTCGGTGAATATCTCAAGGCCCCTGTCTAAAGTCCTGCCGAAGCTTGCCTCCTCGGACTCGATTACCGTGGAGACGTAGTCGGCGCGCGCCTTTATTTCCGGGAAGGCCTCGCCGAGGCAGTTCCCCACGGCGCCGACGAGTTTGAACAGGAACGGCTCGTGCAGACCAAGCTCTCTGCCGAACCGCGAAGCCCGGCGGAGAATTCTGCGAATGACGTAGCCCCGGCCTTCGTTGGATGGCACAGCGCCGTCGGTTATTGAAAAAACAAGCGCGCGAATATGGTCGGCGACGACGCGAAAAGCATTGTCGGCTTTATTGTTCGGCTGAGAGGTGAATTTTTGGCCGGCCATCTCGCCGAGCCGCTCGATTATGGGCATAAACAGGTCCGTGTCATAATTACTGCGTTTATTCTGCAGCACCGCTGTTATTCTTTCGAGGCCCGCGCCGGTATCGACGTATTTTGCGCCGAGCGGGACAAGCTTGTCCTCGTCGGTGCGGTTGTACTGTATGAAGACGAGGTTCCACAGCTCGATGAATCTTGCGCAGCCGGCGTTCACGACGCACTTGTGGCCGGGGACATCCTTTTTATCGCAGTGGTCGGGCCCGAGGTCGATGTGTATCTCGCTGCAGGGACCGCAGGGACCGGTTTCGCCCATTTCCCAGAAGTTGTCTTTTCTGCCGAATTTGAGGATGTGGTCTGTGGACAGCGACGTTGCCTTCGTCCAGAGTTTTGCTGTGACGCTGTCTTCGGGCAGATTGTCGGAGGCGTCGCCGGCAAAGACGGTGGCATATAATTGTTTTGGATTGATGCCCCAGACGTCGGTGAGCAGTTGCCAGGCCCATTCGATTGTCTCGGCCTTGAAGTAATCGTCGAACGACCAGTTGCCTAACATTTCAAAAAACGTGTGATGATAGTTGTCATGGCCGACCTCTTCGAGGTCGTTGTGCTTGCCGCTGACGCGAAGGCATTTCTGGCTGTTGACCGCCCGGCGGCACTGGGGCGAGCTTAGGCCGAGGAATATGTCCTTGAACTGATTCATCCCCGCGTTTGCGAACAGAAGCGTCTGGTCGCCTACGGGAACAATGGGAGAGCTGGGGACAAAGGTGTGGCCTTTGTCTTTGAAGAAGTCAATAAAGCCGGCTCTTACTTGTTTTGCGCTCAGGGTCATATCTGGTTTGCGAAATTACGTTGTCGTATCGTCTTTTCGGATAACGATACCCTTGTCCATACTGTTCGCCATTTTTTCAAAAGCCCTGATGAATCTGTAAATCATCAGAACGACGAAAATAACGACGGCAATGTAACCAAGCAAAAAACCGTAAGAAAAAACCTTGGCCTTTAAAGAGGGTTTAGGAGCAGGCCTGTCCGGCTGGATTGTCGTGTTCTGATACCCTCGCATTGTCTGGGCCGGCGCCGATTGGGCCGGTGCTGACTGTGCCGGCGTTGCTGCTGCGAGTAGTTCCATAGCGTTATCCTTTCTGACAAGTTTACGTTGGAGAATTCAAAATTCCTATTTTTTTATCCGACGCAATCCGTCTGCGAAACACCTTTGTTGCCCAAGGCGGCCATTTGTCCTCTCCGGCTACGGCTCGGCCTTCGCCGAGACAGGCACAAGTCCCTTTGTGACGAGGATTTTATGTTTTATCTCTTCGCAGAGGTCCTTGTTGTCGACGAGGAACTGGCGGGCCTTTTCCCTGCCGGCGCCGAGCCGAACTTCGCCGAAACTGAGATGCGCGCCGGATTTTTCGATTACGTTGCAGGCGGCACCGAGGTCTAAAAGGTCGCCTTCGTAGCTGATTCCGTGGTCGAACATAACGTCGAATTCCGCCTCGCGGAAAGGCGGCGCGATTTTGTTTTTGACGACCCTTGCCCGGACCCTGCTGCCGACGGCGCCGGTTGCTTCCTTTATGGTCGTTATGCGCCGCAGGTCGATGCGGATGGAGCTGTAGAACTTGAGGGCGTTGCCGCCGGTGGTGGTTTCGGGATTGCCGAACATCACGCCGATTTTCATACGAATCTGGTTTATGAAAATAAGCGCGGTTTTGCTCTTGGCGATGACGCTGGTCAGTTTCCTCATTGCCTGGCTCATCAGGCGCGCCTGTAGGCCGACGTGGCAGTCGCCCATTTCGCCTTCGATTTCGGCCTTGGGCGTCAGCGCCGCGACCGAGTCGATAACGACGACGTCGACGGAATTGGAGCTAATCAGCATCTCCGTTATGTCGAGTGCCTGTTCGCCGGTATCGGGCTGGCTGACGAGCAGCGAGTTTACGTCGACGCCGAGGCGCTTTGCCCAGGTGGTGTCGAGGGCGTGCTCAGCGTCGATGAACGCCGCGACCCCGCCCGCACGCTGGGCGCTGCCGATGATGTGCAGCGCCAGCGTCGTCTTGCCGGAGGACTCGGGGCCGAACAATTCCGTGATTCTGCTGCGAGGGACGCCCGCACCGCCCAGCGCGATATCGAGCGACAATGCCCCGGTGGGTATGCCTTCGATTTTGGCGTAGAGATGTTCATCCATCTGCATAATCGCACCCCGGCCGTATTGCTTCTCGATTTGGGCGATGACCCGCTGCAGGGCCGACTCGGGGCCGCCTGCCTGAGACCTGAGCGGCTCAACTGTACCTCTGGCCTGCTGTGATGTCTTTGTCTTTTGCATAACGTTGCTCTCCTCCAAAATTAAAGCTGATAGTTAAAAGAAGACATTTTGCTCTTTCAGTTTTACGCTAACTTAAAGCTGTTCAACATAGTATAGATTGGGCCGGCTGGTGTCAACTGGCTTTGATAGACGCACAATGCGTCGGCGGAGATTGAGCCGAGTTCGAAATCCTCAAACGCCTTGCAGGCATCGGCCAGTTTAATGCCCGCTTTTGGGTTGCGCACCCTGCAAAGCGTCAAATGCGCGGAAAATTCCCTGTCTTCCGAGGGATAGCCGGCCAGGGTCAACTGGTTATCAAGGTCTTTTTGCAATGCTAATAACTCATCAGTTCCTTTACCTGCGCCCACCCAGACGATCTTTGCGCTTCTGCCGCCTCCCGTTAGGGACCCCGAATGGGGAAATGAGCCGACGGTCTCGATATCGAGAGTGAATTTATTGTGCGCCGAGGCAACCTGTTCGGTTATCCCGCGAATCTCAGGAAGTTTGGCATCGTCAACTTCACCTAAGAATTTCAGCGTGAGGTGGATATTTTCCGGCTCGACCCATTTTATGTCGCCCCTCTTAATATCAACCTTTGCGGCTAACTGCCTTTGCAAATCAGCAATGGCTAAACGCAATTTTTCGTCAATGTCGATAGCGATAAAGCAACGCATATTTTGTCCCGCCTAAAATTTTACCAGATTGCGAAGCTCATTCAGTCGGTTGTCGATGTCGCGCCTGGTCGTTTTTGTCAGGCCTTTGAGCGAGAAATCGGAAATGGTAAATGACGCGACAACGGTTCCATACGCGACGGCTTTTTTAAGAGTGGCGAAGTCGGTTTTATTTTGCCCCGCGATGTAACCCATAAAGCCGCCCGCAAAGCTGTCGCCTGCGCCGGTTGGGTCTTTGACAATAGTGGCGGGATAGGCGGGCAGGACAAATAACTGGCCATTGGTTTGGCGTATGATGGAGCCGGATTCGCCCTTTTTGATAACCACGACCATTGGTCCCTGTCGCAGGATTTTATCGCCGGCGATTATGAGATTGTCTTCGTCCGCCAGCATCCGGGCCTCGCTCTCATTGAGGATGAGACAGTCAATTCTTTTCAAGAGCCGTTTCAAATCGCTGATATTATTTTTTATCCAGCAGTTCATCGTATCGGCGGCAACGAACTTCGGCTTGTCGAGCTGGTCGAGAAGTTTTAGCTGCAACACGGGTGCGGTGTTGGCCAAAAAGACGAACCTGCTGTCTTTGTACCCAGACGGCACTTCGGGCGGGTCTTCCGCGAGGACGTTCAGCTCAACCGCATCGGTCGTGGCTTCATTCATCGCGCCCTGATACGACCCGGCCCAGCGAAAGGTCTTGCTTTTGTGCCGCACCTCAAGACCAGTAAGGTCAACGCGTTTGCCCTTGAAAATCTTTTTCAAATCGAAGGGACAATCAGCTCCGATGGCACCGAGGAATCGCACGGGCGCAAAAAAACTTGCTGCCATACTGAAATACACAGCCGACCCGCCTAAGCAATCCCTGCTCACCCCATAAGGCGTCTTTACAGTATCTATCCCTATCGAACCTGTCACCAAGAGCGACACTGCTAACTTCCTTCTTCAGATTTGTCTGCGAACCTTTTCAATGTATTATCGATTCTCGCTATTGTGTTTTGTTTGCCCAAAAGTTGCACCGAGTCAAAAATGGGCGGGCTTATGGTTGTGCCGGTGATTGCGACGCGCACCGGCTGGGCGACCTTGCCCAAGCCGACGTTATGTTCCTGTGCCAAAGAACGCAGCATATCTTCAATACCCTGCTCAGTAAATTCCCCCATAGCAGCTAATTTTTCGCGGACGATTTTCAGCATCGAAAGGCCATTATCTTTCAAGAGGACTTTTTGCACGGCCTTTTCGTCGTATCCGATTTTGTCATTTGCGATAAAGAGGAATCTGCACTTGCGCTCGATATCAGCTAATGTCCTTGCGCCTTCGCAGATTTTAATAAGTCGCAGCAGAAGCTCATCGCCGGCTTCTGCGACGGGCGAATCGACAATTTTCAAATACGCTTTCAAATGACCAAGCAACTTTTCTTTTGGCAGCATTTTTATATGCTCGGTGTTGAAGGCCGGCAGTTTGCCCCGGTCGAACAAGCTGTTTGATTTTGTCAGACGGGTAATATCGAAAGAGGCGATGAGTTCATCTAATGGCATAATTTCTTTTTCGTCGCCGGGATTCCAGCCCAGTAACGCGATGAAATTGACCATCGCTTCGGGGACATAGCCGCTTTTGAAAAAATCGACAACGTTGATTTCAGGCAGCTCCACGCCTAAGTATTTTGCCATTGACTCAACCGCGGGCACATCGGGCGTGCTTTCGCCGGCTAAAAAATCTTTTAGCTGTTCTGTATTGATTCCGCCCACATCGGCGAGCTTCTCAAGGTAAATATCGGGTCGTGCCTTGATTGCCCTGCGGAGTGCCTGAGGGCGTTCGCGTTTCGAGAGTTTGCCGCCGGATTCGCTGATGGTGACGGATATATGAGCGTATTTGGGCAGCTCGCCGAAACCAAGTGCCTGCCATAATGCCTGCTGCCCCGGCGTGTTCATTAAATGCTCCTGACCCCTTATTACATAAGTGACGCCCATAAGGGCATCATCAACGACGCAGGCGAAGTTGTAGGTCGGAAAGCCGTCGCTTTTGATAATAATAAAATCGCCTAACTCCGCTGCTGCAAAACTCACTTCGCCGCGGACTAAGTCATCGACAACGATTGTGCCTTCAGGCATAGCGAATCGCACTGTCACCGGCTTACCTTCTGCCCTTGCCTTTTCGACGTCCTTATCAGTCGGCAATACCGCCGGCCTTTGATAGACGAAGCCCTTCTTTTGTGCCTCTGCCTGTTTGCGGAGTTTCTCAAGTTCCTCTGCGGTCTCGAAACAGTAGTATGCCTTTTTCGCCTCGATGAGTCGCTTTGCGTATTTGTCGTATAGTTCTTTTCGCTGGGATTGAAAATATGGCCCGTTTGGCCCTTCGACTTGCGGCCCTTCGTCCCAGTCGATGCCCAGCCAGCGCAAATCACTTATCACCTGCTGCGTCGCCGTGGGCGTGTTGCGTTTTGTATCGGTATCTTCGATGCGCAGAATGAATTTGCCGCCGGCTTTTTTGGCCAATAGCCAGTTAAATAGCGCAGTCCTTGCCCCGCCTATATGCAGATAACCCGTCGGCGACGGCGCAAATCGTGTCACGACCATTTCTCGGAACTCCAAAAATAGATTTACCGGACACATCAGGATAAGTGTAAACGCCTCCGAAGTCAATTTTCAAAACCGAGCCGACGTTTAGCCCCGCCTGCCTGCACTCGTACGCTTCTGGCGGGTGTCCCGGCAATCCGTTGGCCGGGTATGCGGAATCCGAAAACTTAGCCACGCATTTCAATGCGGGGTTCTCCTTATCGGTTAGCCCCGACACTTGTGTCGGGGTTGCCAAATGAACGCCCGTCGTTTGGGCGTTTGTATTTAGATAATATGAAGGTCATCCTTTCAACGGTTATGATTTGTGCTTTGCACAACAAACAAATCTAACCTTATTGAAAGGAATGACCTATGACAACAGTATCAAA
>Ga0315295_10002149_pt1:15000-16765 | contig 16765 bp, 13 predicted proteins | sample YL17G14_0_MG_FD_204453 | JGI IMG/M metagenome (GOLD analysis project Ga0315295, IMG submission 204453) | Sediment microbial communities from Yellowstone Lake, YNP, Wyoming, USA - YL17G14_0 | ecosystem: Environmental > Aquatic > Freshwater > Lake > Sediment | place: USA: Wyoming... | reverse complement strand
GTTGCCGGAGTTCACGAGCAGGCTCAATGAGAAGTTTGCCGTAAAACCGGCAAGTGAGATAGATCTTCATCGTCCTGTGGAGGCTCAGACCTCTCTTGAGAGGCTGTCGAAAAACTCCAGTAAGCTCAAAAACCATCAAATTTGGACCATCAAAACAAAAGCCCCAATCAAAAAATTCCCAACGTAGGGCATTCTACGAGGTCGTTTTTTTGTCACTTTTCATCCTTTGAGTTTTTCGACAGTCTCTGATGATATCTTCGGCTGGGAAGAGACGCGGGTATTGAGGAATGATTGGACCGTGCGATATGAGAACCGCATCTTCCAGGTAACCAGGCAGAGCAATCTCCCGCCGGTCAAGAAGAGGGTCGCCATCCTGAAGCGATTGGATGGAAGTCTGTGGATGGAGTATCGGGGTCAGGAGATACAGTTCAAGGAGCTTACCGAAGTGTCTCCCGAGAAGCCGGACCAGGAGGCTCCAGAGATCAAACAGGACATATGGCGTCCCGCGTCTGATCATCCCTGGAGGAAGTCCTTCAAGAAGATGTTCCCGCCGAAATAGGACGACGCCCTGCCGGCGGCCCTATCCTACGGATAGGGCTTGGTCAGTACCTTGGGGGCATAGGGGGACATTTCTAAAGAGCTTTGACATTGCTTTCTCATTGGAAATGAAAAAGGGCCCTGAATCAAAAGGATTCAGGGCCTTGAAGAATGATCCCGGCGACGTCCTATTCTCCCACACAGTTACCCGTGCAGTACCTTCGGCGCTCAAGGGCTTAACGGCCGAGTTCGGGATGGGATCGGGTGTTTCCCCTTTGCCATGGTCACCGGGAACGTTTACGTATCAGCGCGTATAAAAAGGTGGAAGGGAGTAAATAGTGGGTCAAGCCTCACGGCCGATTAGTACTGGTTAGCTCAATGCGTCGCCGCACTTACACACCCAGCCTATCAATCCTGTAGTCTTCAGGAGGCCTTCAGTCCGCACGAAGCGGAGGGGAGATCTTATCTTGAGCGCGGTTTCCCACTTAGATGCTTTCAGCGGTTATCCGTTCCGAACGTAGCTACCCAGCTATGCCGTTGGCACGACAACTGGAGCACCAGAGGTTCGTCCATCCCGGTCCTCTCGTACTAAGGACAGAGTCTCTCAAATCTCCTACGCCCACGGAAGATAGGGACCGAACTGTCTCACGACGTTCTAAACCCAGCTCGCGTACCGCTTTAATTGGCGAACAGCCAAACCCTTGGGACCTACTCCAGCCCCAGGATGCGATGGGCCGACATCGAGGTGCCAAACCTCCCCGTCGATGTGAACTCTTGGGGGAGATAAGCCTGTTATCCCCGGGGTACCTTTTATCCGTTGAGCGATGGCCCTTCCATGCGGGACCACCGGATCACTAAGACCTGCTTTCGCACCTGCTCGAGGTGTCCCTCTCGCAGTCAAGCTCTCTTATGCCTTTACACTCGTCGGCTGATTTCCAAACAGCCTGAGAGAACCTTAGCGCGCCTCCGTTACATTTTGGGAGGCGACCGCCCCAGTCAAACTACCCGCCAGACAGTGTCCCTCTCCCGGATGACGGGAGCAGGTTAGTATCTCAAGAAGATCAGGGTGGTATTTCAAGGTTGGCTCCACCGAAACTAGCGTCCCGGCTTCAAAGCCTCCCACCTATCCTACACAAACCAACCCAAGATACACTATCAAGCTGTAGTAAAGGTCCACGGGGTCTTTCCGTCTTTCCGCGGGATGCCGGTATCTTCACCGGCACTGCAA
>Ga0315295_10002149_pt1:0-10000 | contig 16765 bp, 13 predicted proteins | sample YL17G14_0_MG_FD_204453 | JGI IMG/M metagenome (GOLD analysis project Ga0315295, IMG submission 204453) | Sediment microbial communities from Yellowstone Lake, YNP, Wyoming, USA - YL17G14_0 | ecosystem: Environmental > Aquatic > Freshwater > Lake > Sediment | place: USA: Wyoming... | reverse complement strand
GCTCCACATCAGCCTGCAATGCCACTGAGTCATATGCCTGAACAAAGGGGTAGAGAAACTCATGGATACTGATGGGCTTCTCATCCTGATACCGCTTCTTGAAATCTTCTCTTTCCAACATCCGCGCTACTGTCTGCTGCGAGGCAAGCTTGATGAAATCGGCCACACTCATGGCGTCCATCCATTCCGAATTGAAGGCCACCCGCGTGCGCTCTTTATCGAGAATCTTGAATATCTGATCCTGGTAGGTTTTGGCATTCAGTATAACCTCATCCCGGGTGAGCGCCTTGCGTGTTGTGCTGCTGCCGCTTGGATCGCCGATCATACCCGTGAAATCCCCGATCAGGAAGATTACTTCATGCCCCAGTTCCTGAAACTGCCGCATCTTCTGGAGGAGCACCGTATGTCCGAGATGGATATCAGGGGCAGTGGGATCGAAACCCACCTTGATCTTCAAGGGCTTGCCTTTCTTGAGCTTCTCGATAAGTTCCCCCTCAGAAACAATGTCCACAACACCCCGCCGGATTTCTTTCAATTGCTCCTCAAACATTTTGCTCCCCCTGAATCCAAATCTCACCCCCCCCCTTGATCTCAAAGGGGGCTTGAGGGTTTGAGATTTTATTTTGCATACTCAACCGCGCGGCTTTCGCGGATGACGATCACCTTGATCTGGCCCGGGTAGGTGAGTTTTTCCTCGATGGATTTGGAGATGTCCTTGGCCAGAAGCTCGGTATCAGCGTCGCTCGTGTTCTCCGCCTCAACCATGACGCGCAATTCCCTGCCCGCCTGGACGGCAAAGGCTTTGCTCACCCCTTTGAAAGACGCAGCGATCTCTTCGAGATCCGTCAGTCGCTTGATATAGTTCTCGAGCATCTCCCTGCGTGCCCCGGGACGCGCCGCAGAGAGCGCGTCCGCCGCCTGGACCAGGAAGCAGTATACCGAGCTCACGGGCGCCTCATTATGATGCGCTGCGATGGCCTCCAACACCTTGTTTGACTCCCCATACCGCTTTGCTATCTCGGCCCCGATGATGGCATGCGAGCCTTCCACCTCATGGTCGACCGCTTTGCCAATATCATGGAGAAGCCCGATGCGTTTGGCGATCTTCTGGTTTACTCCGAGCTCGGCGGCGATGACCCCGCAGAAATGGGCGACTTCAAGGGAATGTTGATAGACATTCTGCGAGAAGCTCGTTCTGTACTTGAGCTTGCCCACAAGCTTGATAAGTTCGGGGTTTATCCCGTGCACGCCCACATCAAAGGTGGCCTGCTGGCCAGACTCCCAGACCCCTTCATTCACCTCGTTGGTCACCTTCTCTACGATTTCCTCAATGCGGGAAGGATGTATCCTGCCATCGACGACGAGTCGTTCCAGAGAGAGTCGTGCAACCTCGCGCTTGATGGGATCAAAGCTCGATATGATCACGGCATCCGGGGTGTCGTCGATAATGAGATCAACCCCGGTGACCGCCTCGATCGAACGGATGTTTCTTCCTTCTCTGCCGATGATGCGTCCCTTCATCTCCTCACTTGGGAGGTTCACTACCGAAACGGTGCGCTCGCTCACCACATCGGCGGAATAACGCTGGATCGCAGTAGCCAGAATCTCTTTTGCCTTCTTATCCGCCTCGGCCTCGGCTTCGTCCTGGATCTGTTTCAGCTTCTTTGCAGCCTCATGCCTGGCCTCGCTCTCTAGAGACTCCATCAATGCCCGCTTCGCTTGCTCGGAGTTCATGCCGCTGATCTCCTCCAACCGCGTGATCTGCCTCCGCCGCAGCTCTTCCACCTCGGCCTTAAGAGAGTCCACATATTTCGTCCTATCCGCCAATGACTTTTCCGACCTCTTGATTTCCTGATCCCGTTTGTCAAGGGAGGTAAGTTTGTTATCCAGCATGTCTTCCCTTTGGAGGATCCTCTTCTCGGCAGCCGTGACCTCCTTCATGCGCTCCCGAGCCTCGTCCTGGCTCTTCGTCTTGGCGGCAAAAATAAGCTCTTTGGCCTGAAGCTGGGCATCGGTGATAATGCTTGAAGCCTCCTTCTTTGCATCCTCCATTACCCGCTTGGTAATGGTATCTGCATCCACCCTGGCCTTCCTGCTCAAAAGGAAGTGTATGCCAAATCCGATTACAGCACTAGCCACTAATCCAATACTGATATATGCAATTTCCATCACAACACCTCGCATTCTGTTTTGAAGATACCCAGTTGCGTCGCCACAAAATTCACCCGTGCATCCCATGGTTCACTCGGCAATCGCTCTATGAAAAACTCATCAAGACATACCCCGATGGTGATCACATTGGGGTGTGTCTCGATCAGCCTATCATAGTATCCCTTTCCATACCCCACTCTATACCCATATCGGTCAAAGACCAGACCTGGTACAAGGATGAGGTCAATATTCGTCATCGGAATTGGTTGTGAGTTATGAGGTTCGGCGATCCCAAAGGAACCTTGAGTAAAATCGCTCAGGGATTTCGCGGGGCAAAAGACGAGCCTGTCTCCCTCTACCCCTGGAAATACGATTGTCTTATCAGATGCATTCCACAACGGGAGGAGATCAACCTCCCCATGGATTGGGATATATAGAGCTACGACAAATGCATCCGTGAACAAGGGTGAGATGGCAATATGTCTCCGAACAGCATCTTCAAGGTTTGCCCTCTCTTCCTGATCAAGAGACCTTCGTCTTGCCAGTGTCTTTTGCCTGATCTGCGCCTTACTCAACATCCCACATAATCGAAGATGACAAAAGGGGAAAAGGTATCAGGGCAGCCCCGCGGTGATGCCGTACCCTCTCGTTCCTTGAGCCCGATCTCTCTATCAGGCAGGTCTGATATACTGCTTTAGGCTTTCCTCTGCACAGAGAAAAAAGCTCACCACAGCAGTGGCCAGAACCTTTGCCCTCCATGTTGACACAGAAGGAACTTCGTGGGCCACGCATGCCCCGGGTGATCTCATCTCAATCTCGCATCGATATGATCAATCAATTGTCCCATGCGGGTTTTGATTGTTTCCTTCAACGATTCCAATTCAGACTGTGTCCGCCTTACTTCATCTGCCATATTGAGCATAACCACCGCCATCAACTCCATGGTGGTAACAGCGTTTCCCTGTCTCTGGACATCAGCAACCATGTCATTGATATATTTGGACAACGCCTGAACGTAATCATTATCACCCCGAGTCCTTACCTTATACTCCTGCCCTAATATCCTTATCGATACTGAGTTCTGCAATCGTTTAAAACACCTCTACACACTTGATGAGGTGTGCCACTCGCTCTCTTACCCGTTCTTTCTCAGCCAAGAGATTTTCGAGATCCTGCTTCAAACCCTTTGCCTCTTCCTCCTTTTCTATAAGCTTTACGGTCAATCCCTCATTGTCTCTCCTTAGGGAGTCTACCGCTTCCAAGAGTTTATGGATCTTTTCTTCAAGTATATCCAGAGTTTCCAACATGCACCCCATTTCCATCCTGGACAAAGGATTATACATCTGCAGTACCCGTTAAAGTCAAGACTATAATTTTTCAGCCATCACCAGTTTCTGGTCTCTTTTTCCTCGATTATCTCGATGAACGGATAAGAGGGCATGTGGATTGGGAATTGATCGCCGTTCGTAATACACGCTAAGCAGAGCGGATCTGAGAAGAAGAGGAACTGTCTACTTGATTATAGGTCTTCGCCATACTATATCGATTTATACTGCCTTTCATCTTAATAATTTACTGAAAAAATCCGATAGGGTGTGGCAGTGATACTACACATAAGGGAGGTTATAAAATGGAGCGCCCTGACCTTGAGCAACTGTATGATCTTGCCAAGGAACTGAAAAAGGCCAAAACGATTAAGGCAGTCCTCGATATCGTCGCCGATCATCTTCCGAAGGTTCTCGGGGCGAAATACTGTTCCCTGTTCATCAAGAATCCCATGTCGGGTGAGCTAGAGTTGAAGGCGCATAATCACCAGGATATCGGGGACGACCCCTTTATCCATATTGCAGAGGATCAGGAGAGCATCATGAACCTGGTCCTCTCCAGGAACACCTCTATGCTGGTGCGCAACATCGAGGAAGAAATCGGCATCGTTAACAAGGACAAGTACAGCACAAAATCCTTCATGTGCCTCCTTATAAGCTTTGAGGACAGGGTTCTTGGTGTACTAAACCTCGCAGACAAGAGTCCGAGCGGTTTCACCCGAGAGGACATGCTTATGGCTTCCATAATTACCGAACTCCTGGGCAGCTTCCTTGCACGTCATGATCTCAGCAAGATATAGGCTATGGGTTTCACCTCAGGCATTGTAGGCCTACCCAATGCGGGGAAATCCACCCTCTTCAACCTCGTCACCAAAGCAAATGCCCTAGCGGAAAGCTACCCATTTTGTACCATAGATCCCAATATTGGGATCGTAAACGTACCCGATGATAATCTGCAAAAGATTGCCCACATCGCCAAACCGGAGAAGATCACCCCCACGATCCTGAAACTCTTCGATATCGCCGGCCTCGTAAAGAACGCCCACAAAGGTGAGGGCCTCGGCAACCAATTTCTCGGCCACATTAGAGGGGTGGATGCCATCATCCACGTCGTGCGCTGTTTCAGGGACCCCAATATCAGTCATATCTATAATGAGATAAACCCCGTGGTTGATATGGAGATCGTTCTCACCGAGCTCGTGATGGCGGATCTCGATATCGTCTCCAAACGCATAGAATCTATGGAAAAGGCCTACAAGGGCGGCAAGAAGGAGTTGCAGGCCGAGATCGAACTCATGCACACCCTGAAAGACGTCCTCGCCCAGGGACAATGCATCATAGATACGCATATCGAGTTCGACCAGAATTACATGAAATCGCAAGGAATCCTTACCGCCAAACCCTATGTTGTCGTTGCCAATATCAGCGAAGATGAAGTCTCTGGGAGTCAACCCCTAGATGCACTACGGGACTGGGGTAAAACACGATCCGTCCCTGTCATCTCCGTCTGTACTAAATTCGAACTGGAGGCATCCGAACTCGATGAAATAGATCGGCAGGAATTTTTAACATCAGTCGGGATATCACAATTAGGGGTACATACATTGATCAGCTCCTGTTATCAGCTCCTCCAACTCATCACCTTCTATACCACGGTCGGCAAAGAACTGAGGGCCTGGACGCTGAAGAGAGGCGGGACCCTCCATGATGCCGCAGGTCTTATCCACACCGATATCCAGGAGGGCTTCATCAAGGCTGAGGTGGTCGCATGCAACGACTTTATCACCTACGGCGGCATGCATGGTGCTCGTGAGGCAGGACTTGTCCTCATCGAGGGGAAAAGCTTCATCGTCAGAGATAAGGATATAGTTTTGCTCCATTTCAGGTAAAAAAGAGCTGGGAGAAGTGATTTTCTGAGTTGTTCCCCTGCTGCCTTCTCCCTGCTCTATAAGCCCTCATAATTTTATATTGACAGGTGGGATTGATAGATGTTAATCGATGGCGAGTGAGTAATCGCTCACGCTGTATAAACCATGAGGAGGTGCATATGCCAAACGAGAACGTTTTAGCAAGGATCCACCTGGATGCTGTCCTCTCCAATCTTGAGATCCTGTCCAAGGAAGATGCAGATACCACATCACTTGCCGCGGGCTGGAATGGCAGCATCCTCTTTGTCGCAGGCCTTTGCGGTCCAAGAACCACCCTGGAAATCAGGAGCTCGGGAATTAAAGTATCCCCAGGGAAGGTTGGAAGGCCGGATATTGTCCTCTTCTTCCCCACGGAGCAGATGCTCAATAACATGTTCAAAGGCACAGGCGTGGGCTTCCCTATCCCCCTCAAAGGCCTCCTCAAGGCAAAAGGGCTCCTCGTCTTCATGAAGCTGGCGAAACGTATGGAAGAAGTCCTCAAGGGTGCCAATCCGCCGAAACAGTTGAAGGCCAAGCTCTTATTGAATACTCTTGGTAAAACTATTGCCGCCATAGCCAATTATGAACCGGACTCCAAGGCAGTTGCTGACACCATCAAGGGCATTACCGAACTTAGGATCAGGAATGGATCCGCGATCAATATCCAATTCACCGGATCATCCGCGATCGCAAGAAACGGCAATGCACAGGATCCAGACCTCCTCATGGAGTTCGCCAACGAGGACATATTCCTCGATCTTGCGGACGACAAGGTGGATGTCTTTGCGGCGATCTGCCTCGATGACATGGCACTCAAGGGTGATCTGCACATGGGTGATATCGTGAATACCTTCCTCGACAAGGTCGGCATTTATCTACAATAGGAGGTGAGATCATGGCATACACATTTACCAAATCCATGGAACTCTTCAAAAGGGCAACCAAGGTCATCCCGCAGGGTATTTATGGCCATTTCAGCCCGGTTATGACCATACCCGGCTACTCCCCCTACTTCATCACCAAAGCCAAAGGTTCTCATTTCTGGGATGTGGATGGGAACGAATACATCGACTACGCATGTGCATACGGCCCCATGTTCCTCGGTTATGCCCACGACCGGGTGGACGAGGCCTTTGCCAAGCAGGCCAAGAACGGGACAGCCACCACCCCACCGACAACCCTCCTCATAGAGCTCGCCGAAAAGATGGTGGAGGTCAATGATTGCGCCGACTGGGCTATGTTCGCCAAGAACGGGGCTGACACCACCTCATGGGCCATGGTATTGGCGAGAGGCTACAAGCGGAGAAACAAGATCGTCCTTGCCAATGGCGGATATCATGGAACCCAGCCTTGGTCTGGAAACAATCATATAGGCATCACGCCTTCCGACCGCAATGATATCCTCATGGTTCCCTGGGGAGACTTGGCTGCTTTCCAGCGTGTGGTCGATGAGTACAAAGGGCAGATCGCAGGCGCCATGTTCACCCCGTACCATCACCCGGCCTTCTTAGAGCAGAAGCTCCCCGAGCCCGGATTTTGGCAGGCCATGCGCAGGATCTGCGACGAGAACGACATCGTCCTCATCATCGATGACGTCCGGACCGGCTGGCGACTCGATATCAAGGGCTCGGGCCACTATTTCGGCTTCAGACCCGATTTGGCCTGCTACTGCAAGGCCATCGCCAATGGCTATCCCATCTCCGCCCTAGTCGGGACGGAGAAGATGCGCATGGTGGCCAGTAAAGCCTTTCAGACCGGTTCATACTGGAACAATTCCCCCGAGATGGCCGCGGCCATAGCCTGCATCGACGAGATGCAGAAGATCGATGCTGCAAAGATTTGCCATGAACGCGGGGCACAGCTCCGCAAGGGCCTGGAGGAGCTCGCCAAAGTATACAGCCTCCAGTTTAAGGTCGAGGGCCCGGACCCATTACCGTTCATCCGCTTCGCCAACGAGACCAACTTCAAGCGCTCCCAACTCTTCTGCAAGGAATGCTCTTTACGAGGAGTATATTTCTTCTGGTATCACAACATGTTCTTAAGCGCCGCTCACACGGAAGAGGACATCAAGAAGACCCTGGACGTGGCCGACCAGGCCTTCAAGGTCGTCAAGGAACAGTTCGGCGGCTAAAGAAGCCGAATTCCCCCGACCCACCTTGGGTCTTTAAGGGGGGTGAAGCGTCAGCGGGCTGGCCAGAGAAATGGCGTGAAGAGCCACTTCCCTGGCCAGCCCGCTGATAATTATCCCCTTTGTGCATGGGGAAAAACCAGAGTTGTCTGAAATCCCTTTCTATGCGAGAATGCATAATCATAGAAAAAAGAAGGGGTCTATTGCATGAAGGGATGGGGCGAGGATGAATTCAAGAACAGGAGACTTATGGCGCCATGCGGCTTGTACTACGGCGTGTGCGGGGTGTACATCGCCACCCGGGACGGGAACGAAAAACTCAAGACAGTCATGGGGAACCTCTATGGGACGAAACCCGAAGAAACCGAATGCCTGGGATGCATGCAACCCAATCCTCCTAAAAAGATCTACGGCTATTGCAATCAGTGCCCGATCCGGGACTGCATCAAGTCCAAAGGCTATTACTCCTGCCACCAATGCACGGACTGGCCGTGCGACAAGATCGAAAACTTCGGCTTTGCGACGGGCAGGCGAGTGATGCAGTGCACTATCCCACTCTGGCGCACGAAAGTGGTCGAACTCGGCGATGAGGGGGGCAGCGTAGAGTGGGTAAGGGCGGAATGCGAGCGCTATCACTGCCCGCACTGTGGCGAGCCGCTCTTCCGAGGCGTACGACGCTGTCGGGCCTGCAAACAGCCCGTCGCCGACGAACTAGATGGTTCTCTCTAAATCTCACAAACTCATACCCCCATCCCTCCTGAATCTTCAGGGAGGCTAGGCATCCGAAGGGCGGGGTATTGTCCTAACCCCGTTCGTATTGCAGAGCCACTGCCTTTTTTCGTTCTTCTTTCTTCATACAAGCATGTCCAAATCTGGTGGTATCCTGTGGCTCATGACTACCTCGAGACGTCTGACTACATCGATCCCTGCGAACCTTTCATATAACGCCTGGATATGGAAACGTAAAAAATCGGCCCGGGAATCGGGGCCTGTCCGTATCTCCACATCGATCCCATCGCTGATGCATGCCGTTAAGCCGATGACCCGCCTTTTGGTTTTTCACCCCCCTTGAAACCAAGGGAGGATTGAACTTTTGTGGTTGAGTTTTAAGAATCGGTAGCCCGCAGGCGGTTCATGCGGTATATGAAGGCCAGGATCTCGGCCATCGTCTGGTAGAGCGCTTCCGGGATCTCTGTATTGATGTCGAGGTGGTACAGTGTATTGACAAGCGCCTTGTCCTTGTGGATAGGGATATTATGCTCACGGGCCAGGGCGAGAATTTTATCTGCGAGCTTGCCTTGCCCTTTGGCCGTGAGCTTCGGGGCATTGTCCTTACCCCGTTCGTATTGCAGAGCCACTGCCTTTTGTCTTTCTTCTTTCTTCATACAAGCATGTCCAAATTTGGTTGCATCCCGTGGCTCATGACCACCTCGAGGCGTCTGACTACATCGATCCCTGCGAGCCTTTCATATAACGCCTGGATATGGAAACGTAAAAAATCGACCAGGGAATCGGAGCCTGTCCGTATCTCCACATCAATCCCATCGTTGATGCGTGCCGTACAGCCGATGACCCCCATGTGATCGGTCTCCATGTCGAAGGTGATCACATACCCTTCTTCCCTGTCCTTTTCCACTACCACTTTAGCCCTGCCCCGTGAATCTTCCTGCACAATAGGTATGAGCAGAAAGGCGAGGGCTTGAGGATATTGCGCCGCTTCTTCGACCAGGGCTGAGATGAATTGTGCCATTACTGGATCGCTTTTGCCCTGAATCTGCTCCTCAAGGATCTCGCGCACATTGAATGCCTTGAGCGGCACATCGCCGAGTTTACCCACCAGGCGCTCAATCAGGGCGCTTACACCTGCGAGGGTTGTGGTTCTCTGCACGCCTTGAGCTTCTAATGGCTTCAGGATGACCTTGGGTTGAAGGGCATGGACCTTGAGGTTGAGCACCTGGCCCTTAGTCAGGTTCATAGTGGTTTCAACAAGGAGGCGCCTGCCAAACATGGAAACAAGCGCCATCCCCTCCTTTGGCCGGGAGAGGACCGTCGCTACAACATTTCTGCCGATGAAGAGGGATGGGATTTGATCCTTGATGATAATACTCCCAGTCCGTAACTGGGCCTGACTGATATGCGTCGGGTTCATGACCCTTCCTGGGTGGTTAATTTGATCATGAGCTGAATTTCACCCACGGGGATCTCTGTGATCTGGGAGATCTCGAGTGGATCGAGACCACCCTTGGAAAGCCTCAGAACGTCTGCTTTCGTGTAGGTTTTTACCATCCTTGCCTTCCCGATAATGTCATCGAGCCCGGATTTCACAGCTTCAGCCTCGTGCATCTTCAAGTCGAGTTCTTCTATGAGACGGGTGATAATCCCTGACTTCTGCTGTATGAGCCTTGAAAACTCGTCATTGAGCCTTTGTGTTTCTTCAAGCAGACTTTTCAGTTCATCCATGGTATGCACCGGGGCGACCTTTTTTTTAT
>Ga0315295_10002147_pt1 | contig 16769 bp, 11 predicted proteins | sample YL17G14_0_MG_FD_204453 | JGI IMG/M metagenome (GOLD analysis project Ga0315295, IMG submission 204453) | Sediment microbial communities from Yellowstone Lake, YNP, Wyoming, USA - YL17G14_0 | ecosystem: Environmental > Aquatic > Freshwater > Lake > Sediment | place: USA: Wyoming | collected... | reverse complement strand
TAATCTTCCCGCTTAAACCGAGAATTACGCCAGGTACTAATTTTTGCCCAGCAGTTACAGTAACTGTTTTCAACCCCGAATAAATACTCTGCCAATCATCACCATGGTTTAAAATAATCACAAACGAACCGTCTAAATTACACTCTATTTTCTCAACTACTCCAGCTGCGGCTGCCAAAACATTACTCTTTGGTGCTAAAGCAAGATCAACCCCTGGATGTAAACGCCAAGAATCATCTATTTTTTGCCATTCAAAGCCTCGAATCACTTCTCCTGCTCCAGGTCGTACAAAAGATTCTGGTGTAAAAGAATCATCCACCTTGATACTTACTTGTGCAGCACGAAGCGTCTTTTTTAAAGTATTCAATTCTTGCTCCAAGTTTCTCACTCTTACTTGCGAGGTCTTCAAGCTACGTTTCGCCCACCAGCTAACTACCTTTCGCCCTCCATGAAGTGGTCCCCAAAAATAAAAACCAATCACAAAACCAATCAGATAAATCACCCAATACTTCGGGGTTAAAAATGGTTTTATTTCTTTACTGACCATATTGAAATTCTTTTTAATCTTGGCTACGCTTCTTTTCCTAAATAACTGCATTCTTTTTAAAAAATTATTCTGCGACATTACTACCACCTCAGGAGTAGTCTTTCCTAAAGCGGCAAGAATATCCAACAAATAAAAAACCCCCAGAATAATTTTCCGAGGTTAAAAGATCAATCCTTGATTTTACAAAATTGTACCCCACGATAGTAATGCGATAAAATCTGTTGATACTTAAAGCCATGCCGCGCCAGTCCATCTGCCCCATACTGACACATTCCTACCCCATGTCCATAACCAATTGTAGTAATATTCAAACCATTTCGAGTAGGATGCAACTTAAAAATAGTCGAATTCAAACCCAATCGCTCGCGAAAATCTTTCCCATTCAGATAAAACTTTCCTGTCCCGATAGTCAAAACCCGATTTGTCCTTGAACGATGTAAGACCTTTAATTGTTTAGCTTTTTTAACTGAGATCTCTAATTTCCGAGAAACTTTTTCCCATTTAAACATTAATTTTTCTGAATATCGATGAGAATGTCGATCATACTGACAAACAACACTTTGAAGATATGGCAAAGAGTAATTCCAGACTTCATCAGCATTTGCAGTTATGCCACCACAAGTGGAATGAAAAACCGCATCAATGGGTCGTCCCTGATAAGTAAGAATGATTCCTTCGGTTTGTTTAATGGCATAATAAACACGTTGATAGTAGTTAGTAAAGTTTTTACCCCACTTTTTCTTCAGGCCAGACTTCGAAAGCCATGCTTGATTCTCACGAAAATCATCACAAAAATCCGCGCCACGATAATGTTGACAGCCTTGACCACCAAAACGTTTCAAACGGCGAATTGCCAAAGTTCGGGCTGCTATTGCCTGAACTTTCAATGCTTCAATTTCGAATTTTGCTGGCATCTCTGCTCCAACTACTCCTACTAAATAGTTCTCCATGTTTGTCCGATAAATTCGATTTTCAGATCTCGAATAAATAACTATATTTAGTCCGGATTTAAAACCAGGTGGGATTGACTGCCGTAAATATAAAATTGGCAATAAAATTAATAAGACAAAAAAAAGCATCAGGCTCAAGCCATTAATTGCGCGCACGAGATCCTCCTTCTAACAGCAATTCATTGCAAAGATGTATACCTCACCATATGCGCTGGTAATCAAAAAAATTCATTAATCCATAAGATTCTTAGTGAAACTAAACCAAAAATAAAATTAAATTTCTGTTCAAAAAAGCTGCCTTCGTAAGATGAAGACAGCTTTTGCTTTTTACCACATACGTTCAGGACTAGATGGAGTTGAGATCTCTTCTAGCGTCTCCTCGACCCCTAAACCATACTTACCCGTAGTTGCTAAATCTCCCAAAGAGATCATTCCCACCAATCGACCATGATCCATCACTGGTAAACGACGGATTTGACTATCACTCATCAATTCAGCGGCTTGATCCAAGCTCATCTCAGCTTCTACTGTTTTCACCTGGCTAGTCATTACCTCACTAACTAAAGTAGTATGTGGGTCTTTGCCATGTGCAATATTCCGTACTACAATATCTCGGTCAGTCACGATTCCTACTACATTTTGACCTTCACAAACTGGAATCGAACCGATGTCGTGCTTCTGCATCAACTGTGCTGCTTCTACAAGATTACTGCCTGGTCCGACAAAAGAAACTTGCTCTGTCATCTTATCTCTAACTTTCACCAGATCATCCCTCTCTTATTTTTTTTACAAACTAAATTCAAGTATCTCCTCTTTTAATTGGGATGATTCAGAAAATATTTACCAAAAACCAGCCTTGATTTGGCTGGTTTTCTCATCATTTTACCAATTCATTTACTTTTTAACCTCAGCAGTAAGTGCGGTTGATTTCACTACTGCTAATTCTTTCGCGACTGCTGTTTCTCGAAGACTCTTCTGCTGCTCAACTGGGAAACTTTCTCCCAAATACCCAGGTAGCTGCATTCCTGCCATTTTGAATAACTCTTCCAAAGGTGGAATCGATTTATACATCCCAGAAAGAAAATTAGCAGTGGCAGAGTTCCCATTTCCCATCGAATCCCAGACAGTTACTTTATCAATCTTAATATTCTTAATTGCTTCCACCTGTAGCTGCACTAGTTCTGGTAATCTATCAATCATCATCAAGAGTGCTGCGTTGTGAGTATCACCACCAGCTGCCTCAACCATCTTTTGAAAACCATCAGCTTGTCTACTCAAAATTTCATAAATTCCTTGCGCTTTTGCCTTCATTTCATAAAGAGTGCCATCTGCTCGCCCTTGCGCCAGCTTTCTCATTTCTTCTGCTTCAGCTTCAGCTTCCAATTCTACTTGTTGTTTGCGAATCTCTGCCGTTACTACAACATCTGCAATTTGAGTCGCACGCTCCTTATCCGCTCTAGAGATTTCTGCGATCTGCTCTGCTAAATATGCTTCCTCAAGTGCTCTCGCTGATTGAACCTTTTCTGCTGCAATTGCCTTTCGGTTTGCTTCTGCTTCCTTCTCACGCCGTATTGCTTTTGAGCTGTTAATTAAAATCTCTGCCTGATTCTCGCCTTCGACTGCACGCGCATTTGCTTCCGAAACTTGAATTCGCTCATCACGTTTCGCATTAGCCTCACCAATCGCGCCATCGCGGTCTTTCTCTGCTACACTCTTCTTCGCATCATTAATAGCTTTAGCAGCTGCTTCTTTTCCTAAAGCCTCAATATAGCCTGATTCATCCTTGATATCGGTAATATTAACATTAATTAATTTTAGCCCAATCTTTTTCAACTCTGCCTCGACATTTCGCGAGACATTTACCAAAAACTTATCCCGATCCGAATTAATTTCTTCAATATCCATCGTAGCGATTACCAACCGCAACTGCCCAAAGATAATATCCTTGGCAAGCTCCTGGATCTCTTCCTGACCCATTTCCAAAAGCCGTTCGGCAGCATTAGTCATTATTCCAACCTCAGTCGAGATTCCCACTGTAAAACGAGATGGTACATCCACACGAATATTCTGCTTGCTTAGCGCCTTGGTTAGATTAACCTCAATCGAAAATGGAGTCAGATCCAAAAAACTATAATCTTGAAAAATAGGCCAAATAAACGCTGCTCCACCATGAATACACTTTGCCGAAATTCCTTTCCCAATTCTACCATAAACCACCAAAATCTTATCTGAGGCACAACGACGATACCTTCTTAAAATTCCAAACACTATCAATACAATGATCATGATGATTGCTATCGAAATCTGAATCCCATATTGCCCTAGTGACATCCGTGTAAAACTCCTCTCTTCATCCATCTTTAAATACAAGAGCTTCCTTAATTTTGAACTAACTTTAAAGATCATCTGTACTCAAATAGAAATAACAAAAACTATATTCTCTTCAAAAATCATTTTCCCTGCTCAACAAGCCAAAGTTTTAAAATCAAACTAATCCAGTAAATGGAAACACAGAAATAATGATATTAATTTTTACTTTCAGAAGTCTCATCAGCAAAATGTAAGCTTCGTACACCAAAATTTTTTGTAAAAAAACCATTTTCCTACACTTAGCAAGGATAATGGCTCTTTTATATATTATCTAGAGTGGTCTAATTTGGGGGATATTTTTCTATAAAACTTGCCATAGAGCTGGTGTATTTGATGGCTCCCAACCAATTAAACTAGTATGGGCTTGAATACATTTATAATTTTTACCTTGATATATAACTACATCTCCTATTTTATAAGCAATATTAGCTTCCCAAGCATTATTAGTACTTGGGCTTGGTTTGGCACTTGGGTGTGAAGTTGGTTTGACACTTGGTTTAACACTTGGTTTAACACTTGGTTTAACACTTGGAGTTGGATTGTTATCTGGTAATTCATCTAAATGTGCTGCTATTTTATTAGCAAAATTATAATTGTTGGAAGCATCCCAATTAATTGACCATGTCATTACTCCACGAATCCGTGGATATTTTCTAGGTGGAATAAATGAACCGCAATTAGTCTTAGTTGCTAAGCAATCCAAAGCATTAGTAATTACCGAAGGATTAACATATCCACCACCTGCTGCTGAAGTCGCTGCCGGAAGACCCAATCCCACTTGATCTTCACGCAAGCCATTTTCAAGCTGAATGGTTGCTAATGCCGTAAGAAAATCCTCGTTTCCTTGTGAATAAACCTTCCCATTATAACCAAGCATTGCACCCGAATTATAATACTGCATATTCACAATGGTGAGAATTTTTTTGATATTTAAAGCTAATTTGAAATATTCATTGCCAGTTGACTGCATGTCAATTGTTTGTGGTGCTAAAGTGATAATCATGTCTTCTCCAACTTTTTTAGAAAGTTTTTCAAGAGCGATCGCCATATATTGGGCATTTATCCCATTCTCCAAGTCAATATCTACTCCATCAAAACCATATCTATTAATTAAACCAAAGGCACTTTCTACAAATTCATCCGCACTTGCTTGATCAGAAACACGAATCGTTCCCAACTCACCACCAACTGAAATAATTACCTTTTGCCCTCTTTCTTTTACTTTCTTAATATCTGCAATAAAATCTGCATTACTATACCCATTTAATACACTTGACAATCCAGAATCAATATTGAATTTTATTTCACCCGGAGTAGCTGTTGCCTCTGCAAAAGCAACTACGATCAAATCGTATGTAGTTGGTACATCTCTAATTTTAAGACACTTTGCTCCATTATTAAAATTATGCCAATATCCAGTTAAGATATGAGTTGGAAGATCATTTGATGCTGCTCGAATTAAAAATAGATTCCCCATTAAAAAAAACATGCAGATTAATACTGATAATGCCGTAATTAAAAGAGTCCTAATTTTCCTCTTCATCTCTTCTCCTCCTTAATTAATTTTTGATCATCCCACAAAAATTCAAAGATGAAATGAATATATGCAATATATCGCATTGAAAAACACCATACAAATGCATATATTATGGTATATCTTCATATAATACTTTTCGTGGTCAAATCGTTTTTTAATTTTCTTAAATTATATCACAAAAATAAATAATTTAAAAGTTGTAATTTTAAATACTTTTATAAATATAATTATTGTCCAAAGACTGGAGTTCGAATGAGTATCTATGATATATCGTATTGATAATACCTAAATCCATAAATAAACTATGCAAAAGCTCGAATAATACAGTTGAAAAATTTGGATGTTATTATCTTGGAAAAATGTCGGCTTTCATCGTTAATTGAAATACACCCATCCCCCTTGGAACACAATTATTACAGCGATGTATTTTCTGCCATATGTTCTAATAACATTTTTACAATTTAAAATTAAAAAACATTTAAGCAAATTCAATTTCTCTCCTAATAATTCACCTTTTAATAAGACCTTTTTTTTTTTTTGATATTGTCTAAAAGTATAATTACTGATAAAATAATAAAGAACTCCAAAAAAATCATACTATATAGTTTCAAAAAATGCTTTACTCTCAAACATACAATTAGAAAGGATCGACTGATTAATGAAAAAAAAACTAGCATTAACACCACCAATGGGATGGAATAGTTGGGATTGTTACGGAGCAAGTGTTACCGAAGCAGAAGTCAGAGGGAATGCGGAATATATGGCAGAACATATGAAAGCTTATGGATGGGAGTATATCGTAGTTGATATTCAATGGTATGAACCAGATGCTAATAGTTCGGCTTATCGACCATTCGTACCCTTAGAAATGGATGCGTATTCTAGATTAATTCCTGCCACCAAACGTTTCCCTTCTGCCACCAATGGTCAAGGATTCAAGCCATTAGCTGATTATATTCATAGTCTTGGTTTAAAATTTGGAATTCACATTTTAAGAGGAGTTCCACGTCAAGCAGTTCATACCAATAGCCAAATTTTGGGAACCAATGTTAAAGCTCGCGAGATCGCACTTACTGATTCAATTTGTCAATGGAATACTGATATGTATGGCATCGATCCTACCAAACCAGGTGCAGCTGCTTACTATAACTCTCTATTTGAATTATATGCTAGCTGGGGAGTGGATTTTGTAAAAGTTGATGATATCTCTTCCGCCTACATTGGCAATGTTCCTTATTTCGCTGGAGAGATCGAATTAATCAGAAACGCCATTGAGTACTGTGGACATGAGATGGTTTTGAGCTTATCACCAGGCCCAGCTCCGATAGAACAAGCAGAACATCTCAAAAAACATGCCCAGATGTGGCGGATGACTGCTGATTACTGGGATTGCTGGGGAGATTTATTTGAAGAATTTGAAAAGTGTCATCAATGGAGTCCGCATGTTGGTGAAGGTCACTGGCCAGATGCAGATATGTTACCATTGGGGCATCTAGCAATTCGAAGTTGTGAGCATGGGATTGGAGACCGTTGGACACGCTTTTCCCAAGCTGAACAGTTAACCATGCTCACTTTGTGGTGTATCTTTAGATCCCCATTAATGGTTGGTTGTGAACTGCGTGATAACGATGACTGGACTCTAAATCTTTTAACTAATGAAGAGGTACTACACGTTCTGAAACACTCCCATAGCGGACGTCAGCTATATCGTGATGGTCATAGCATCGCTTGGCATGCCTTATCTGAGACTGGCGACCATTACTTAGCCATCTTTAATACTGGAACGACTCCTGTAAAAATTGAAACACCTCTAAATAAAATAGATCTACCCGAAAGTGTGCAAGTGAGAGACCTCTGGAGCAGAACCGACTTGGGTGAAACTAAAAAAAGTATTATTTTGGATGTGCCTATTCATGGAGCAAGACTTGTAAAATTAACCAAAAAATAAGTTCAGTTCTCCAGTTCGAGTAAGAGCATAAAAAAACCACCAAAATTGTTTGGTGGTTTTTTAATATTTATAGAAAGACAATTACTGCTTCAACCTATTTAAAACTCAAAACCCAATCTTGTTTATCTTTATCAGAGACAAGTTTAACTCGTAAAATACTGCCTTCAATTGTAGTAGCTAATTTTTCTTTTCCAGCGACCGCTGATAATAATTGATACCCTTCAGGGAGATAGACTATTAACTCTTGTGGATAATTCTTCGTAACCCTCGAAGTACCAGTGAGTTTTTTGGCTTTCGCATCCCATTTCAGATTAATCATATCATACGCCATCTGCCGTACATGGCGCGTAGTTGAGATTAATTGCGGATGACCCTTACTCTCCACAATTGAATATACTTCACAATCAATCGCTGATAAAGTTCTGGTAAATTCTTTTCTAAACACTCCCAAAAATTTCTGATTCCAAAATTCGTAGACCAGATACTCTTTTTCTAAAGAAAGATTCAGATCATCAAAGGAGATCTTTTCGGTAATTGTTTTATTACTATTATTTTCATCAAGATTGAAGAGACTGACCACATTCCATTTATCAAAGCTACGAATAATTGGCATATTCCACAAACGTGCTGAATTGTGCTCAAACATATCCACTGCAATCGCTGTGTCCTCGGTCATCGGAGAAATCTTTCGAATTATCTCCAAGCGATCTTCAGGAGTACGTTGATCAGCAAATGGCTCTCCGATCTGATTGCGATTACCTGTAATTGCACAGTACGTAGCATGAACCTTACCCATATTTTTGGTATATAAACCACCTGCATAAACATGGAAAGTATCTGGATTATTCCACCACAACTTACCATTATAGAACCAGCGACCACTAATCTGACGTGTCAATCCTGTAATAAAAGTACAACCACCACCAGAATTGTAGCCATGGTCACTATCAGCACCAATACGAACTAAATCCATCAGATCATAAAGGAAACCAATCACACTCATATAAGAAGAACCTATCGAGTATGGTGAACCATTCTTCTTAGCTAGCTCATGCCAAGGCTTCGCGCCCTCACGAAATGTCTCGGCTGAAGTCATAAACGGATCTGCTTGTCCAGGCAACCTTGACCATTGATTCGCAAAATCAAAACCATACAAAAGCGGTTTCTTCCCAGCAGTTTTAGCCGCTTTTTTGGCACGTCCCTTCTCCAGCGCTAATAATTCAGGATTAGAAAAATCTGCTTTCTCATCAATATACAAGCTTTTATTCTCATTATAAATTGCTTGTGCTTCCGGAAACCAAAAATCTGGTTTTCCATAGTTACGTACCAGGCATTCATAATACTTATTAGAATTATCTAAATAATAACCAAAATCTTTAAATCCCAAATTTAATGTAGCTTTTTCATTACGTTTTACCCAATCTGGATCTTCGTAAGCATGTTGATGTTTTTCTTTCTGATGACTATAGGTAGGATAATTATCAATTACCCCTGAACCATACTGACTATAAAGATTGAATTGATTCAAGCTAACTGGATCATCAAGCTTAATTGGATGAGATTTCTTTACATTAACTTGATAATGTTGGGCGATCAAAGTTCCAAACTGTTCCAAAGTGTCAATTCCTTGTTTACGAAAACTCATTAAGAGTGGCTCACCCGCAATTTTTGCCTCTTCTGGCATCATAATTTTTTCGTAATCATTATAAGCATCAACGATGATGCCTCCATTTGTTCCTTTGTTGACTGAAAATTTACCGATTCCTTTTTCATTAGTAAGGTTACCAAAAGCCAATGCCTGTTTAGAGATTTTTTGTTGTAATGCTGTATACCAATAAAACTCTTTTACTTCATTCATCTCTGATATTTTATTAATACTATAATAATCTGAATATTGTTTTGCATCACCAATTACTACTGTTTCAGATGAATCTCCATTAAAGTAAATTCCTTCACACCTAGCCGTTGAGACCTTACTTACTTTAATTTTTTTTGGGCAATAATTTACAAAATCAGTTCTTACAATAATATCTGCTGAATTTTTAAGAAAAAAAAGATTATAGATAATTTCCAACTCTTTTTCTTTAGAATAAGTGGTACTAATTAGGTCTACTAAACCATATTTAGTCTTCAGATTCTTTTGCACTTTTACCTTCGCAAGATAACTATTCAGATCCAAAGGAAGGTCGCTTATTTTAAAATCGGGAGAGATATTCTCCACAAAAATCTGATGTGTCTTATCAAGTACCGACCAACGAGCCTCTTTAAAATTGACCATCACGGAAAAAAATTTGGTATCCAAAGCTATATTTTGATAAGTGATAAAACTTCTAGGTGTAGCCCAAACTCTTTGACCTTTCGCCCGAGTAGTTAGACGGTAATAATATTTAGCTCCAGGTTTTAAAGCATTAAATGAAAAAGCAAAATTTGGAGCCTTCAGTTCAACCTGCTTCTCCCACTTACTCAGATCTTCACCAAAATCTTTCTGATCACTATAGACTAAAGTCACCTTTTCACCTTGATAGTCACCAGAAATCATCGCTTGAGCGACACCTATATGATGTACCACAATTCTATCTAGTGGATTTACCGCAGCAGCTTGTCCATTACCACCACTAAAGATTAACTTACCAAAATTAGCTACATTCCATGTATCTCCCTCTGTCCATCCCATTTGATGCTCCCGCAGATCATTCTCACCATCATTATACTGCAGACTCACTCGCAAACTACCTTTTTCATCCATAATCTCTGAAATACTAGTGTTAAACTTACTAAGATCAACTGCAAACTCATAAAAATATTTCTTTCCTTCTTTGACTACTTTCCATGCAGTGTTATCTTTATTAGCACCACCATAAATATCTCTTCCATTCCCATTAAGTGCCCATTGTACTAGTTTACCATCAGGCATCTCCACCAGCACTTCTACAGTATCATTATACCACCAAGTAGAGTTTGGTCGGTCAAACTGTTCCTGATTATCTTCAAGTACAAAAGCAAAATATAAACGACTTGGCTCTTTTTCATTCCAAGCAACTTTGGCATAACCATTACTATCTTCTTTAGCAGGTAAAGCTTTTCCCGCATCTTTCAACTTATTTAAAGGAATCTCTGGGCAATTCGCCCACTCATTCAACTTTCCATCTATTTTAATCTCGCTCTGATTCACTGTATATTGAGGAATATCTTTAGCCTTTGCATTTCCAATCATACAAGAAACCATCATTAAAAAGAGAAAAAAACTTCTAAAAAATATTTTTTTGGATTCACACATTTTAAACTACACCTCCAAATGTTTTTTATCTTCATGAAAAATGATCTTTAAAATTTTTACATTTAAATTACACCTCCAATTGTTTTTAAAATACCCTAAATCTATGAACTAAAATAATGAAACCATTTTTTCCAAAAGAAGATCAAAGTGAAATTCAAATAATTTAACAAAATAAACTTTCACCTTTTCATCAATGAGGTGTAGATATTGGGACTATAATTTTGATTCACATTTTCATCTTAAAATCAACCCTTCAAAGCCCCTGCAGACATTCCTTTAATAAAATACTTTTGCAATGACATGAACACCGCTACAATTGGAACACTTGATAAAATAATTCCCGCAAAAGCAACATGATAATACTCTCGATACTGTTCGAATAGCCCGTTAATACTAATCGTAATGGTGCGCATATCTGCTTTTTGCAAAAACAAAAGTGGCATTAGATAGTCGTTCCAATACATAAAAGATTGCATAATTACCAAAGTTGCAATAGCTGGTTTTAACATTGGAGCAACAATTTGAAAAAACGTTTGACTAGTACTAGCACCATCTACAAAAGCCGCTTCCTCAATTTCCAATGGCATGGTATTCATAAAACCAGTCATCAAAAATACTCCAAATGGCAAAGACGTTGCCACATAAAAAAAGATTAATCCATAAAAAGTATTTACAAACCCAAGTGTACTTCCCAATTGATAGATTGGAATAAAAATTGCTTGATATGGTACTAATAAACCAATTAAAAAGAAATAATATAATATCTTATAATAGCTCTTCTGACCACGAGAGATCACATAGGCAATCATCGAGCTAAACAAGACGGTAAACAATGAAGAAAAAATTGTAATAAGCAAAGTATTTCCCATTACTTGAAAATATTTCAATCGTTCAATTGCTTCACTAAAGTTACCCCAATAAATTTTAGTTGGTGGTTGAATTGGTAGCGTATTAAAAATATCAATCCGGTCTTTCATTGCATAAAACAAACACATTAAAAATGGAAATAAATATATTAATCCAATAACGACCATTACTAACTGTAAAGCTAAAATAGTAGGATTGATTTTCTTTTTATTATGTATAATTTTAATGGAATTTTCTTGACATACTTCACTCTTACTGCTCATAGTTGTATCTCCTTCTTCCTAAAGTATTTCAATTGAAATACTGCAAAAATCATTAGACATCCTAAAAAAATCATTGAAATTGCAGAAGCATATGATGGACGACCAACCCCAAATGCCATATTATAAATCAACAAAATCATAGATTCTGAAGCGTGACCAGGTCCACCTCGTTTAGTGGCTGTCACAACTAAATCAAATAATTTAAAACTACCAGTACTAATCGAAACGATACAGATCGTAATTGCGGGTGCGATCATTGGTAAAGTTACATAGCAAAACTTTTTCAAAGCTCCACCACCATCAATCTCAATCGCCTCATACAATTCTATCGGCACAGATTGTAAAGCTGCTAAATAAACCACCATCCAGTAACCAATCCATTGCCAATTATTAATAATTACCAAACCAGATAAAACTGTATCTGGATTACTTAATAATGAAAAATTAAAATTAGTATGTAAGATTGAATTTAACGAAGGAAGTACATCCGTAAAAAGTCGATTCCAAATATATCCCACTAAAATAGGGCTTAATAATGCTGGAATATAAATAATTGTTCGCAATAATTTTTTGCCTTTAATTTTTGAATCCAAAGCAATCGCAAAAGCTAAGGCGAAAATGTTTTGAATGATCGTATTCCAAAAAGTAAACTTCAGGGTAAACCAGAAAGAATATAAAACTCTAGAGTCTTTAAAAGCATCTAAATAATTAGATATTCCGATAAATTTAGATGTTTCGGATAATCCATCCCAATCAGTCAAGGAATAACCTACTCCTTTAATAATCGGAAGAAACATCCCAATAACATAAATTAATATTCCTGGCAAAATAAACATCAAATAGGTAAGCTCTTTTTTATATTTTTGTTTACTAATTAGAGACATCTTTATCAATCCCCCATCCAATGATTTCTTAAGTTGATAGTTTGGAAAAAATCTTTATTTTATCGTAGAATACCACAGCAATGTGCCTCTATTTCAATATTTTTCAACCAAATTGAATGGATCAAATCTGTCACAAGCTATATAATTTATACTACAACATCACTATACTTCATCTCTTATTCTAATTTTTAGTATATGGGGAGATATACCTTAAGTATATCTCCCCAATTTAAAAATCAGATTGTTAAATTGACTATTGTAATTTTACATTAGCTTTAAAATTATCAGTTTCTTTTAATGCTTTTTCTAAAGTTGTTTTGCCCAAGATCCAATCAGACATGATTCTAGCATACTCTGCTTGGTAAGATGCCTTGATCTGAACATTACCCAAACTGACATCAACTAATTGGTTTTTCATAGTATAAGCAACAATATCCGCAGTGGCCGGATTTTCTTTACTTGGTTTAACTCCCTTAATCAAGGAATTACTACCTAATTTATCAATACAAAGTTTAGCTAATTCTTTATTGGTAGCAATGATCTGTAAAATCTTTAAAGATTCTTTTGCATATTTACTTTTTGCACTAATTGCAAAAGTATGATCTGGTTCAAAGATCAGTTTTGCACCTGCAGCAGTACCTGGATATGGGAAGATACCATAATCAAGATTTGGATTAATAGTTAGATTAGGAGTATTCCAGGTTCCAGAGATAAACATGGCAGCTTCGCCTTTAGCAAATCGAGATGCTGCATCTGGAAATTCTACTGCAAATGGATCTTTCCAAGAATAATCATGAACATCTTTAATCCATTGTGAAACATTTTTCCATTCTGGTGAGCTTGAGAAAGAAACTTTACCAGCATATAAATCGTATCCCCATTTAGGATTCTTACCAAAAACTTCTGCCATTGCCATTTGCATATTAATATTATGAATCATCCAATCTTTATAGTGAGCTGCAAATGGAGTGATTCCTTTATCTTTTAGCTTCTTAACTACTGCCATTAACTCTGCATGAGTCTTTGGAATTGCCAAACCGTTCTCTTTAAAGATTTTTCGATTATAAAATACACCTTGATATGCTGCGGTATACGGAAGACCATAATCATTAGCCTTATAACGAATATTACTAAGTACTGAGGTAGGGCTATTCTTCAAACAAGAATTTTTGCTTAAGTTTAATAGTACACCTGCTGCAGCATACTTTGGAATATCTTGTCCTTTAAAATCAAGAATGTCTGGTACATTTCTTCCGGCTACTCTAGCTTGCATAATTGTATCAAGATCATTCCAGGTAATCGTTTCTAACTCTAAAATCACATCAGGCATTGCTTTCTCGACTACTTTTTTCAATTGATCAGTATAAGCAGTACCATCATTTTGATACCAATTTAAAAATTTAATTGTCTTTTTCGGTTTAGCGAATACACTAGCTGAGGTACAAACTAATAAACCTGCAAGTAATAAAACAGAACATTTTTTAAACATTTAAATTCCCTCCTCGATTACATTTCAACTTTGTCCATAATATGCATTGTCACCATGTTTTCGCAAAAAATGTTTATTCATCAATCCAGATGATACTTGGTTAAGATCTTGGTTGAGTAATCTTGCTGCCAAACCCATTTTTGAAATTTCTTCCAAGACAACGCTATTATGCACAGCTTCTTTAGCATTTTTTCCCCACGTAAACGGTGCATGACTTGAAATTAATACTGCTGGCATTTGTTCATAACTAAGGTTATTTTTTTGAAAACATTCTACAATAACCTTACCCGTGTTTCCTTCATAATCACCTCCTATTTCCGCTTGCGATAGTAGTCTAGTACAAGGAATCTCACCATAAAAATAATCTGCATGGGTAGTCCCATAACAAGGAATTCCCACTCCTGCCTGAGCCCAAGCGGTAGCCCAAGTAGAATGAGTATGAACTATTCCACCAATGTTGGGGAAACTTTTATATAACTCCAAATGTGTTGGGGTATCAGAAGAAGGTCTAAAATTTCCCTCGACAGTCTTTCCTTCCAGATCAACTACCACCATTTTCTCTGGAGTTAGTTCTTCATAATGTACACCACTTGGTTTGATCACTACCAAACCAGTTTCACGCTCAATTCCACTTGCATTTCCCCAGGTATAAATTACTAAATTTCTAGCCTGTAACTCCATATTTGCTTCATATACTTGTTGCTTCAATATTTCAAGCATTCAAACATCCCCTTTGGAAATTCTTGTTAAGCTATAATTTTTTCAATTCCTCACTCAGACTCTGCCCCAAAGAAAGATATTTTTGATAAATACTTTGATATTTAAAAACATTTTCTGGTTGCGGAAGATAAGCTTTACTAAAACCACTACTCATCTTTTGTTGTGCTTCAGAAATCGTTTCATATAATCCCCCTGCTACTGCTCCAAACATTCCTGCACCTAAAGCACAGGCTTGCTCGGAAACTGCAACCTTAATTGGCATATTTAAAACGTCTGCTGTAATTTGCATTACAAAATCACTTTTTTTAGCTATTCCACCTAAAGCAATCACTTGTTCAATTGCAATTCCTTCATTTATAAAACGATCCACAATTGCTTTGGCACCAAAAGCCGTGGCTTCTACTAAAGATCTAAAAATCTTTGGTGCAGTAGTCCCAAGTGATAGACCAATTAATGCTCCCTTTAGAGCTTGATCTGCATCTGGAGTTCTTCTGCCGTTGAGCCAATCCAAGGCTACTAAACCAGTCTCCTCTGATTCGATTTCAGCAGCCTCAATTGATAGTTTCGAAATAATCTTGCTTTTAATCTCTTCCGTAAGCCCCTCGGCTAAACTTTGATCGATCAAATTACTTGTTTTCAATAGATTTTCAAGTGGCCAAGCCAAAATATTCTTAAACCAGGCATAAACATCACCAAAGGCAGACTGACCTGCTTCCAAACCAATCATCCCTGGAATTACTGAACCATCAACCTGACCACAAATTCCTGGAACTAATTTGTTGCCAAGTGCTTCCGCTGAAGCAATCATAATATCACAAGTAGAAGTCCCCATAATTTTTACTAAAGTTTTTTCAGTAATTCCGCCTCCTACTGCCCCCATGTGTGCATCAAAAGCACCTACTGCTACTGCTATCCCAGATTTCAAACCCAATTTCTCAGCCCAATCAGGAGTTAAGTCTCCTACTTTCACTTCAGAAGTGTATGTTTCGACATAAAGCCGCTCGCGTAATCCTTTTAACAACGGATCAAGTTTGATTAAAAATTCTTCCGATGGTAGTCCCTGCCATTCTGGATGCCACATTGCTTTATGTCCCGCTGCACAGCGACTACGTTTCAACTTTTGTGGTTCCTGATTCCCAGTTAAAATAGCTGGAATCCAATCGCAATGTTCAACCCAAGAATAAGCAGCTTCACGTACCGAAGTATCTTCACGTAAAACATGAAGAATCTTTGCCCAAAACCATTCGGAGGAATATATTCCTCCTTCGTATTTGGTAAAATCAATTCCTTTTCCATCATGAGCTAAAGCATTAATCTCTTCAGCTTCTTTCAAAGATGTGTGATCTTTCCACAAAACAAACATCGCATTAGGATTTTCTTCAAACCCAGATGTTAATGCCAAGGGAAGTCCATCTTTATTAACTGCGCATGGAGTAGAACCAGTAGTATCAATCCCAATTCCCACAATGTTTTCTCTTACAAATAACGGCACCTCTTGCAAAGCCTCTTGCACTGCTTCCACTAGACTTTCAAGATAATCTAAGGGATGTTGACGAAATTGATTTTTATCTGGATTACAATATTGACCTGCACTCCAACGTTTATAATATGACACCGCACTTGTCTCTTCTTTTCCAGTAATTGCATCAACCACTACCGCTCTTACCGAATCAGAACCATAATCAATTCCGATAACGAACTTATTCATGATAACCTCTCCGATATAAGTTTTTCTCAATTCCTAACCTTGGTGATAATATACATTCCAACCTAAATACTTTGTAAAGGCCTCATTTAGAGCCTCAGCTACTTGAGATGGATTAATTGCGACATGATGTTCAAACCCATTTTCACAGATAAATCTTAACAAAGTTTGAAACTCTGGAATCTTTACTACACCATATCCGCCAAAAGTAT
>Ga0315295_10002145_pt1 | contig 16781 bp, 35 predicted proteins | sample YL17G14_0_MG_FD_204453 | JGI IMG/M metagenome (GOLD analysis project Ga0315295, IMG submission 204453) | Sediment microbial communities from Yellowstone Lake, YNP, Wyoming, USA - YL17G14_0 | ecosystem: Environmental > Aquatic > Freshwater > Lake > Sediment | place: USA: Wyoming | collected... | reverse complement strand
CCAAAGAAATTGTTGATCAAATAAAAGAGGTATTAAATAAATTTGATAAAAAAAATTGGGATATAAGTTCTATAATGATCGATCCGCAAAATTTAAGCGTTATGTTTGAATTAATTGAAAAAATAAAGAACGGATATGGATCAAAATATGATATCACGATATCAGAAAAACATCTACCAAAAATAAATAAATAAATAAATAAGTAAAAATGAGAAAAATTTTATTAATGATCTGTTTAACGACGGCACTAATGCTTCCGTTAACATTGAATGCTCAAACGCCCATTGCTCTTAATCTGCACGGGGGGTACTCTTGGCTAAATGGCGTCGCCGGTGGCGAATTGCAAATTGGCCGAATTGGTATAAGTGGAGGATGGATGCCCGCTAGAATGCCAATATCTGGAGATCCATTAAGCTCTATTGGAGTTGCCGGAACGATTTATAGTTCTAGTGCCGGCGAATTAGGATATTCAGGATATGTTTCAGCAGGCGTTGCATCCCAAGGATATCAATATAGAAAATCCTTACAAGTGCCAGATGTCGAAAATCTATTAAATATTGATCAAAAAACAAAAGGCGACCGAAAATAAGATAAGGGGGAAACCCCTTATCCTTTTAAATATAAATAAAATTATGAAAGATTACTATGAAATTCATCACTCAACGGCAATAACCGCTTTACTGGCAAAGAAAAAAAACCCGTTATTTTACAGCAATTTAGAGCTGGCAGAGTTACTTGAAGAATGCTATCCAAATAAGGATCGTTCTTACATTGTCAAAGAAGACAATTTACCGTTGGAAGGAAAAAATGTTATTAATAACATATTGGAATTCTAAAATGAAAAGTGAATTACAAAAAAAATTAATAGAAACGTATCCTCATTTTTTTACGGCGGATCGGAAAATCTATATTGGCGAAAAACCAGTAGTTGAAGAAGTTCAAGAACTTCTCGATCAAAAAGAAATAGTATTGCCAATCCAATTCGGATTTGAATGCAGCGACGGATGGTATATGCTTTTAGATCAACTTATGGCAAGCATAGAATCTCATTTGAATCCCGGAAATTCGTGGCCGCGCAAAGAAAGAACTCCTCTTCAAATTATGCAAATAAAAGAAAAATTTGGAGGATTAAGATTTTACTATAGCGGCGGTGATGATGTTGTTCGCGGAATGGTTCAACTAGCCGAAAGTTTATCATATGAAATATGTGAACATTGCGGATCAACCAAAAATATTATGCAAACAGAAGGATGGATTACAACATTATGTGAAGATTGTAGAAGCATTAAGAAAAATAAATAAGAAAATTATGAAAATACTATTACTTCTTATATTGATCTTAATGAATATCACAGCCATCAAAGCGCAGAATATTCAGATTTTAAATGGATTCTCAAGTGATAGATCTTACACGAATTTTGCAACCCTTGAACTTTATAAAGATCTAAAAGGCGGTCCTCTTTATTATTTTACAGATTTTAAAATGAGTAAGAATGGATATTTCGAAGCATATACCGAAATATCCAAATACTGGTATATTACAAGAAATAAACTGGCAATAACCGCGCAATATAATGCAGGTTTAAATAAAGATTTTCAAATACAACCCACATATCTAGTCGGACTATCCAAAGCATTTGTCATTAAAAAGACATTTAATATACAATTCGATGTTATGTATAGATACCAAAAAGAACTTATAGTTGATGATGAATGGCATAATGGATATCAAATTACAACAACTTTTGGAATTGATATGAAGAAAGGAGAAATATTAGGATATACGGATTTTTGGAATACTGGGTATTTTATCCTTGAGCCTCAGGGCTGGTATAAAGCAACCAAGAACGTATATATCGGATTAGAATATAGAGTATCCAATTATTCACCATTAGAAAGCTATCAAAAGTATATTATGCTCGGAATAAAATGGAATCTTGAAAATTAATATAATATAATGATGAAAATAACCACAGTAGTTTACATATTTGCAACATTACTTTTTTTAATATGGTTCTTATTTGATTTCGGAACGCAACATCCTGGCGGATTTTTTCCTAGTAAAAGAAAATTCGAAATGGGATTTATTGGCATAGGGGTGATTGCCATATGGTTAGTATATACATTAATATGGGGAGGAATGTTTTGGTGGTAAAAATAGATAAGATGAAAAAAATACCCGAAATTAATATCGAATTGACATCTGTAACTGTTAGTGGATACACTATCGAAGATATGATGCAGATGTTCGGTTATCGAATACAGAACGCGATCTTCAGCGATAAGAAGGGAACGCACGGACTCGTTCATAAAGTAATGGCAAAAAAAATCCGATGGTGGAAGTTCTGGAACCGAGATATTCGCAAAGCATATAAAAAATATATGGGGCCTCGACAACTCCGATATGCGTGGGAAATTGACACTAATTTTGATACATATTATAATGCTGATATTGACTGGGATGAATGGGCCAAGAAATGGAAAGAAGAATCGGGCCGACAAACAACGGTTCTAATACCTGAGCATTCTACTATCATAAAAAAGAAAAGAAAATCAGGTAAATCTATAATGGATCATATAAGAGATCTTTAAGAAAATAAATAAATGATAGATAAAACAACATTTTTACCTAAAACTCAAAGAGTTAAATTAATCGTCCAAGATAAAGAACGGGGAATAAAACTCATATCTAAAATAAGCGAAATTGATTACCACGATTATACTTCCTCTGGACTTGATTTAGTTGAAATAATGAAAGAAGCAATTAATAAAATAAAAATACAAGAATGAATCTAATATGTTATTTCGATAAAAAAGCGGGCGGAAACCCCGCTTTCATACATATGTTTAAATCAATGTTTGAAGGACTTCAACTTAGATTTCCTGAACACCAATTTACCCATATCCAGGCTGAGCCAGGAATGGATCACCTACCCCCCTATATATCAAATTTCCTAATTATTAATCCCGAAAATAATAAGGTAATTCTAATGTCATTGTGGGATAGAGGCATGGACTGTCTTACCGATCAAACAATATGGAAAAAATTCCCCATCGTTCAATATCTTGGTGGACTGGGAATGTCCATATCTTCAGAAGAAATTAAAAAAACATATGGCATAGAACATATCCCATTTCAATACCCCCTAGGCGTCCCTAACGCCTATGAGTATATAGACAAATTTAAAACAGATTATATCCCCAATAAAAAAATAAAAAAAGCAATCTTTATGGGGGCACTCTATGGAATCAGAGAAACATTTAAAAAATTAACCAAAAATCATCCACTGATTGAAGTATACGGAAACGATGATCCATATCACGGAATAGAGTATTTTAAAAAATTGGTTGAATATAAAATCGCAATATCCTTCAATGGAAATGGCGAATTATGCATGAGAGACTTCGAAGCTATGGGCCTAAAAATCCCCGTGGTTAGATCCGAATTAGTGACACAATTCTACAATCGTCTCATACCTGATGTTCATTATATTAAAGCAACCGAACCTCATGATGAAAGCATACGATTGAATTCGGATCATAATTTACTTACCGAACAATTTGTAAATACAATTGAGTCCGTAATTGATGATGATGTGTTATTAACAAGGATCGCAAATAATGGATCTGATTATTTTGAGAAATATTGTGGAGTCGATTATATGATCGAGCTATATTTTAAACTAATTAACATCAATAAATTAAAATAAAAGAAAAGTGAATCAAATTAATAACGATACATTATCAAGCTTCTTATTATGTGATGAGGAAAGAAATCTTTATGCTAATTTTCATACAAACGACAATAGTGGCGATTTCGTTATTGTCATCAATTATGATGGAATTAAAACAGAACATATCTTAAATAAAAGATATTATATCAGTAGAGGATCGGTATTATCTGGGGATCATACAGAATATATTGTTGAAGTTGGAAAATATATAAAGGGATCAACCATAAAAATTCATTATGAAGGAACGGAAATTTTAAATAAAACATTAGATATTGACTATGAAACATTTAGATCATTTAATAAAATTCATATTAAAAATAAACCACAATGAAAATAGAAAAAAAACTAGAGACCTTACTTCAGTATTATCTCTCAACTCGTAATGCGGGACACACAACTCTTATGAGAGAGGGAACGACCCATTATGATAGGCCGTTCTTTATTCTGGTTCATCATACGGAATATGGAAAAAATTTAAATTATGGGAACATCAAAGACATCATTTCTTATCAAAATCTCGATAAACTTATAGGACATAGTAGGCCATTGGCAATCGATAATGGCGTAATGGCAGAACTCCTGGCCGACGCCCTAATGAGAATTGAAGCATTAAAAGATGAAATAGAAGAATTGAAAAATCGTAATCAAACTATTTTAATAAAAAAAAAATAATGAAAAAAAAAGATAAAGAATCTTTTGAAGAAAAATTTCCAGTAGGACGGCACGAGTTTTCAGAAAGAGATTGGACCGAAGATTTTGTACACGAAAACGGTAACTACCTATGTAAGTGTTATAAATGCGACCAACATTTTTACGGTCATAAAAGAAGAACCAGATGCAAAATTTGCTCCACATAACTACCGAAGATGAATCGATAAAGAAATTGAAATAAAATGGAAACACTATACAGAAAAGTAGAAATTAAAACTGAGGCCGATTTACCACCTATGAAATCAGTAGATGACACTTATATTGTTTGCTTAAAAAATGGCGGTTTGGGCCAATATTTTCTTTGCAATGAAATTACCGCAGAAGAATGGATGAATAATGTTGATTGGTATCTCCTTCCCATTGAGCAAGAGCCACAGAAAAGTCCTGAAGAGGTACTTAATGAATGTAATACGAGCGATATTTACATCTATGATATCAATGGGGATAAGTGGATAGATATTTTAGGATTAAAAAATGCCTGGCCACTAAAAGATGTTCTAAAAAAACTTATCGAAGCATCTGAAATTTTACTACTCAAAAAGGATTATGATGGACACGATTGGGAAGAAATAAGTCGTTGCGTAACGAGAGGTAAAGAAATACTTGTAATGATTGAAGGCGTTAAAATGACTAAAGAAGAAAATAAATGTGATCACATACCTAAAGCATATAAAATGCCTATAGGCATTGCGTGTGCTAAATGTGGATTAGATATGAATCATAGAAGAATTTTGTTCATGTCCTGACGGCGGAATATGGATGGATGGTTATTATGATACCCATTGTTCAAGGTGTGGAAAACATTTAAAATAATATCATAAACTAAACTTTAAATAGAATGAAAAATATTTGGTTTATAATAAAATTTATTGGATTCATTATATTCCTTGCATTCTATTTAGCTTGGTGTATCATTACAATGAACAAAGAAGAATGGGAACATATTTAAACTTTAAATAGAAAAAGATGAATCAACAAGAACAATATCAAAAAACATTGGAAATGTTAAAACATTTTCCTGATTATGAAACAAAATATAAACATTCTGCTATGTTCCATAAGGTAATTCAAATGCTTGTACGTTTAGATAATCCATATCTTGTTATAGATCAATTAATAATTGCATCAGAAGATATTCAAAGGGCATTTGAGCAGTACATCATTAACGATAACCGTCCATACAATTTAAAGCCATGACAAAGAGAGAACAGATCATTGAGATAGTTTACAAAGCATTATTTGATGCTTTTTCCGCAGGAACAAAAGAATCTGCCTTTAGTGTTGATAATTCAGAATACTGGTCGCCTCATTTTGAATATGATGTTGCACCAAAGGTTACTGATGCTATCCTTGCCATTGAAGCAGAAGATGATGCGATTAGAAGATTAGCACCGAAATGTACTTCTTGCAGGTGGCTTAAAATAGGTTATGGACACTGTGTTTGGTGTATTTATAATTCAGTGCCAAACAGGGACAATAAATCATGCAAGGATAATTACGAACCAAATCTTAATACACAACAATATGAAAACGCCAGTAGCCTATGAATGGCATAATTTAAAAACAGGTCATTGCTATGTCGATTATATTCGGCATCCTGACCTTGAATTTGATGGAGAATATACCAAAACTCCTCTGTATAAGATTGAAGAGATTGAACAGAAAGAGAGCAAGGGAATGACGGCTGAAGAAATACTCAAAAACTACTTAGATTTAAAAATTAGTGAAGAATTGCCTAAAAGACATAGATTAATCTTATATGCCGATGAGATTATTGAAGCAATGGAAGAATACGCTCAATCCCGACAGCCAGAGAAACCTATGGATGAAGAGATTGAAAAGTTACTTGACCAACTCTTGAATGGTCAATATGCAGAATCTCAAATTGATGATTATCTGGCAAGAAAAAGAATATTAGAAGAATGGATATTTAAACAATTTAATAAAGAGTAATTATGGGAGAAATATATGAAACATTGATAAAAGGAGCCCGGAGAATGACTAGAAGAAGTCTTTATTTTGGTTTTATAATGGGCTGCACGATTGGAATATTACTTACTATATTATTTTTTCTTATATACAGATAATTAAATAATTATAAGAAAATCAAAGTCAAATGAAAATTTATATTATTTGCTTTATAAGTGTATTTTTCATTTTAAACATTATCACTTTATTCAAATATTGGCAAGAAGGGGATAAAGATGGAGTTATAGGATCGTGCATTTGGTCAATTACAAGCCTTTTGGCTCTGATATTTTCTATTTTAATCCTTATTAAAAAAATTTAATGTTAGACATAAAAATTAAAATCAAATGAGACCTTGTAAACATTGTTGTAGTAGTGGTAATTATGTCGGAATACCTATTTATAATGAGATAACCTTTACTGGAGGACCACCACCAGTAGTAATTCCAATATTGCCTTGTAAATATTGTGGCGGCGATGGATATATAGATGATGATAAAATAATGACCGTGAAAAGGAAGTATGTTAAAGACGAATACTTTTATGAGGAATAATGAAACATTAAAAATCCTACAACTCCCAATGAGGGAACAAAAATATGATTTCGACTGCAGCGTCGCAATCGCCTGGTCGCTCTTAAAATACCATAAGATCAAAGTAGACTACAATACACTTCTGAAAACATCAAAAGTATCCCCCGTCGATGGATTGCAACCATTGAAATTCGTTAATCTGTTAAAAAAATTCGGACTGGATGCCAATCTGGATCATCATAAGACAATCAGATATCTTAAAACTCAAATTAAAAAGAACAATCCCGTTATTGTTCTGATACAATCAAGAAAAGAATATAATAAATCGTGGTCCAATACATGGATGTACGGACACTGGGGACTGGTCTTTGGATATGATACCCATCGAATCTTTATGTATGACCCATCTATCGGAGGCGTCAGGGCATATACATACGACCAATTTAATACTCGCTGGCATGATGAATGGAAAAGCACGAAATTCATAAAGTCGGTAATTTCTATATGATGAAAATGATAATTATGAGGATAATCAGATACTTATATAGAAAAGAAAATAATGAAAAGGGGTTTTCTTCTTATAAAGGAAGCGATTGTCCTGTTTTTTGCTCAAATTATCCTCTGCGCGGTTATCGCCGTTAATTATAGAGCTATTTCCCAAGCTAATTACTTTATTACGGCATTAAGCGCCGCAAGCATCGCGGCAATTACATATTTTCTGATACAGAGAATATCTTATAATACCAGAACAAGAAAAAAAAATAAAGAGAAAGATATCGCGTGGATAGGATTTATGCTAGGGTCCGTTGTGGGAGATATAGTGGGAATATATATATCAAAATTAATGCTCGGATCATAATTTATAATCCTTTAATACTATTTATGTTATAAATAAGCGCTATGAAAAAAGAAAACAAAATCAGAACGCTAACAATTATCATTATGCTAGCGCTCGCCGCCATCCTGCTTTCCTGCGGAAAAACAACCAAAACCACAGATGCCGTTACTGCCCCTGTATATACTCAGGTAGATGAAATGCCGATATTCCCCCACGGGGATAGCGCTCTTATGGATTTTATAACTAAAAATGCAAAGTACCCTGAAGAGGCTAAAAGAACTAATATAGAGGGATGCGTCGTTGTAAGATTTATTGTTGAGAAAGATTGCAGGGTTTCTAATCCTATGATCTTAAAACATCTTAATCCTTTACTTGATGATGAGGCTATTAGAGTAATTAATATGCTTCCTAACTTCGAAAGACCAGCAAAACTCAATGGAGAACCCGTTTCGGTTTATTATATGATTCCAATTACATTTGATTTGAAATAATATATAATTTTTTGAGAAAATTATAATTATAAACACTATATATTTATTATTATGAAATTTCAAGACATATTAAATGAATTTGAAGTAAAATCGAATAATCCTCATTATAAGGTTAGAACAATTCAACGATTTCTAGGACAAGACTATTTTAATGTCGGAGCTTTAAGTAAAAAATCAAGATACAATGTTCAAACAGTAAAAATAATTGGAAAATATAAAATACCCCAGGATGCAAAAGATAAAGTCAGAAAAATTCTTGAACATCTTGAAAAACCATATTATTCTTCGGAATATGGAACAATGTTCATCGTTCAACTTTATAAATTCTCCATAGATCCAAAAGATATTATCTTTACAGGGGATCAAAAAGAACAGGAATTTAATAAAAGACTTGTACAGGATAAAATAAACGCATACTGGTTCCTGGAAGAACTGCCAATGGAGAATGAAGTAACGGCCATACATTCACAAAATATCTCCAGGGGCAATGTTTTGGTGTGTTATATCATCGATAACTATCTTACTACAATATTCCTGACAAGATCAATAAATCCTGATTATCTAGTACAAAAAGCAAAGGAAAGACATCCAGATAAAAACGTGGTTTTTATTGAGGATCCATTTACACAATTGGACGCGTATATCGATATTGAAAAGGCCAAGGAGATCCCAGAGAAACCAATAGAAGAACCAAAACCCGCAGAAGAGCCAGGTCCCCAGTTGTCGGATAAAGAACGGAGGCTACAAGCTTATAGAGAAAGAATGGCCAGGCTTAGCAAATATAATAAGTGATAGAAGATAATTTTGAATTTTTTAAAAAAATTCCCAAAAATTTTTTTTATGTTTCCCCATAATGGGGGTTTTTAAGATTTTTTGTAAAAATTTTAAAATATGGCGTTGTAGAAATTAAAAAATAAAATGAAAGGGAGATAATTTCCTTTTTTTATTGATATTCGCAATAATATTCTTTATATTTAATAAAAAATATTATGGCATATAGATCTTATATGTGGAGATTAAATAATCCTGAAAAACGAACAATACATAGAAAACGAGAAAAAGTCCGTAGAAAATTAAGAGATCGAGGAATTTTACCGCCATTTGGAACTCCAATGACCGCATTAGAACAAGAGGTTTATGATCAGATTGGCCGAGATGACTATTCATTTTGGGATATATCTAAATTAAATGGCGGAAAGGGTAATTTGCATAATGGAGGTAAAAATCATTACGGAGCAATACGTAAATCATTAGAATATCAAATTTGTTATAGAGCTAAAGAAAATGCTAAGAGTAAGGGATGTGAATTTAATTTAGAACCTAAAGATATTATTATACCTGAATATTGCCCATTTCTTGATGTAAAAATTGAAACTGATTTTGATAAAAATAATTATGATAGCTATTATTCCATTGATAGAATTGATAACTCTATGGGTTATATTAAAGGAAACGTACAGGTGATTTCCAGACTAGCAAATGCAATGAAAAATAGTGCCACCAAGGATCAATTAATTATATTTTCTAAAAATGTCTTAAAGATGTTCAATTCTTGAAAAAAAAACCAGAAAATTTTTTTTCTAAATAGGAGTTTATTATTTCTTAAAAATTTTCCCAAAAATTTCGCACGCAGGATTGTACCCCCTTTAAACACTTGAAAATGGGGTATATATAAGGACGGATACCGCGAGGAGGGGAGGGAGGGGGTAGGTATATATAGGACATATCGGAAGGGAGTGCGGATTGAGTTGTTTATCCCCTATGGGGATAAAAATAATTTAAAAATAGTTGTTAAAATATTTGGATATGTCAAATATTATTCTAACCTTTGATGATATTAAACCAATAAATAATTACGACAATGAGAACAATAGGACTTACAGACAGAGGACAAATCATCGAACTGACCACATTGGAACTTACAGGTATTTTGATGAGAAAAGAAAAAGGAACTTTTTGTTATCTTCATTACGAAACCAAAGTGAGAATGAATAAAACAAATAATCCTTACTTCAATCAGGTTGTCAAAATAACCAAAGGTAATATTTTGATGGGGAACAGTTATCAGACAAGAGTTATCACAGAAACCAATGATGTAAATTTCACGCCCGAAAAGTGTAAAGTCGGGGAACATATTTCAAAGTGTGTTCTTCACAATGATAAGACAGGAAAAGATTATTTACAATACGAATGGTTTGAAGAAGTCATCCCGAAATCAGAGTATAAATTTGGGGGAAACCCGATTGAAAAAAGGTTATTTGAATCTTATATGGGAACATTCACACCAAATAAATACGGTGTTAATTTTCAATCGGTGACGATTGAAAACATTAAGGAATGTCATATTGACGGAAATCAGTATCGTATCGTTAATCCACAGACAGAAATAACAGTCGGTGAGGTCGTAGGTCAGGTTGAAGTTTAAGTGTCTTAAATCGTCTAAAAAAGGGTTCAAATCGAATCCTTTTTTTTATGCTCATATCCGAAGAAAAAAATAAATTGAAAAAAATTTGGAAGATAGAAAGAAAATGGGGGACTCTTTACATCGATGAAATCAAACCGCAGAATAGGAAATTCAGAGTCGAAGGAGGAGATCCCATGGAGATCCATGGAGAAAAGTCAAGCCGCAGAATGGCTCTATGCGGATTGATTTCACGGACAGGACCTTCGAGATCCCACATCCTGTTCTTTGTGAAAAAAAAATAAAAATAACTATTAAAACATTTTGTGGATTCATTTCTTTTACGTATCTTCGTACTAATATTAAACCAATAAAACCAATGACAATGAAGACAATGAAAATCAATGACAATTTAAGTTTACAAATACATGAAGGTTCACAAAATTATGATGTGAAAATTGATAATTTAACCAAGGAAGTATTTTGGTATAAATCAGAGTTCGAGCCGATTTCGAAAGATACGATACAGAAAATGGTTGATAAATTGATGACGTTAAATATGATAACATTAATTGGAGGAAAAAATAGTCACACGAAAGTCGGAATTTGTATATGGAATATTGACGAAACGGATGACTTGTACATTGAAACCTATCACGATGGAGGTTTTGACGATGTAAGTGATTTTAATATGATAATGAAGTACGACGAATTTTTAAACCAATAAAACCACAAACAATGGAAACATTAGTAGAAGTAGATTTGGGGAAAACAGAAGAAGATGGTAACGACATTTATGGAACAGATAATAATCTCAATGAACTGATGGTAGAGAAAATTATCAAACGTGTAATGAACGAACCGACATTTCGTAGAGGTAAACTTGAAACACAGATTTACATTCTTGGAACGAAAGATAAAGTTGAAGTGAGTCTTGGATTATTTGATGAGTGGGGAGGAGAAAATAACGAAGATGGTGATGTTTGGGACGAATCACCTGAATACAATTATGAATATGATTTGGTTGATTTTTCATAGTCGTTAATTTTTAAAGAGAAAAGAGGTGGACATTTGTTCACCTTTTTTTATTTACACGTATGTTGGAAGGAGGATGGGGGTATCCATGGATGAACAAATCAATCCGCAGATCGGTATTACACTGCGGATTGAATTCTAGTTATGGTCTTAGAAAATAGTGACCAAAATATTTGGCAGTGTCAAATATTCTTTTTATCTTTACTTTATGTTAAACCAATAAATCACATAGTCATGAATCAGGTTAATGAAAAAATCGACACCAAATCCGCGAGTTGTAGAGAGATGGATGCATCTGAACTTATGGATTTACTTCGTAGTAGTGGGGCGATTATGATGTCTTGGGGTTCACATAATTACACCGTGGACAAAATGAAGGGAACAAAAATGTTTCGGATGAACGTACAGGGTCATCATCACAAAGGTCACGTTTACATTTTCCTCAATGGGTTGGACTTGTTTGATGTTTATTTGACCACATTTCAGGGAACAATCAAAGACCGTACCGATGAAATGGGATTGTACTTTGACCAATTGGTAGATTGGATTGATGAGAAGGTTGAAAGAATACCTGAATACAAGAGATAGGTTTTTGGTTTAATTTCGTAGAGGGACGGACATTTGTTCGTCCTTTTTTTTGTCTTACAACGACCTGTTCAGTAGAGTGTCTCAAACTCCGGTCATACAAATCAATCCGCATCGGTATTACATTGCGGATTGACTTTGCCAGACCCGTCTTCAGGAATTCCTCCTTCTAACTTCAGAAAAAATAAATGTGAAAAGATTTGGATATGTCATAAGTTATTTTTATCTTTACACTATGTTAAACCAATAAATCAGACAAGATGAAAATCCTTAAATTCTTTTTAAAATTATTCTCATTCGTATTAGGAGTTTGTTTTTATTCGGTGATGTGTTCACTTTGTATCATTATATATAAGGTGATAATGTTTGTTATACCTCTTTCTTATCCGCATATGTCATATCCTCATTTGTTTCAATGGATGACGATGGGCGGATGTATAACTATAGCTTCGGCGATTATGGCGAAGTGTGATAAATTTTTTGATTTTAAATTTTACGTAAAATATAGTGAAACAACAACCAAAACAGAAAAAATATGAAAGCAATTTTAATTAATGTAAATGATGAAACAGTTCGTCAGGTAGAGGTTGACGATAAGGATATTCTTCGTGATTGGTACAAACATATCGGATGTTCAATGGTAGAGCCTGTTTATATCAATTCACACGATTCTATAATGGTGGACGAGGAAGGTTTGTTATCATTAACTTCCGATTCAAAATTTTTTAGTTATCGTGGTGGTGTCTATGCGGGAAACGGATTGGTTGTTGGCGTTAATGTACGGAACGGTAAGAGTGTTGACCCGACGAGTACTGTTGACCAAATACGGTCAATGGTGGATTTCCACACGATACAGGAGGTGAGAAGGATGAAAGGGTAAGATGATTTTTCATTGTTTGATTGATATATGTTGGAAAGAGGCGGACAGAAATGTTCGCCTTTTTTTGTCTTACACACAGACCTGTCTGACCAAGATGGGGATACCGGAGCTGGACAAGTCAATCCGCATCGGTATTACATTGCGGATTGACATTAGAAAGCCCATGGGACTATGGTAGGCTTTCTTCTTCAGAAAATAAATGTAAAATAAATATTAAAATATTTGTTTTTCTCATATAAAGGTTTTATCTTTACATATTGTTAAACCAATAAAACTAAAAAAATGAAAACAATTATGGGAAGTACAAAAAAACATTTACCGAAGGGGTTCCTTTCAAGTTATGACGAGCCGACATTTCATGCTGTTGAAATGTTTTTCTATTACCTCATATCTTTACCAATGGGATGGAATCAGAAAAAACTAAATATGGAGGCCGTCAAATGTGTTCAAAAACATTTTGGAGTGGATTATGGATTTGGTGTAATGATAAATTGGGGAATTCAACATGGTTGTTGTAAATCCAAGACATCAAGTGGACGTCATTCGGCTATGTCAAAAGCCTATATTCAAGCTCAAAGTCTGATTGGCTCTGGTATTCGTAGAGCCGCGTAGTATCGTAGAGAGTATGTGAGGTGGACTTCGGTTCACCTTTTTTTATGCTCAGAAGATGTTGGATACGAGATTCCTCCTTGTTGATCTGGACAAATCAATCCGCAGATCGGTATTATATTGCGGATTGACTTTGCCAGCTCACGGGTCTGCGGAGTGTCTCCTCCTACCACAAAAAAATAAATGCGAAAAGATTTGGAAATGTCATAAGTTATTTTTATCTTTACATCAACCAATTAAATCGAACAAAATGCCAACCCTCAATTATTACAAGGATCAACTGAATAAAATTGACTTCCATTCAGAATATCCCCCGACCTTAAAGATACAAGGTGAAAACTCAGAAACCCATTGGTTGAATCTAAATAAAGAACTCGCCAAGGTGTTAGTTGAAATACTCATTAGGGAATTTAAACTTGAAATCAAATGATATGAAACGAATGAGATATGACGATTACCTCAAAGAGTTTAAGGAGGTATTGAAAGCTGAGAAATCATTATCAACTCGACTCAACAACAGAATTCTTGAATTAAGTAAGATTCATCCCGAAGCAATTATTATAAAAGGAGGAAGATATAAAGCCGAAGAAATGGACATGAAATGGCTTAACAATCTTGAACTTGGATCAAGATTATTAATACTTCAGAGAATCGAGATGTGGAGCAATGAAAAAGAAAATGTAGTACAAAAGAAAATGGAAATTTAGTCTGTTTGTGTTTTATTGGTTATGTTAAGCTCCGAGCTGGTTACTCGGAGCTTTTTTTTTGCGCGCAATTTGCGCATAATTAGCGCGCAATTGCGCAGAAGAGGCACAACGCTTCCGGATCAGGGACAAGTCAATCCGCATAACCGTATTACATATGCGGATTGAGTTGTAGATCCGGTCTTCAAGAACACATCCTCGATGGGGTATAAAAAATAAATGAAGAAATGCTTGGATATGTCATATAAAGTTTATATCTTTACATAGTAAACCAAAACACAAATATAATGGCAAAGAAACAATTTAAAATCGGTGAGTACGCAATCGGTGGTATTATATCCATTAATATTACAGGAAAGGTAATTCAGGTCAAGGCTCTTGATTACTTTACCAAAAAGGAAATTTCAAGCAGTACTGAACTATCAACAGATGAAGAAGCTCGCAGAAAGCTTGATGAGTATCTGAATTATCTCACAAGTTATTATTACGCTGAAAAAATCCTCGAATGGGTTGAATCTAAAATAACTTTAAAATAAGACACAATGGAAACATTAACAGAAACAGTAAAGTACAGATCAACTGGATTGGTATTTGGTAATTACTGGGGTGGAGGTAGAGGCGCTTATTCTGCAGTTAAATTATCTGCTGATACCAAAGAAGAATTGATTAAGGAAGCAACTGAAGGACTGGATGGCTCACTTGACGCAGGTATGGAATATGAATCATTAATAGGCGCGATACTTGACATAACTAAAATCACAACTATTACCTACGGCGGTAAAACATTCACGAATGAGGAAACGGAACAGGAATTCATTGGAGAATTGACGGAAGAGGATCAGGACTTTTTACTCGAATGTGATATATAAACCGTATGACACGATGATAAATAACAAGTAGGAAGTATACCGTTAAAGACCCCGAACCACGATCATAATCGGAAGGCGGGGTTTTTTTATGCCCGACCAAGATAGAAGAAGATGTGTTCTTGAGGAGGGTCCTTCGTAAAAAGTCAATCCGCATCGGTATTACATTGCGGATTGACTTTGCTGGATCGGTCTTCAGGAATATGGGGTTCTAACTTCAGAAAAATAATTTAAAAATATATCAAGAAACATTTGGATATTAAATAAAAAGGTTTTATCTTTACAAGGTAATTCAAATGAAAACTTTTATTATTAACAATTAAATCAAATGAAATGAGCGTAAAAACATCAAACGGATTAGTGGCAATTGTATTTGTTGTCATTATAGTAGTTGGGGTTCTTATGAATTTGGATGCAATCTTGGCAATCTTTCCAATATGAACAGGGAACAGAATGAACGACTGAAAGGTAAAAGGGTTCGTTGCATTCTTATGAATGACAAGTATCCCGTACCTCCGATGACCGAAGGAACTATTGTCTATGTTGATGATAAAGGAACTATTCATGTGATGTGGGATAATGGTTCAACACTTGGACTTGTGCCCGAAGAAGATCAATTTGAAATAATATAAAAAATTATGGGGAAATACATTAATCAAACATCAAAAGGTGACGTTGGAACCTCCGCAGGTGCAAAATGTCGCGCAATTATGGAGGACGGGGCAATTATAATTTCTCAACCAAAAGAATTTATGCCAAATCTCGTTTGTGTTATTGACAATGGATTCTTTGGCGCCGCCGCATATGTTTATAGCGAAAAAGAATTTGTGGAATTTAATCACCCATCCGATACTCGACCAAAAAGATGGTTCATATGGGATAAGGTTAAAGATTACGCCAAATAAAAAAATAATCTGTTATTTTTCATAATTGTTTGTGTTTAGGATTGACCTCCGACCTTGGATAAGTCGGGGGTTTTTTATTTCTATATATTTTATTGCCGTCGAACATATTCTACATCATCACTACGATCCTCGTTGTTTTGCAAAATCAATCCGCAGATCTTTGTGCGGATTGAGTTTAACTCTCTGAAAACCAGGGACTCCCCGTGGGAATCTGAAGTATTACTGCGGATTGAGTTGTGAAGCTCACGATGGATGTGACTGAGAAATGATGGGGTTTAAAAAATTAAAAATATATGTTAAATAATTTGGATATTAAATATAATTGTTTTATCTTTACATCATAATCAAAACTTAAACACGATGAATCTATTTTTATTAGCTATTTTATTTCTTGTATCTTTCGGAATGGCTCTTGTTGGGGTTTATATGAAAGGATATGAGAATGGTAAGAAAAAGATGTTAGGGGATTTAATTGATAAAAAAATTATATCCACAGACATTTATGTCCAATTCTTAAAAAT
>Ga0315295_10002143_pt1 | contig 16801 bp, 16 predicted proteins | sample YL17G14_0_MG_FD_204453 | JGI IMG/M metagenome (GOLD analysis project Ga0315295, IMG submission 204453) | Sediment microbial communities from Yellowstone Lake, YNP, Wyoming, USA - YL17G14_0 | ecosystem: Environmental > Aquatic > Freshwater > Lake > Sediment | place: USA: Wyoming | collected... | reverse complement strand
AGGGCATTTTTGCCCTATTATTCGGGCCTGTAGCTTAGTTGGTAGAGCGCCTCCATGGCATGGAGGAGGTCACCGGTTCAAGTCCGGTCAGGTCCACCACTTCGCCTCGCTTAACTGCGAGGCTTCGCGGCGCAAGCACTAAATATATTATTATTTGGGCAAGAGCAATCGTTCCTAAGTGAAGTGGTGCCTCGGCGTAGCTTTATGCGAAGTGGGGACGTGTTATATTATAAATATATGCATTACGTTTATATTTTAAAAAGCAGAAAAGATAAAACTCGTTATGTTGGTCTAATGACCGACATAAAAAGACGGTTGCAAGAACACAATTCTGGATCAGCGCAGTACTCTCGCTCAAAACGCCCTTATATGTTGGTTTGGTATTGTGCTTTTACTAACAGTCAAAAAGCATATGATTTTGAAAAATATCTAAAATCAAACTCAGGTTATGCGTTTACAAAAAAGAGATTTCTATAAACATGCATACGCCAAAAATTCCTAAAACAGTTGCCATTATCGGAGCCGGGATAGCCGGGCTTTATTTAGCCTGGAAATTATCAGAAGCCGGCCATGAAGTGACTGTTTTTGAGAAAAAAGAAAAGGTTGGCGGAAAAATTTGCTCATCATTAATTTCAGAAAGGATTAAGAATTTTATTTCCTTTGAGCAATCTTTAATTGGAAATCAGATTAATTCCTGCCTCATTCATTTTCCTAAAAAAACCATAACGTTAAGTTTGAAGCCGGTCCACTTTGTTATAAATCGGCAGAATCTTATTGAGCTTCTTTTTGGGCTTGCCAAAAAATCAGGCGCTACGATTCTCTTTAATCAACCAGCTGAAAGAACTCCACCGAATTTCGAAAAAGTTATTGGTACAGACGGCGCCTTGTCTAAAATTAGAGAAAATCTTTCTCTACCCAAACCTTCATTTCGTCTTGGCTTGCAATTCTTTTTACCAATTGGAGATTCTTCAGATTTTGTTGAAACCTGGCCTAAGAATCGTGGTTTCTTTTGGAAAATTCCCCGCGGTAAGGAAGTTGAATACGGAGCTTTAGGAAATTTAAATTTAATCAGAAAAGAATTCGAAGAATTTTGCAAAGAACAAAAAATAGATACCAAAGGAATAGAAGTTAAATCAGCCATGGTTCCTCAGGGATTAATTATTCCAAATAATGAAAACATCACCCTATGTGGCGATGCAGCGGGTTTCACAAAACCTTGGTCTGGCGGAGGAATAATTTGGGGACTGACAGCGGCTGATATTCTGGTAAAAAGCTTCCCTAGTTTTAAGGAATACCATAAAAGAGCAAAGAGTTTTTTTCAGTCAAAGATTTTTTTCGGAAATTTAAGCAATAAAATTGTTCATTTTACAGGTGAAAAACTTCCTTTCTTTTTGCCGTCAAAAATAATTTACGACAACGACTTTTTAAGAATTAGATTTTAAAGATAAAAAAAGAAAGCGCCCTTTTTCTAGGGATTTTTTTATTGATTTTATGGTAAAAAGATGCTATTTTAGAGAATAAGTTTGGATGGCTATTTTGGATGTTAAATTCCGTCTTGTCTGTAAAGAAACGGTAGGGTGTATCACGTTGGCAGGGTGCCGCCTCACCCCGTATTAATTAGGCGGGATGCCAGAGCGGACGATTGGGGTGGCTCGCCCCGTAAGAAAGCGGTGGGGTGCACCGAATTTGGTTAAGGTACCGCTCTCGAAAAGCGGCGGGTAGAAATACCCTTGTGAGTTCGAGTCTCACCCCCACCGCTTTCTTACGGGGTCGAGAAAAACCACTATCCCGCTTTGCGGGATCGGAGATTCGAATCCTCCTCCCGCCGCAAAAAATAAAACCAATTAATATTATGACTACTGAAAATACCTATATCGTTATTTTTTTAGCGTTAATAATTTTCATTATCTATCTAATATTTCAGGTTTTTAGATTAAAAAAACGAATCGACGTCTTTTTTAAAAAAGGCGAAACAGATTTAGAAGAAATCCTGAAAAACCAATTAGGTAAGACTGAGGACCAAGAAAAAGATATTAAAAAAATTTTTGATGAAATCTCAGAGCTAGATAAAATCTCTAAAAAAAGCTTTCAAAAGATTGGCATAGTTAGGTTTAATCCTTTTAAAGATGCCGGCGGAGATCAAAGCTTTTCTATTGCTCTGCTGGAGTCAAATAATAGCGGAGTCGTGATAACCAGCCTGTACGGCAGGGAGGGCAATCGAGTTTATGCCAAACCCATTATCAACGGCGGATCTGAATACACGTTAGCAGAAGAGGAAAAAGAAGCATTAAATAAAGCTAAAGAATCATAACGAATTCAAAGTCTTAGAGAATGAGAAAACTCTTAAATTACCAGAAAAACTGTTGGGGGATGAAAGCATCAAAAACCAGCTTTTTTCTAGACTATGACTACAAAAAAAGACAAAAATTTAATAACTCGGCCTCCGGTAGTAGTTATTTTGGGCCATGTCGATCATGGAAAAAGTTCAATATTAGAATCTATTAAAGATTTAAAAATAACCGAGAAAGAGTCTGGCGGAATAACTCAGCATATCGGAGCTTATGAGGTTGAGCATCTTTCGGCAGGCTCAGGGCAAGCGAAAAAAATTACCTTTTTAGATACTCCTGGTCACGAAGCTTTTTCGGCAATAAGATCCCGGGGGGCAAAAGTAGCTGATATTGCGATTCTAGTAGTGGCTGCTGAAGAAGGAATTAAAGCCCAAACCAAAGAAGCGGTCCGCCATATTAAAAAAGCCGGCCTCCCCCTTATTGTTGCTCTAAATAAAATAGATAAACCAGAATCCAATCCAGAGAAAGTCAAAAGAGAATTAGCTAAAGAAGATATTCTGGTTGAGTCAATGGGTGGGAAGATTCCCTCGGTGAATATTTCCACAAAAACTGGCCAAGGGATAGCCGATCTTTTGGAGCTGATATTGTTGGTGGCTGAAATGGAAGATTTAAGGGCAGATATTACAAAAAAGGGCGAAGGGGTAGTAATTGAAGCTTATTTGGACAGCTTAAGAGGACCAACTGCTACCTTACTTTTAAACACCGGTACATTAAAAACGGGCGATATTATAGCTACTCCATCTAGCCTGGGTAAACTGAAAATCTTAGAAAATTTCCAAAGAGAAAAAATTGAAAAAGCCCTACCTTCTATGCCGATAATTACAATTGGCTTTGACCAGGTTCCCCATGTTGGAGAAAAATTCAAAGCTTATCCAGATTTAGAATCGGCCATGGCAGGCCTGGAAAGAAAAGAAAAAAGAGAGGAAAGAGAAGTTTTCCTTATTGAGCCAGAAAAAAAAGTTTTAAACCTTATATTAAAAACCGATGTTTTAGGTTCTCTTGAAGCTGTTGAAGGAGTTTTAAAAAATTTCCCTCAAGAAAAAATTACCCTCAGGATTTTAAAAAAAGAAGTTGGAGAAACCAATGAGTCAGATGTTAAATTAGCTAGGGCGGCTGGAGCCACGATTTTAGCTTTTCGGGTAAAAGTCAACCGAACCGCCCAGGAATTAGCCCAGAGAGAAAAAATTAGAATATTGTTATTTGAGGTAATCTACGACTTGGCTCAGGGCACAAGACAATTAATGGAAAGGTTGATAAAACCAGAAATTGTCAGAAAGGATGCTGGTAAAATCAAAATCTTGATGGTTTTCAGTCCCGAAAAAAACCGTCAAATTATCGGCGGGAAAACCATCGAGGGAGAGATAAAAAAGGGATTGAACGCTGAAATCCATCGAAATGAAGAGAAAATTGGTCAAGGTAAAATAATTAACCTTCAAAAAAATAAAAAAGACGCAGAAAAATGCCTAAGAGGAGAAGAGTGCGGTATAATGTTTGAGGGAAACGCGAAGGTTGCAGAGAGCGATGTTCTGTTTGTTTATACCGAAGAGAAGATAAAAGGAGAACTGTAGTTCAAATTGTACACTTTCTTTATGAAAGATCGTATTCAGAGGATTAATCAACTTACCAAGGAAGAGCTCGGTAAAATTATTATTAAAAAAGTTGATTTTCCCAAGGATGTTTTAGTAACTATCACCAGAGTAGAAACCTTGCCAGATTTAACCCAGGCCAAAGTTTACATTAGCTGTTTTCCTGAAAAAATGACTTTAGAGACGCTTAAAATCCTAAACAGAAACCTTTATTTTTTACAGAAAAGTATAAATCAGATCTTAACGATGAAAAGAGTTCCCAAAATAACATTTATCAGAGAAAGGGAGATTGAAAAAGCCGATAGGATCGAAGAACTTTTAGAAGAGATTAAAAAAAGATAATTTAAGAATAAATAAAATTAAAATACGGCCAGGTAGCCAAACCCGCTAAAGGTTTTTGAAGCTTAGGCGGGTAAGTAGCAAGACAGCGGTCTGCCCGCCCGCTTTCGCCAGCGTGGTCACGTAGCCAAGCAGCTAAGGCAATGCTCTACTTGCCCGCCAATCGGTCTGAGCTATCTCATGGCCTGGTAGCCAAGTAGCTAAGGCGAGGGTCTGCAAAACCCTTATACGTGGGTGCAATTCCCGCCCAGGCCTCAAATCTCTGACAGATGGGCAAAAGCGTTATTCGTGGGTGCAATTCCCACTATGACCTCTAGCTCAAGCGTTGGTGGGCTGGCAAAACCGGTATATATGGGTGCAAATCCCCTCCTGGCCTCAATTTTGCCCGCCCCGTTAGAGATTTATGGAAATTATAATATCCCGATAAAGGAGGTATCTGCTAATAAAGATAAAAGTAAGCTCTAGGTTCGATAGATTTCTAATGGGGCCCGGGTGGTGGAATTGGCATACACGAGAGACTTAAAATCTCTTGGGTGGATAACCCTTGTGGGTTCGAGTCCCACTCCGGGCACAAAAAAAAGCCCCGCGCTTATCGCGGGGCTTTTTTATCTTCAATTTAACTCTCTTGAACTACCTCAATTTTTGTCAGTTTTGCCCCAAAATTTAAAGCCTCTGCCTTGGAGGGGAACCAGATGTCAACATTATAACCTGCCCCGGGATGCATTCTGTCTTTAACGATAAATATTTTATCTCCGTAAACTTCAGGAATCCTAATTTTTGTACCAAAAGGCAAGAAATTAGCTGCTACTATTCCGTTCCTAACCTGGGAACCCGAAGCTGTGGTAAAGGGCGATTCGTCAGTTTCTTCTGGCGAACTGGAATAAGCGGTAGCGACCACCATTACTTCTTTAGTTTTCTTCAGGTCTGGGATTAATTCCGGGGGGTAGGCAACAGGAAGGATACTATTCCCCTGAGAAATAAAAAGGCCAGGAACTTCCGGGGCCGTTTCTGACGAAATTATGGGGTCATTGCTTTTAGCTGAGCTGAATTCAAAATAAGGGATAATTCCTATTAAACCGGGAATTATTAAGCTAAACAAAAGAAAAACTTCCCTCTTTTGAGCAAATAAGCGATTTTTCATTTTTATAGTCATCTTTAAAACCCCTTTTCAGGGGTTCTATTATATTAGCGTATTCAAAAGGGCTTGTCAAGGGTATTTACAAGCCAAGCAAGTTGCGTTTCCCGTCCTTTTAAGAGGGGGCATGCCCGTCTTATTTTAATCGTCTTTGGAGCGGGAGACGGGGGTCGAACCCGCGATCTTCTCGTTGGCAACGAGACGTTCTACCACTGAACTACTCCCGCTTATTATGGTGCCAGAGGAGGGAATCGAACCCTCGACCCCTTCTTTTTCAGAGAAGTGCTCTACCACTGAGCTACTCTGGCATAAAGGGCGGGACGCATCTACAACTGAGCTGCCGTGGCTCACTTCGCTCGCCGTAAACTTAGTCAGCTTACACTGAACAAGTTGAAATCTTGCGAAGTGTGGGCGCGTCCTGACTCGAACAGGAGACCTTCTCGGTGTAAACGAGACGCTCTAACCAACTGAGCTACGCGCCCAAAACTATAAATTTTCTTCCGTTATAACTTTAATACCATTCCTTCTCAAGAGAAAAGCAGTAACTCCATCTCCTTTGATCAATTTCTTTGAAAAAGTCCCATCGTAAATTAAACCAGACCCGCAAGAAGGACTTCCCGTTTTTAAAATAGCCTTCTTTATTCCTAGATATTTAGCGATCTTCAGGGTTTGTTTAGCTCCTTTTGAGAAACTTTTTGTAACATTTTTACCAGATTTCGTAAAAACCTTGCCTGTTTTTTTAATTTCTGCTGGTTCTCTTGGGGTAGAAAGTCCACCAAGTTGTTCAGGACAAACCGGTATTAACTCCCCTTTTTTAAAGAGCCTCAAACACTCTCGATTAAGATTTGATTTGCCATCGTATCGGCAATTTATTCCTACAAGACAGGCCGAAATGATTTTCATATTATGGTACTATGCCCAGGCCGGGACTTTTCACCCCGCACCAATCCTGGATTAGTTTATTGAAATTCTAACGACTGGAGCCGATAGGCGGCTTTGCCTTACGAAATTTGAAAATACATTAAACCTCGATTGGGATTGGTGCGGGGTGGGCCCGCACGCCCTTTGTGCGCGGGAGAGGATTCGAACCTCCACGCCCATAAGAGCACTAGCACCTCAAGCTAGCCTGGCTACCAGTTACAGCACCCGCGCTCATATATTTATACCTTATTTTTTTCTTCTGGTTTTTCTATTTCTTTGATTTCTCCAGATTCTTCAGGTTTTCTTCCTTGCTCTCCAAAGCTTCCTTGTTCGCCATAGCTTCAGCGGAGTCGGGAGCGTCGGAGGGAGGCATTACCTCGGCAAATTCTTTTCTTTTTAATCTTGCCCTCTTTCCCTTCGCCGTTCTTAGATAATAAAGCTTTGCCCTTCTAACCTTGCTCCGTCTTAAAATCTCTATTTTCTCAATCACTGGCGAGTGAAGGGGAAAAATTTTTTCTACCCCTACTCCAGAGATTATTTTCCTAACAGTTATTGTTGCACCCATTTCCTTGCCGTGTTTTCTTGCCAAAACCAAACCCTCAAAAGTTTGAACTCTTTCCTTGTCCTTTTCTTTTATTTTCTGGTAAACCTTAACCGTATCGCCCGGCCTTATATCGGGCAAATCTTTTTTAAGATAAGAATTTAACAAATTATTTATTTTATGCATGGTTTAATCTTAACTATCCTTTCCTCTTTTGGCAAGTTTTTCTAAGATTAAAGATAAATCTTCTGGTAATTTTGAAGAAAATTCTTTTATTTCACCGTTAGGTAGCGGAATTCTTAAATAGCTTGCATGCAAGAAAAGGCGATTTAATTGCGGAATTTTGACTGATCTCCGAAAGCCATATTTTTTATCGCCGGCAACTGGATGTTGAATATGGCCGAAATGGACTCTGATCTGGTGCATTCTACCTGTTTTCGGGTATGCTTCGACAAGGGTAAAATCTTTAAATCTTTCTAAAACTTTATAATTAGTAACAGCTTTTCTTAATTTTCTTTCTGGTCCCACCGGTTCTCCGAAAGAATAAACTTTTTGTTTTCGTGGGTCTTTTTTTGACCTTCCAATAAGGGTGTCAATAGTCCCCTGATTTTCTTTTATATTTCCCACGGCCAGAACCAAGTATTTTTTCTCTATTTTCCCCTCGATAAAACTTTTTTTTAAAAAATTATATACTGAACTATTCTTCGCTATTATTACTAACCCAGAAGTTTCTCTATCAAGGCGGTGTAAAATCCCGCTTCTGCCATCTTCGTTTACCTTTTTTAATTCAGGGTAGCTTTTTAAAAGTCTATCTTGAAGGCTATCATTGGGATAATTTTTATCCGGAAAGACCACCAAAAATGGTGGCTTTTCGACGGCTAAGACATCCTTATCTTCAAAGACTATATTTAATGCTTGATCTTTCTCCACCTTAATTTAAGAAGAAACTCTTAAGTCCCTGAATTTAATTGTGGGCACTGCAGGATTTGAACCTGCGACCTCTTCCATGTCAAGGAAGCGCTCACTCCAGGCTGAGCTAAGTGCCCGAGGTAACAAATGAGGCAATCTAACCAATTGAGCTTGCCGTCCTCATTGTAGTATCCCGTTAAAACGGAAATTACGGGGCAGGCCATCGACTTATGGGCACGGTTGGAGTCGAACCAACACCCTCGACTTTATAAGAGTCGCGCTCCGCCATTGAGCTACGTGCCCATATTCTAACCACTGCCTGCCCTCCGAAGTTTTGACGAAGAAGGGAGTATGTTCTTATTTTAATTTTTTTATATTCAAATTAGGGATATCAATTCTTTTCACTTTGATTCTAACGCGTCCCCTAAGTAATTTCTCAAATTCTTCTTTCTCAATTGTTTCTTTTTCAATTAAAGTTTTGGCTATTTTATCTAATAATTTCCTTCTTTTTCTTAGAATCTTGTCAGCAGTTTTTTGAGCATCCTCGATGAATTTTATCACTTCCTTGTCAATTTTAGCTGCCACTTCTTCTGAGTAATTTTTTTGTTCTCCAAGCTCTTTTCCCAAAAAGATTAATTCTTCTTTTTCGCCAAAAGAGACAGGTCCCAGAGATGACATTCCGTATTCTTTAACTAATTTTCTGGCCAGGAATGAAGCTTTTTCCAAATCATTACCGGCTCCAGTTGTAATTTCTTTAAATTTTAATTTTTCTGCGCAATAACCACCAAGTAAAGTCGCTATTTCAGCTAAAAATTCAGTCTTTGTCTTAATCCTTCTTTCTTCAATTGGCATTTTTAGGGTGTAGCCAGCAGCTAGTCCCCTGGCAATGATTGAAACTTTTCTAATAGGTTCTGTGCCGGGCAGGGAAGCTGAAACTAGGGCATGACCGGACTCATGATAGGCAGCGATTTCTTTTTCCTTTTTGGATAAAATATGACTTTTTCTTTCTGGTCCCAAAAGTACTTTTTCAATTGATTCTAGAAATTCTTGTTGATAAATTTGATTTTTATTTCTCCTGGCTGCCAAAATCGCAGCTTCATTGACCAAATTAGCTAAATCAGCGCCGGAAAAACCGGGTGTTCTTTCGGCAACTTCTCTTAAGTTAACGTTTAAAGTTAAGGGTTTGTCCTGGCTATGAATTTTTAGAATTTCTTCCCGGTCATTAATGTCAGGCAAGTCTAAGATGACTCTTCTGTCAAACCTGCCTGGCCGCAAAAGAGCAGGGTCCAAAACATCGGGTCTGTTAGTTGCCGCCACAATAATACAGGTAGCTTCCCTTTCAAAGCCGTCCATCTCAACTAAAATTTGGTTCAAAGTTTGCTCTCTTTCTTCATGGCCGCCGCTAAAACCAAACCCCCTAACTCTGCCAATAGCATCCAATTCGTCAACAAAGATTATGCTTGGCTGATGCTTTTTGGCATTGGCAAATAAATCTCTTACTCTAGAAGCTCCCACTCCGACAAAAAGTTCAATAAATTCAGAGCCAGATATTGAAAAAAATGGAACGCCAGCTTCAGAAGCAACAGCTCTGGCTAAAAGCGTTTTTCCGGTGCCCGGTGGGCCCGTTAATAAAACTCCCCGGGGAATTCTTGCCCCAATTGCTAAGAATTTTTTTGGATTTTTTAAAAAATCAACAATTTCTTTTAATTCTTCTTTCGCTTCCTTCAAGCCCGCCACATCTTTGAAGGTAGTTTTTTCTTTCGGCTGACCTTCGGCTCCAAACAGCCTTGCTCTAGCTTTGGTAAAATCAAATGCCTGCATTGCTCCTACTTTGGCCTGGCGGAAAATTAACCATAAAAAGATTAAAGGAAAAACGAAAATTAGAATAATTGGCAGAAATTGAGTCAAAAAAAGTAAAATTCCGCTATCTTCCTTTACTTCGATTTTAATCTTTTCCGGATTGAGCTTTTCTGATGTTACTCCATAATTTTTAAGAGATTCAGAAAAAGATGCTTCTATTTCTTTTCTAGCTTTAGCCTTTGGCCCGTCTTTATATTCAATCGCGATGTCGTTTCCGGAAACAATAATCCCTTTTATTTTTTCCTGGTTGATATCTTCAACCAGCTGGCTGAAAGAAATTTTCTCCTCTTTTTTTGTCGATTGGGAAGTAAAAGAAAAAATTATGGCTATAGCCAATAAAACAAAAATAACTAATAAAAAATTCTGGGCAAGCTTTTTCATATATACTTTTTAAATATAACAAAATTTTAAGAAAAATTCAACCTTTTACCAAATGTAAAGGCCCTACTGGCTGTAGGGCCTTTAAGGTGCTATTCGCTTCGCTACGGGATTGATGCAAGTTCTGGCTAATCGGCCAGCTGGCTGCTAGCCGTTGCTATGGTTGCCGCCGTTCATAGCGACAGTCTTAGCAGCCTGCCCGAAGGCAAGCTGCAACATTCCTCTCAGGGGGTAAGGAACCCCCCGAAACTTCTCGCCCTCAGGATAGGTACCCTTGCAGGTGGCGAGGTATTCCTGCAGGTGCTGTGGTACTTGGGCAGAGTCGTCGGGGGCGAAGGTGATCTGACGAACGGATTCTTCGCCCTCGGATTCACAGGTGCGGGATACAAGGAAGAAGACGTCGTAGTGTGTCCTCACCACGTTGTCGCTTAGGTCCTTGTGCTCCCATGGCTGCTCTAGGTCAACCAGACAGATACCTGGCTGACCATTAAGGAAGAACTCGGTGACGCTGACCGTGGTCCGCGTCGCCATTTCCTTCTTGAACCACTGTCGGAGACGGCGCTTGCCTTCGGCCGCCAAGCCCCTCCGCAGGAGGTGATAGAGAAGCTGAACCTTTCTGCTCAGTTCTCTGTCGTGTCCCCTGACAAAGGGCGGGGTAGGCGATCCCAAGGACTCGAGGAAAAGGTGAATCTTTCCCTCAATAGCCGTGGCAATGGCGTCACGAAGCTTATTGTTGGTGGTGATGACACGCACGGGTGTCACTACCTTGCCGGTGCTCCGGATGCGGAGCTGACAGCCAGGGCGCCAATAAGGGGTGAGGCCGCCGTCGTCATCCTTGATTTGTTCTGGCGGCACTCCTACCGTTATGGCGCCGGGCTTGCTGGCGAGGAGTTCGTCCCACGTGATGTCTCCGTGGGTTTCGGCGCGGTTAGCGCGGCTGATCAGGTCGATGATGAACCGTCTGATCTCCTGGTACTCTCCGTTCCCAAACCCGGCTTGGTCTGAGACGGTGAAGTATCGGTCATAGGCCTTGAAAGTCGAGCTATCTTCCTTTTCGACCCTGACCAGGTATTTGTCCTCGACCAGCTGTGTAATCAGCTCCTCGACTTCGGTTTGAGACTCCAGGCCGCTCTTGAGGTGGAAGCTCAAGAGGGCCAGCCAGGCTGTCCGGCGGTAAGCTGGGTTGGTGTGTGCCAGGAGGATGTTCATTTCCTCCTGGACGGCCACGGCTTTTTCCTGGAGAAGCTCTCGCTCCTCTTCGGAAAGGCGAGCGACCTTCTTAAGGAAGGCCATCCGGCTCGGGACCCATTCCTGGATCCTAGCCTTATTCTGCCGCCTCTCTTGGGCTCTGGCCGACAAGTTCTCCTCGTCCAGCTCGATCAGGTCGTCTTCTGACAGGTCAAGCTGGTCGTTGAGGATGGAGGCACCGAGTTCCCCAAAAGAGTGCAGGACGACAGGTGTTTTCCCGGGTTTCTTATCCATTAGATTTTTCCTCCCTATGATGAATCTGAACTGTCCGTAATTTCCCGTAGCGAATTTCAATGTGCGATATTCTAATTATATCAGATTAAAATATTTTGTCAATAGTAAAAGGTAATGTATACACACATATGGCGGGTTTTACCGAAGCTGATATAGTTTCGGTATATGTGTGTAAATATGGCAAAAACAATTAAAGAGGAACGGTTAAGATGGACATTGCCTATCTTTAATAAAGAAGTAAGCATTACGGACGTCGCCAAAATATGTCCCTATGGCAAAAGAACATTAGAAAGGTGGCTACATGATTACAAGATATACGGAGAGGAAGGATTAGAACTAAAATCCACAAGGCCTAAAACCAACCCCAAAGAAACGCCTATCAGGATTAAGGAAAGAATAATTGAATTAAGAAAAGAGAAAAAACAGTGTGCCTTGAAAATACAATGGGACTTGGAGGAAGAAGGAATAAGCATACATTACCAAACTATCCAGAAGATAATTAAGAATGAAGGATTGACCAGAAAATACAGAACAAGAAAGATTAGATACAACTATGTCATAATACCTTTAAAAAGGGGCGAGTTGACAGAGATTGACGTTAAATTTGTTCCAGATAGAATAGACGGAAGAAGATATTACCAGTTTACAGCCATAGATTGCGGCTCAAGATGGAGGCATTTGCAGGCATACGAGGATGTGTCCAATCTTAGCGCGATAAAGTTTTTGAAAGAACTAATCGCCATTGCTGACTTTGAGATTAAAGCAATTAAAACAGATAACGGATCTTGTTTCACCAACAGGTATACAGGATACAATAAAAGCACAGATCCTTTAAATCCACGATTGCACCCGTTTGATATACTATGCCAGGAATTGGGCATACCCCATTATTTGATTGACCCGGGTAAACCCCAGCAAAATAGTTTTGTAGAACGATCTCACAAAACTGACCAAGAAAAATTCTATGACGAAACTGAATTTAAATCTTTCGAAGATCTAAGATACAAATTAAGGTTGTGGAATATGGATTACAATAATACAAAACATTGCGGACTTAACGGAAAAACGCCGAATCAAATGCTTAAAATTATTAGCTAACCAAACCGCCAAAAGTGTGTATCTAAAACAAAAACCGCTGTAAAATAAAGAAACAGCGAAAAGTTTCGCTGTTTTTCTCACAGGTTTCTGAATTACCCGGTCTTATCCGGTTCGAACATAAGCACTTTACTGGCCAAATGGATCAATTCATTTGACAGTGACTTTATAGAGGCTGCGACAATAATTACCTTGAGTCCTTTTCTTTTAGCTCTACGGACTAACGGACTAAAGTCCTTGTCGCCAGAGACCAAAACAAGAAAAGTCAAATCTCTGGTATTTTCAATGACGTCTGCGGCGTAGCGCATCAAGGTTTCGTCAACAGTATCTCTTTCTTCCCCTCTCATATCCTTGTTAGGAACCCGAGGGCAAACAATTGGGTAGAAACCTAACTTGTGGTAGGTACCTGCCCAAACATGGGCGGCGTGAGGAGGAAGAAAAACATAGACGTTTATTAATTGTCCTACTTCTGTCGAGATTTTAGTAATGAGATTATCAAAACCATTGACAGCAGATATATCGGTTGGCGAACCAAATGGTATACTTAACCAAAGATTTTCATGATCGGTAAGCATTACACCTCTTTGTTCTTTTTTCTTGAACAGCACTGTGGCCTCCTTCTTTCAGGCCGGCAGAAATTACATTGTCAAGGTGCTTGATGCTTTTCGTCTTTTTGAGCTATTTTAAATTATACAGCTAAAACAAAATCCTGTCAAGGAGAACAGGATTTCAATTGTTAATATTAAAAATATTTAGCTAGCTAATTTCAAATTCATTCGGTGGTCTTTTGGTTCAATTAAAAGAATTCTAAAATCATATTTTCCTCCGATCTTTAGGGTCTCTTCCATTTTTGTCTGAGAACCAAATTCTGAAATATGGCAAAGCCCTTGGATTTTCGGTGCAATCTGGATAAAGGCGCCAAAGGGATTAAATTTAGTTACCTTGCCAGACACAACATCTCCTTTTTTGAATTTCTCTTCAATTCCTTCCCAGGGATCCTTTTTTAACGCCCTCAGGGATAAAGAAACTTTTCCGTTAGAGATATCAATGATCTTTGCTTTAACTTTCTGGCCAACTTTAACTATTTCAGATGGGTCTTTAATCAATTGCCAATCTAATTCTGAAATATGGATTAATCCTTCTAGATAATCAGGCAATTCTTTCTTTCCATCTTTTTTAGGAGAACCATCCTTCGTCCCGCTGGGCAGGACTTCGGAGGGCAAGAATTTCAGAAACACACCAAAGTCAAGAATAGCTGTGATTTCTCCTTCGACGACATCGCCTGCTTTTAAACTTTTTAAGACCTCCTTTAATTTATCAACTTCTTTAGCTTTTTCAGATAGAATAAGCTTTCCCTCTTTTGGATCAAGGTCGAGAATTTTTACCTCTAACTCCCCGCCAATAAATTTTTGAAGCTCTCTGAGTATCTGATTAGTGTCGCCTCCATCAACCCGGGGATAGTGCTCGGGGGATAGTTGAGAGACCGGCAAGAACGCCGGAATGCCGGAAATTTCTGCCATTAAACCGCCTTTGTTCGCCTTTGAAATCTTAACCTTAATTAAGTCTCCACTTTCCCTTTTTTCCTTGAGGGTTCTCCATGTAATCTCCCTGCCCGCTTGTGCAACTGACAACTCAAAAAAACCTTCTTCGTTTTCTAGGTCAGTTATCTTGGCAAAGATTTTGTCGCCAATCTTGATATTCTTTAAAAAATCTTTGCCCTCAATGAATTCCTTTCCATAAATTATTCCTGTTCCCACGGCTCCTAAGTCTAAAAAAACGGAAGCTCTTTCCATATCAATAACCACCCCTTCAACAATATCACCGACTCTGGGAGGTTTTGTTAAATTTTTTTCATCTTCTAATGTTCTTTTCATTATCCTCTAATCTATAATAAATCTTTTATTTTTTCAACCCCACACCAATTTTGCTACCAAGACCAACGCGAAACGCGCGCAGCGAATAGCTGTATCCTGTTTTTTGGGCGAAGCGCTCCCCGAAGTACCCCGCTTAGCGAGGACTACGGGGCAGGTCGCCCAGATCTGGAAATATATGCCTACTTGTCCCGTACCAAGTAACATCTTGGTATGGGATTCGGCATACGCACTTCGCAAAGTATAGCAGGGGCAAAATTGGTGCGGGGTCAAGTACCTCATAGAAAGAGAATTTAAGCATGCAACATTGAATCACTAGATGATTTATGATAAAATCTAAGAGGGCAGTTCTAAATTTGACTCCCCAATCTTTAAACAAATCCCAGATCCTAATATTAGAAAACTTAAAGAATTGTAATTTATTTAGGGTTTAGATATTAGCGGTTAGGATTTTTTATTTATTATATGCAAATCGTTTGGCATGGTCACTCCTGTTTCCAAATAACTTTTCCTAGGAACAAAGACGAAAAAGCAAACCTTGTGATTGACCCTTTTTCTGAAGAAATCGGAATAAAAATGCCCTCAATTGAGGCCGATATTTTAATAATTACCCATGACCACTATGACCACAATAATATTTCAGCAATAAAGGGCAATCCTTTTTTAATATCGGGCCCTGGCGAGTACGAGATTAAAGATGTATTTATTCAGGGGATAAAAGCTGACCACGATAAGTCTCAAGGCAGAGAAAAAGGGAAAATAACTATTTTCAGAATCGAAGGAGAAGGAATTAACATTTGTCACTTAGGAGATTTAGGCCAAAAAGAACTAACATCAGAGCAGTTAGACAAGATTGGCGATGTTGATATTTTAATGATTCCCGTCGGAGGGATTTATACTATTTCTGCTCAGGAATCTTCAAAAATAATTTCCCAGATTGAACCAAAGATTGTAATTCCCATGCACTATCAAATTCCCAAGCTCAAGTTGAAACTTGATAGTTTAGATAAGTTTCTTAAAGTAATGGGCAAAAAATCAGTCGAACCTTTAAATAAATTATCTATCAAGAAAAGGGATTTAATCCAGGAAGAAATGAAAATTATCGTTTTGAAATCATAGAATTTTATTGATAGCCAATCTTTAAAAACTGATGAAATTTTTAAAGAAAATTCAGGATTTACCGAAAGAAACAAGAAAAATTATTTTCTGGATAATAATTGTTTTTATCGGGGTTATCTTTATTGTCACTTGGTTCTACAGCATAAAAACAAGATTAGTAAAGATTGAAGAAATAAACCCTTTTGATCAATATAAAATACCAGAGATCAAAATGCCAGAGATTAAAACACCGGAAATTCCCGACATCAGCGAAGAAGAATGGAATAAAATGGTAGAAGAAGAAGTGCAGAAAGAGAGCGGATCGCAACAATCTGCCCAGTAATTATTTTTAGAAATCGTTCGGAATAATTTTTATGAAAAATAATCCTCAAAAACTAAATTCTAATATCGGCCATATTCAGCTTAGAGAGATTACCGAGGAAATGCGGGATTCTTATATTGATTATGCAATGTCAGTAATTATTTCCCGAGCCCTGCCTGACGTCAGAGACGGGCTAAAACCGGTTCACCGCAGAATTTTATATGCAATGTATGAGGACGGATTGACCCATGGGGCTAAATTTAGAAAATCCGCAACAGTGGTCGGAGCCTGCCTTGGTAGATATCATCCTCACGGAGACCAGGCACTTTACGATGCTTTAGTCAGAATGGCTCAGGACTTTTCTTTAAGGTATCCATTGATTGATGGTCAGGGTAATTTTGGTAGCATCGATGGCGACCCGCCAGCAGCGATGAGATATAGCGAGGTTCGTCTGTCAAGGATCGGCGAAGAAATGCTAAGAGATATTAGTAAAGATACGGTTAGCTTTGTTGAGAATTATGATGGCACAAGGAAAGAGCCGACCGTTTTGCCCTCTCCCTTGCCTCAGCTTCTTTTAAACGGGACTTTAGGAATTGCTGTTGGAATGGCAACAAATATTCCACCCCATAATCTTTCCGAGGTCTGCGATGCAGCTACTCATTTGGTAGATCACCCTAAATCTACCACCGAAGAACTTTTTAAATGGATAAAGGGCCCAGATTTTCCAACGGGCGGCTTAATTTATGACCAGAAAGAAATTATTACAGCTTATTCTCAGGGTAAAGGCCCGGTTTTAATGAGAGGGAAAACTGAAATTATAGAGAAAGAAAAAACTGGCCGCCAGCAGATTATTATTACTGAAATTCCATTCCAGGTACAAAAATCTTCTTTAGTTGAGCATTTTGCAAACTTAGTT
>Ga0315295_10002138_pt1 | contig 16814 bp, 18 predicted proteins | sample YL17G14_0_MG_FD_204453 | JGI IMG/M metagenome (GOLD analysis project Ga0315295, IMG submission 204453) | Sediment microbial communities from Yellowstone Lake, YNP, Wyoming, USA - YL17G14_0 | ecosystem: Environmental > Aquatic > Freshwater > Lake > Sediment | place: USA: Wyoming | collected... | reverse complement strand
GGAGGTAGAGGTGTTTCGAGGCCACGCATATTCCGTTCCTCCAAGAAGAGACATCCTTCATCTCTTCTAACACCAGTCACGGACTATGGATTCGCCTTTTGAGCCGTGTTTTTCAGCAGCCTGCTAGTGCCCATGCGTTGCGCGCTCATGCGAGCCGGCGACAGCACATGAGTCTGTTCTACCGTAGGAGGACCTTATGGCAACCAAGCAGGTCAATCTGGCCAAGGTGTTCGGAACGGTCGCCACGGCGCTGGCGTCCAATCGGGATACGCTCAATCAGGCCGACCCCTACAATCATGACCACGGCGACAACATGGTCGAGGTGTTCGACGTCGTGGCGCAGGCTATGAAAGCCAAGAAAGGCGCCTCTCCGGCCGATCAACTGGCGTACGCCAGCGATCTCCTGCGCCAGAAGGAGAGCGGCTCGGCGAAATACTACGCCGGGGGATTGATGCAGGCGGCGCAGCAGTTCACAGGCAAGCAGGTTACGCCCAACAACGCCATGGAGTTGATCCAGACGCTCCTCGGCGGCGGGATGCCGACCTCGCCTGCTGCCCCGGCTGCATCGGGGCAGGCCGACATGCTGGGGTCGTTGCTCTCCGGGCTAACCGGGTCTGGCCAGGCGGGCGCACCGGCGCAAGGCGGCCTGGACATCGGGGACCTGCTCAATGCCGGGATGTCCTATATGAATGCCAAACAGCGCGGCGAGGCTGACACAACGGCGCTGATGGGTGCGTTGATGTCGGCTACCTCCGGCGGGAACACCGCGTATCGCGCCCAATCGGGAGCCGTGGTCGCCAACGCCCTGATGCAGGCCGTCGGGGCGCTGGCGGCGAAGAAGCGCTAGGTCCGTGAGGCCGGCCCGCTGCCGGCGGCCCACCCAATCCACGTTCGGCCCGGAGGCCAGACGACACCGGCGGTGGCAGCCTGCCCCGCCGGTTTTCTTGTGACGCTACCAGCGGGGGCGGTATCCATGCGACTCCGACGATGGATCCCCAGACTGCCGATCGTGCTGTCGGCTTTCGCCGGTTTGGCTGGCTGCGCGACCCAAGTTCCTCGTCCGGCCGATACCCTCACGCCCACTCACGCGCCGAGCCCAACGATACTCCCAGGGGCAACCGCGAGCCCGACCTCAGAACCCGCACGCCTGATCCACGTCGAGATCCCCGCGCCTTCCCTCAAGGCGAACCTGCTCGGCGATCCGGCGCTGCAGTTCCTGGCGATTTGGCTTCCGCCGTCCTACTTCCTGTCCGACCGATCCTACCCGGTGGTCTATTTCTTGCCCGGCTTTGGAGACGACGAGCGCGCGTTCGCGTACGGCGACCACGGGATCGTGCTAGCGCGCACGGTGGACGCGGTCATGGCGCAAGGCAGCATCCGCGAGCTGATCGTGGTTGTAGTCAATGGGCGCAATGCGGCGGGCGGCAGCTTCTACGTCAACTCTCCCGTGACGGGTAACTGGGAAGACTACGTCGTCCAGGATGTGGTGCCGTACGTGGATCGCACGCACCGAACGCTCGCGCTGGCAGCGTCGCGCGGTATTGCCGGGCACTCGATGGGCGGCTTCGGCGCCCTTCACCTGGCGATGTCGCACCCGGAGACATTCGGTGCGGTCTACGCGCTGAGCCCGGGTCTATTCGCTCCCGGCGGGCTGGAGGACTCGCAGATCTTCCGGGATCCCGTTGCCAATGACGCCTTTCTCGCAATGATCGAGGAGTTGCGGGGGCTGGACGGCGAAGAGGCCGCTGCCGCGTTCAAGACCTCGCTGGCCCGTCTCACCGGCGATCAGCGTTTCACGCTGGCCTATGGGATGGCGTTCGCTCCCGACGTGCAAGCCGGCCCCCCGTATGTCGACTTCCCGTTTGAGCGGTTCGGCGCAGAGCTGCGCAGGCGTTCGGCAGCCTGGGCCCGCTGGGAGGCCGGGTTCGGAGATCTGGCCGCCGAAGTAGCCACCAACCGCCAGGCGCTCTCCGGGTTGCGCGGCATCGGGGTGGACTTTGGCTGGGCCGAGGAGAACGCCTGGATCCCGGCCGGCTGCCTGTACTTCTCGGATCTGCTCTCGGACAACCGGATCCCACATCGCCTGGTGTCCTTCGATGGAGGTCACGCCAACCACCTGGCCGAGCGGTTCCATGGCGCCATGCTGCCGTTCTTCTCGGAAACGCTGGACTTCGGCCCCTAGCCGGCACGAAGTCAACATGGAGGTCTGCCCACGATGGTGTCCTATCGCAAGGAGCTGTGGTTCGAGCTGCGGGAAAGGCGAGGCTTCGTCAACATCACACCCCAGGTGGAAGCCTGCCTGCGTGAAAGCGGCATCCGGGAGGGGTTGGCGCTGGTGAACGCCATGCACATCACCGCATCGGTGTTTATCAACGACGACGAGGGCGGCCTTCACCACGACTACGATGCCTGGCTCGAGGGCCTGGCGCCGCACGCACCCACCCAACGCTACCAGCACAACCGGACCGGCGAGGACAATGCTGATGCTCACCTCAAACGCCAGGTGATGGGCCGTGAGGTCGTGGTGGCCGTGACCAACGGCGCGCTGGACTTCGGCCCCTGGGAGCAGATCTTCTACGGCGAGTTCGACGGGCGCCGCCGCAAGCGCGTGCTGGTCAAGATCATCGGGGAATGAGCAACGGGGCGGGGACGATTGGACATCATGGGCCGCCAAAGTCCCATTGGCGCCTGTGGCTCCTGCTGAAGGGGGATTTCGCCGCAACCTAGATCGGCTTTGGGCCGGGACGCTCGGCGGCAGCGTGGGTTAGGTTCGTCGCTTGAAGGCCACCCCCGCCGGTGCTAACGTCGGTAACTGGAGCGAATCCCCAAGCGGAGAGGCATCAGCCATGGCGATGAAGATCACGGAAGAATGCATCTCATGCGGCGCGTGCGAACCGGAGTGCCCGACCCAATCGATCTCGCAGGGCGATACAGTCTACGTCATCGATGTCACCACGTGCGTCGAATGCGTCGGCCACTACGACTCGCAGCAGTGCATCTCGGTCTGCCCGGTCGACTGCATCGTCAAAGCCTAAGATCTCGACCGTCCGTAGACAACTGCCCCCTCGCGGGGGCAGTTTGCGTTCCTGCTCCCCGTCTGCGATTCCGGCGCAAGCTCAACGGTTGACAACCTCCATGACCAGGCGCCCGATCACCGTTCCTCCGGGGACCAGAATCGATACGAAGACCGTCCGCAGCATGGCCGTGTTGTACGGCCATGTGCGCGCCTGCAGGAGCCTTGCTTCATAGGTGGTCAACGCGTTCACACGCTGGGCCGACTCCGCCGCGCTCACGCCCTGCTCGAGCTCCCGGACCAGCCCCGCACAGGCCTGGCGGATCAGATTATCGACTCGCCGGAGCTCGATGTCTCGTGCCGTCTGGAGCAGCCGGTGGGTCGGCGCCATGTTCAGGAAGAACACGATCACGGGAACCGAGGCCAGGGGGGCATAGATCGCCCAGAACTCCCAGCGGAGGAGGATTTCGGAGGAGACCCCGACGAGGAGCAGACTCAGTGTGATGCCTCCCACGAACACCAGCGAGAGCAGCAGACTCTGCCTGCCGATCGCCTCAAAGGGCGACACATCCAGCGGATTGACTCGCAGGTGATGCCGCAGCAGGGCGCCAGTCACCCGGGTGCTGTGGATGGAGCCGTAGATCACGATGCCCAATAGGCCGTACATCAGCACCGACTCCAGCAACATGATCAGGTCCAGCAAGGTGAACCCGATCAGCACCCAGCGGAGATTAAGCAGCAGGGCAAACGCCGCCCCGATGCCGAAGGCCATCACCTCGGTCGTGCGTTGCCATAGCCCCTGCTTCCTGGGTCACCTGGCCGAAGCCTGCGTCGTCGTCGACCAGCAACGGCTGGAGCGCATCGGTTACCCGGGCATCCATCGTTGCCAGTCGTGGAGCTGCGGCCAGGATGTAGGCGATGATCATCGGGGGGATAAGAACGCCCCGCCATTGGCTCGTCTCCAGGACGGAGCCCCAGAGGCCCTCCGCCCAGGCCACCAGAAAAGGCACCACCAGGCAGGCCAGTGCAACACCCACATTGAGCCATGGGTATCGCGGCCGCGCAATCCAGGTGTCAAACAACGATGATGGTGGTCGCATGCTGCACCCTCCGCCTCGCGCCTTCGCCCGTCAGTGCCCTGGCCGAGCCGAGGCCTGCCACTCCGCCAGCCGGGCGCTCTCTCAAGCCCTCGATGGTCCGTTGCCCCGTGGCCCTGTCACGATCGTGCTGCCGGCAACCCGTTCCTCACCCGCCTCAGGGCCGTGGCCCAAGCGTGGCCTATGCCTAGGGTTCCGCCGTGAGAACCCGGGAGGTCAGGTCCAGCCGCCAACGGCCCCCGTCCGCATCCACGAGCTCCAGATATCCCGGGCCCGGCCACATCAGTCCGCCAAACGCCGGGGCGCCGGATTCGAGCAGGAGATCGGCCGTCAAGCTACCCAGCGTGAGTCGGGAAACACGCGAAGTTCCTTCAGGCATGCACCCCCCGCCCGCCTGCAGGTAGGCAAGCGCACGCCCGTCCGGTGACCAGGCTATCGCTGCGAGCGCGAGATTCGGAACGGCCAGAGGCGAGCGGCCAATCTCCCCCAAGTCTAGGTCCCACAGCAGGATCCCGGTCTTCTGATAGACAGCCAGGATGCCGCCGTCCGGGACAACACTCCGGCCCCCAGCTCCCGGACGAACCTGCGCTGCACATCCGCGAACGCGATCGGGGGAAACCACATCCCGCACCCATCCGGGACGCCCTCTCGAGCAGGGGTGGAGTAGAACCGCTGGCTGTCTGAAGACCTGTACAACCCGCCGAGCCCGTAGGCGCCAAGGCCTCCACAGGCCTGGAGCTGCTCGTCGGCTACCCAGGAGCTGTCCGGGTTACTCCCGCGAATCACGAGTTGGTCGAGAGCATACGCCTGTTCACCCTCGACGGGTGTGCATGCATAGGTGACGATCTCCGCCCGCAACTTGCCATCAGGCGACGGGAGCGAAGCGAGAAGGCGCGGGACAACCGTCGCGCGCAAGACCTCGGCAGGATCGGCCGGCGTCGGCTGGGCGAGGGTCAGAGTCGGGAGGACGCGCGAGGCGGTTGGCTCCGGGCTCTCGGCTGTTGGCGTGCCGACCTCCGCGGCGAACCCGGCGGCCCCGAACCATGCAAGGACTCCGACCACCGCCACACCAGTCACGTTCCGCGAGCGCGGCATCTGCACCTTCTCCGGCGCGGACGACTTGAACACCAAAGGTGCGGACACAGACCGGCCCACTACCGTCCAGGACACTCCTGGCGTCAGGCTGAGCACGATCCCCATCGGCCGGCGCAATCCTCGGAGGCGAAGCCCCTTTGCCCGGGTCAGCGCCCCCCCCGGCCCATCGGGCGTTCACTCTAGCACAGGTCGCGCCAGGCGAGGCAGAGTCCGAGCCGGCCGTGGACCTGGATAGCACATCCCTTCGACGATACAGGCAAGCACGATGCAGGGGCCGCCGGACAGGGAGTCCAGAGGGGAGACCCGTGCAAGGAGCTGGCTCCCCCCTCCCCTGGGCCCCTCACGCAGATCGACGCCCTGGCCTGGGGAAGAAGCGCGGCACACGCTGCATGTAGACGCGGTACTCGGGCAGTCGCTCGACCAGATCGCGCTCTTCGAGCCGGGCCTGCACAGCGATCCAGCTTACGGTCAGCACGCAGGCGAGCGCCACCGGCGCGGTTGGCCACAGCAGCAGGATGCCAGGCAGCTGCAGGACCACACCGGCATGGATCGGATGGCGGACAAACGCATAGGGCCCACCTTCTTCGAGCCGGTCTCGCGCAGTCGGTGCCGCAGCCCGGCGGCGCAGCCACAGCAGTGCCCAGGCAATCACCAGGCTTCCAGCACCGATCAGCCCTGCCGCCGCGTATTGAATCACGCGGGTGACATCGAACACGGCGGGCGCCGGTAGCGCGATCGTCCCTGCCAGTCCGGCGACCCAGAGCGGGATGCCCAACACGTCGCGCAGCACGATCGTGGCCATCTGCCCGCGGTGGATCCCGAACCTTGCGGCGAGGCGAGACGTGCTGGCGGACGCCGCATTGAAGGCGAAGCCGAGGATCAAGGCTGCGAACGAGGCGATCATGACGGACATGTACTGGTCAGCAATGTGAGCATAGGGCGGGCTGCCTGGACGCTTGTCGCCTGCCCCCTTCAGCGCTCCGCCGTTCGGTGAAGCCGGGCCCGATCCAGCAGCATGGTGGCAGGAAAGGGCACATTTCTCGCCCGCGAGCCCAGGATGACCTCCAGCGGCTCGTCTTGTACCCAATGCAACGCTAGTGGCAACCCCGCCCCGATCCCGGGGCATAGGTCAGGCCTGAGCTTGTGCAGGCGGGGATCTCCATCCTTCATGGCAGCGATCATCCGGCCACCTGGTTGTCCCGAATGCCCAGCTGGGAGTGGAGGACCCGAAGTGCAGAGGCCACGCCATCTTCACGGCGGAGTTCCTCTCCCAGGTCACGCGCGCGCTGTTGGTAGACGGGGTTGGCCAACACGTCCTCGAGGAGAGCTTGGATGCGCTCGCGTGTCAGGTGGCGGGCGGGCGGCGCCGCCGGACCGACCCCAAGACGATGAATGCGCCGCGCCCAGAATGCCTGGTCGGCGGAGAACGGGGTGGCCGAGCTGGGGACCCCGGCGGCAGCAGCCGCGCCGGTTGTGCCTGCCCCACCATGGTGGAGGATGTAACGCATCCTGGGGAACAACCAGGCATGGGGAATGCCCTCTGCGGCGAACACATCCGCGTCCCCTGCGCCGGTGCCAAGCGCCTCAGGCGGAGCGCCCAGGATCGCCCGCAGCCCACAAGCCCGGCTGGCCGTCACGACGGTGCGGAGCAGCACACGCAGGTTCTCGGTCCGCATGCTGCCTGAGCCGAAGTAGATCGGAGGTGGGCCGGATTCGAGAAACTGAACGAGCGCGGAGGGCGGCTGCCAGCCAGCCGGGGGCGGAAGTTGCCAGTAGCCGGTGACGTGCGCGTAAGAGGGCCATTCGGCAGGTCGTGGCAGGATATGCGGGCTGTAGGCCAGCAGGATCGGGGGCACATCGGCAACCCGGCCGCTGAATGGCCAGGCCGCGATGGGAGGCAGATCCGGGGCTGCGGCCCGCACCCTGCGATACAGCAGGCGGCCTCCGAAACGGAAGATGGCCGTATTGAGCACGTGCGTGGCCCGTCGGTAAAGACCCCCCAGAGGCAGGTCGGGAAGTGCCACAGCAGGGAACGATGAAGTGGGCAGGAAGATGGGGAAGAACTGAGCCGAGGCGTCAGGCACTCCACGCGCCAGGGCCAGCGTGTGGCCGGCGTCGGTCATCAAGAAGGAATGGACGATCAGATCGGAATCGAGGGTCGCGGTCTCCACACTGCGGAACGCCGCCTCAGCCAGCGGCAGGACGTGTCGGACCATCTGCAGGATCATCCGAGGCCAACTCAAGCCGACGCGGCCGGCGAATGCCTGCGCCAACTCCTCGGGATTGCCTTCGATCGGGGCGAACTCCAGACCGTGAGACCGCGCCAGGGGCGCAAACGGCGCAGGGCCGGCGAGCCGGACGCTGTGCCCGGCGTTCCGCAGGCCAACCCCCAGCGCGACGAACGGCTCGACATCGCCGCGCGAGCCATAGGTCAGGAGCGCGATTCGCCGCTTCTCGCCCATCGCGATCGTTCGATCTCCTGGCTGCTGCTCCGGCTGGGATCCCCCCACGTCCCGAGGTTCCCATCCGCCGCTACCGAGCTTCCTCCGATTGTCGCATCGGGCGCCGTGCAGGCAAGTCCCTGCCAATTCGTCCGATCAGGAACGGATGCAGGTCCCAGACCACCAGCGATACGAGATCACCACCACCTCGTCCATGGTGTTCCCGGTCGGGATCCGTGGGGCGCCATCGCGCGGAGCGCTTGACGCTTGACAAACAAGGTCATCGGACACATGCGGGGGCCGCCCCGCGCCGCAGGGGCGGCCGTGTCGAATCGGCCCTTCGCTCGGGCCTCTGGGCTCGGGCGCCGAGTGAGATCTCACCTGGCGTGTCCGCGTCGGTGGATCTCAGCCTGCCGCCGGCCACCAGACCGGGCTCCAGTCCTCTGCGGCGTTGTCCGTGATCCGCTGCGCCCCGCCGCCATCCGAGTTCATGAGGTAGATCTCGTGGTTCCCGTCGCGGTTGGAGGAGAAGGCGATCCGCGTGCCATCGGGCGACCAAGATGGGAACCAGTCCTCCCCCGCATGGTGCGTCAGCCGGGTCAGGCCGGTGCCGTCGGGAGGGATCTGGTAGATCTCCGGATTGCCGTCCCGATCGGACATGAACGCGATCCAGTTGCCATCGGGGGACCATGCCGGGGCGGAGTCTTCCGCCGCGTCGGCTGTCAATCGCCGCTCCTGGCTGCCGTCGGCATTCATGACGTAGAGGTTCCAGCTTCCGTCGCGATCCGAGAAGATCGCCAAACGCGTGCCGTCAGGCGACCAGGCGGGGGTTCCATCCAGGGCATCGTTATCCGTAAGGCGTTGGCGTGCTGTGCCATCGGGTCTCACAAGGAAGATGTCGGAGCCTGCGGCCTGCTGAGAGGAGTAGGCAATCCACATGCCATCGGGTGACCATGCAGGCTCCCAGCTGCCACGGCCAGGCAGGCTGTTGGTCAGGCGCCCCATCCCATCCTCGCTGGCCAGAACTCCATTCACGACGTCCACCACATGCACGTTCAGCGCGCCACTGCGATCGGACTGGAATGCGATTCGCAATCCGTCGGGCGACCAACTCACCCATCCCTCCTGGGCCTCCGCACTCGAAAGCGGCCTCTGATCACTACCATCCGCGTTCATCAGGAAGAGGTCGTGATTGCCGGTTCGATTCGAAACGAAGGCGATCACTCCTCCCCCGGTTCCAGGCAGAGGCGGCGGGGGCGTGGGCGTGAGGGTGGGGGCGACTGTCGCCGTGGGAGGCGGGGCGGTCGAGGTCACCGCAACGGCTGTCGCGCTGAGCGGATCTGGTGTGAGCCCAGGTGTACCGCCTGCACAGCTGGAGAGCAGCAGGACAACGGTGATGCTCCGGATCAGCCTGAAGCCTAGGTCCATGGTTCCCTCGCTCGGCCAGCGGCCGGCAACGCCCGGCGGACAATGACAATGCCATTGCACACGCGGAATGACGTGAAGCCCGCCTCCTGGTACAGCCTCATCGGTCCATGGTAGTTTGCAGCCTCGCCCTGTGCGGCCGCGCGCGGGTAGGCCTCGGCCACAGCCAGGCCTTGCGCGTGGAAGCCATCACACGCGGCGCGGAGCAGCGCACCTGCAACGCCGCGCCGCCGATAGGGAGCCGCAATCACAAAGCACACGATCGAACCGACCTGATCGGCATCGCCAACCGCTAGCGATAGGTCCATCTGCAGGTTCGGAATCGACAGCCTTGGCGCGGCGTGGACCCATCCTACTGGCTGATCCCCGGCAAAGGCCAGGAAGCCCTTCATCCGGCCGGCTGCAATCAGCTCGCGGGATGCGGCTCGGTTCTCCGAGGCTGCGCGCGCATCCCAATCCCGTGCGGCATGGTCCGCATGATAGAAGTAGCAGTAGCAGCCGGACCAATCCGGATTGTCCGTGAAGGCAATGTGGTCGAAGAAGTGCAGCCATTCGTCCAGCAGGTCGGGGGTGAGTTCACGAACGAGGATCTCGGCCATGTGAAGTTCGGGGGTTCGCCTCCCGGCTCCTGTTCGTACAGAGATGGATGCTCCCGGCGCACCAGTGTCGTCGCGGCCGGCCGGGTCATCCGCTGTCCTCGGACCATCGGGCTCGGCGATACCCCCTGATCCCCTGAGACAGGTGGGAAACAGCCGGCCGATGCTAGTCGAAGGCGCCGATCTCCGCGTAGTACCAGGCACCATCTCGGAACGCGAAGAAGGACACAATCTCCTCGGCCTGCCGGGGGTTCAAAACGCTCTCGCTGCAACAGCGGTAGTGAGGGATCTGGCTGTAGTGCAGATCGATCTCCTGACCGTCATACACGGCTGCAATCAGCCCTTGACGTTGGCAGAAGAAGAACGGCGTGCCGGCCAGCAACTGGAAGCCGAAGGCATCCTCACAGCCTCGCTCCTCGCTGACGGGTTCGCCATCCACGAAGATCTGTCCAGCCCAGACATCGGGTGTGGCCATGAGGATCTCCAGCGCCCAGTGACCCTTGAATGTCCACAGTCCCTGCAGCGGCAGGATCGGGCTGGGCAAGCCGGCCGGAGCGGAGAAGAGGACTTGCTCTCCGTACCTCAGCTCGACGGTCTGCTGTGGAGGATCGCTGGAAGCCGTTGCCAGCTCGGCAACGAGGGTCCCGTCCTGCCACGGCGCCCACACGGATGGCCTGTCACCGTCGAAGGAGAACCGATCCGGGAAGGTCGCCCTCCTCTGAACCGCATGGCGAGCCAGCACCTGCTCCTGCGTCTCCTCGGCCGGCAGGAAGGAGAGCGGGTCGAGATCAGGTTCCCGGATGAGGGGGCTTTCTTCAAGTCGGAGGCCTCCAGGAAGAATCCAAGAAGCAATCTCAAGAGCATGATGTGTGTCCGCCGGTGGAAGAGCGCTGGGCGTGGAGACAGGTGGCGAAGTGGATCCGGAGGGGGCCGCAGGGAATGGCGCCGGGGTGCAGGCAAAGAGACTAAGTGCCACGGCGAGGAAGCTAGCCGCGCGGACCTGACGTGGAGGATTGGCCCAACTCCGGATCACGGCTCCCGCCTGGTTTGCTGCCCCTTCCAACATGGCGTCAGGATCTTCGTCGTCGGGGCACCCATGGAGTCCCGCATGATGACCAGACCTACGCATGCCGGATCGCTCGCGCTCCGTCAACCGCGGGCAAGCCGATTCTTGAAACCGGACCGTCGCCTGGCACGTGCTCTGCGCTCCTTCCGTTCCTTCCTCGCATTTCACCGATGCAAGCAGCCACCCTACACTTCGCGAAGTCGCGAGGCTTTCTACGTACGGCCACTTGAGACCCAAGCCCACCGGATCAGCCCAGCCAGTAGTCAGGCAACCCTGGCTCCCCAGTCTGCCCTGGAAAGCACGAAGAGGCGAGAGTCCTCGCCCTCGGGCCGGCCGCAGAACCCCAGCTGCTCGAACATGCGGCACGCTCGCAGATTGCGGGAGTATGTGCTGGCCACCACCCTCTCCAGCCCCATCTCGCCGAAGCCGAACGCCAAGATGGCAGCCAGCGCTTCCGTCATCAGACCCTTGCCCCAGTAGGCCTTTGCCAGATCGAAACCAATCTCCCCCTCCGAGCCGACCTCGACGCGCTCGTATCCACAGGTCCCCAGCAGCTCGCCTGACTCGGGGAATACGATCGCCCAGGTGAGGCCGGCCCCTCTGTCGTAGCTGGAGATGAACTCCCGAAGGATCTTGTCGACCTGGTCAGTAGAAGCAGGTGGTTTCTCCAGAAACCACCGCGCCACCTCCGGATCTGAGTAGTTGGCCAGCAGGGCGTCCCGGTCCTGGGGCGTGATCTCCCGCAGGAGGAGTCGTTGTGTGCTCAGTCGAGGAAACACGCGTCCCGGGAACATGTCAGGGCTGCCAGGTGGCCTCGAGCCAAGTTGCCCGCCGGAAGTGGGCAACGCCACCAGGACTCTAGGACAGGCCGACGCGCAGAGCAAGCCACTCGGAAGGCCCAGCCCGCCGGGTCAGCCGAAGGTCCTGACGCTTCTCCAGAGCGTCAACACATTGTTAGGCGGCCTCCAGGCTATCAGAAGTGTGTTCTGCAGGAATGGCAAGAAGGCCCGGTCTTTGGGCCATGAACAGAGTGCGAGCAGCAACGCAGGGATCCACACCACCGCGCGGGCACTTCGCCGCTAGCTCTTCAAGCGGAGAGCCGTGTACCGATCACGGGGCGAAGGAGTCAGAGCCTGCTTCCCCAAAGGGGAAGATAGGCCTCAAGATGATCCGATGGACTCCTTCGTCGCCAAGAGCGTTCCTCACGGTCGCGGGGTGAGTCCATCAGGACCCGTTCTGGGGATAGCGTCCGTACTCAACGGCCGCATCGACCATCGCCAGGATGTTCTCCGGCGGAACTTCGTCCATGATGGTATGGACGGAGGCCAGCAGGTAGCCGCCGCCCGGGCCGAGCAGGTTGATCACGCGCCGGACCTCCTGCCGCACCTCCGCGGGGGTGCCACGGGGCAGGAGGCGCTGCGTATCCAAAGCGCCGCAGAAGACCAGGTTGCGCCCATAGCGGTGCTTCAGCTCTACCAGATTCGCCATCTTCCCAGCGGAAGTCTGGATGGGGTTGAGGATATCGACACCGATCTCTACGAAGTCATCCAGCAGGTCGAAGACGTCACCATCGGTATGGAAGAAGACCTTTGCACGCGTGCGCTCCCTGATGAAGGAGATATAGTCGGCGTGAATGGGTTTGAGCACCTGGCGGTACATGCGCGGTGATATGAGTAGGCGGTCCTGGGTGCCCAGATCATCGCCAATCTTGATGATGTCCACATCCTCCCCTAGCTCACGCAGGAAGTGCCCCATCAGTTGTTGGCACAGCCCGGCGATCTTGTGTAGCAGAGCCTGGGCGAACTCGGGGTGCAGCGCCAGGTTAAGCAGGAACTTGTCCATGCCCTGCATGGCGAAGGCCCTCTCCAACGGGAAGAGCAACCATGGGGTGGCGATGATGGCATAGCGATCCTCTTCGGCCATCCGTCGTGCTTGTTGGCGGACATGGGCAACGCGGGAAGGGTCGTCCATATCGGGCCAGGGGTAACGCTCGATATCATCCAAAGTGCTGGCCTCGGACATGGGATGGACGCCGGGATACCAGGCGCCTGGCTCGACCTCGATCTGTCCGCTGCCCCAGTCGTCGATGAATGGGGCGTGTGGCGGGCGGCTAAGGTTGCGTGCATAGACTGGTGCGGGGAATCGGTCCAGCACACCCCGTGCATCGCCATGCAGGCGCTCCAGTACACTCTCGTCCAGAGCCGCCGAGCCGAGCTCAGGCCAGTCATAGATGTAGGTGTCGGGGGACTGGATTCCGAGCAGGGCCTTCAGCCGCCGGTAGGGCTGGATCTTCAAGGTAGTGGTGTTGCTGGTACCGATGATGATCGGGACACGATCGGGCTCTTCATGGTTGAGCGCCATCAAGACGCGGTGGCGAGGGGGAAGGGGCATGGGACTCCAATCTCCGCGGGAGAGGCTGGCCAGCTTCTAGTGTGTACTGTTTCGCAAAGGTGTACACAGTGATCGAGGGTCATGTGACGTATCCTTCCCGTTGGTGTGTATCCCCTCTTGGGGAGACGGGGAGGAGCGTCCATGACCCTCGAAGACAGCATACACGCGTTTCGCCTGCGCGTCATGGCGCGGGCGCAAGTGCTGCACAACGTGACGCGGGCGTGCCAGGAACTAGGCATCTCCCGCACCCTGTTTTACCGTTGGCGGAAGCGCTACCTGGCGTACGGCCGGGACGGCCTGCATCCCCGTCGGCTGGGCCCGCGACGAGGACGTCCGCCGCTGCTCAGTGTCCAGGCCGAGCGGGCCATCCTGGCCTTGGCCCTGGCTTGGCCCACCTGGGGCCCGGTTCAGCTGGCCGACCAGCTCCGCCGTCTGGAACATGGCGGCCTGCGCATCGCCCCCAGCACGATCTACCGGCTGCTGCGGCGGATGGGGCTGCAGACGCGCTGGGAGCGTCTGGCCGTCCTCGAAGCGCACAGCGCTCAGGCGGCAGGATTGCTGACCGAACGGACGCGACGCCAGCTGGCCGCCGCTCAGCGCCATCAGGCGCCGCACATCCAGGCGACCAAGCCCGGGGAGCTGGTGTGTGTGGACACGTTCTACATCAGCAAGCTGAAGGGTGTCGGGAAGGTTTGGCAGTACACCGCCTGCGACGCGGCCTGCTCGTTCGCCGTGGCTCAGGTGAGTCTGGAGTTCTCGGCCAAGGCCGCCGCTCGCTTCTTGACGGGCCGAGTCGTGCCGACTTACCAGGCTACTGGGTGGCCGCTCCAGCGCATCCTGACCGATCAAGGCAACGAATACCGGGGAGCCTTCGACAAGGCCTGCGTCCAGAGAGGCATCCGCCACACGCGCACCAAACCGCGGCATGCCTGGACCAACGGCTTTGTCAAGAGGCTTCAGGGCACCATCCTCAGCGAGCTCCGGCGCATCGAGTTCCGCCGACGGTTCTTCACCAGCGCAGCCGCAATGCAAACTGCCCTCGATCGCTATCTGGAGTTCTACAACAACCACCGTTTCCATCAGGGATACAGGACGCGAGGCCGAACACCTGGCGAGATCTTCTCCACCCGGGGAGGCAAACGTGACGAGCGAACGCGAGATCAAAGTGTCAACACCTATCCGGCATAGGACATTCTAGTGGCACAAGGACAGTTAGATAGAGTAGCAACGGCGCACAGGTGGATGGATTATAGTCTGCCGACGTTGGAGCCCTTACACTCGAAGAGCCTGTCCAGGGGATGGGCTGCGCGGGGTGCCCACAACACGCACAGCAATCCATCACGGTGCCACGGGGGAAGGCCCCACCCAAGGAGGCCTCGTCAAGTTGCTGGCGCTCGTGGTCATGCGAAGACGAGGTAGCCCCGAGCCCAGCGAGTTGGAGGCCATCAAGGATATCCAGAATGCAAAGGAGTCTCTTAGAACCGAGTCGCCCTGGTCTCGCCACCTCGATCGCAGGATGGACCCATCAGCCGCCCAGCCCGCCGGGTCGCCGAAGGTCCTGGCGCGTTTCCAGGGCTTCAGCGAGTTGTTGGGCGCCAAGCCACAAGCATGGCCTGCAGTGGCTATCGCGACTGATCTGCGCTACGCCACCACGCAACGGTGGCTGCAGTCCCGGCGACAAAGACCAGCAGCACAAGAACATAGCTGTGCATTCCAACCTGCTCGGCGCGCTGCCCATACATTACACTAAACATCAGACTGAACAGCCCGGGCACTGACCACGGAAACCAATCACCCCAACCCATCATGCCTGCAACTTGGGCGAGACCTAGCGTGGCAAACGCCCAGCCAAGCGCAGGCAGGTACCCGCGCCCCGCGCTGGCAAACAGTGCGACAAATGGCATGAGCATTGTGGTCAGGATAACGGTAACCAGGAGGGACAAGAATGAGGTCCACGCCAACTCGAGGGACCAGCCCGGAAGGCCAATCGCCGCTCCAATGCCAAGCCCAATCGCGTAGATGATGAGGGTGAGGCCAAGTATCCAGACAGCCGTCAACAAGAACTTGGCGCCGACGATGACCTCGCGCCGGGTCGGAACAGCCAGGAGTTCCTTCGCGGTGTGATCGGAGAACTCACGCCCAAAGACCCAGGCCGTGATGAACGCAAACAGAATTGCCCCTCCACCCGCAGTTCCTACCGAGAGGAAATCGAAGAAGGATGGCCAATCCGCCACCCCCGCGCTGAGGAGCTGCGCCTTTGCGCCGATCAATCCCATCGCCCGCGCTCTCTCGGGGTCTTTCATGATGAACATGAAGAGCCCGCCTATGATGGGGAAGACGGAGAAACCGGCGGCCGTCACCAGAGAGACCCTGGAGCGGCGCGCTTTGAGCGTTTCAGCCCACAGAGCTCGAAGTAGAGCGTTCATTCCTTCTCTCCCGTCAATCGCAGGAAGTGATCCTCAAGATCCTCCTGTTCCACCGCCAGCCGGATTGGCGGTGTTCCGGCGTTGACAAGAATGGTTGCCACCTCGTCAGGTGCGTCGATTGCGCGCGAGTCGTTCAGGACAATCGTGGTTTCGTTGGATTTCACCCCGAAGCCGGCGTTCGTGAGTACCCTTTGCGCGGCTACGAGATCGCGCACCTTGATCTCCAAGCGCCGCGACCGCAGATCCTCCAGCTTCTCGGCTTCAAGTTCCTCCACCAATCGACCCTTGTGGATGATCCCGATGCGCGTGGCGAGGCGGTCCACCTCCGTAAGGATGTGGCTTGACATGAACACGGTCACGCCTTTCTCATGGGCGAGGCTGGCCAGGAGATCGCGGATCTCGACTACACCTGCGGGGTCGAGGCCCTTGGCCGGTTCATCGAGGATAAGCACCTCGGGCTCGTGCAGGAACGCCCGCGCCAATCCCAGGCGCTGGAAATTGCCCGTCGAAAGCACGCCCGCTTTTCGATCAGCATATGAGGTGAGACTCAGGCGTTCGATGGCTCGGGATGTTGCGCTGATGTCCGAGATCCCTTGCAGGCGTCGGGCGATCTCCAGGTTCTCCCTGACGGTCAGCTCAGGATAGGCGGCCGGTTCCTCGACGAGATGGCCAACATGCTGCCAGGGCCCGCGTCCATAGGGACCGACAACCTGCCCAAGCACTCTGACTGACCCCGTGCTCGGGCGTATCATGCCCAACAACGCACGGATCGTCGTGGTCTTACCCGCGCCGTTCAGACCGAGAAAGCCGTAGATCTCCCCATACCCGACGCGCAGATCGACCGAGTCAACGGCGCGCACTCGGCCGTACCACTTGGAAAGGCCAGCGGTCTCGATGGCGAAGCTCATCTGCACCTTCCGTGACGTGGCGGTGGGCCAACGCAGGCCAGGAATGGGGTCATGCGAATCGGATTGATGCAAACCCCTCGCTGACATACCTGAGGATTACGGCGCCCAACGGCCTCGGGTTAAGCTGCCCGGCGGCTCAGTCTGGCCACCATTCTCGCGCCGGCCAGACGGCGGGCCAAGTACCCCGCCCATTCGCCCGCCAGCCGAGTTGGCTTCAGCGGGTTGATCATATGAAAGCGCTGGTGTGCCCAGCAAAGCTTTGACCAGCTAACCGGTGGGAGTCCGGTCAAGGAAAGGGCCAGACCGCCTTGTAGCGACCACCCGGCGTCAGGAGCAATCCGAACGTCGAAGCGGTG
>Ga0315295_10002137_pt1 | contig 16815 bp, 22 predicted proteins | sample YL17G14_0_MG_FD_204453 | JGI IMG/M metagenome (GOLD analysis project Ga0315295, IMG submission 204453) | Sediment microbial communities from Yellowstone Lake, YNP, Wyoming, USA - YL17G14_0 | ecosystem: Environmental > Aquatic > Freshwater > Lake > Sediment | place: USA: Wyoming | collected... | reverse complement strand
TGATCGGATCATTGCCATTGACTGCCCGAACCATGTCGCCGCTCTTATCCAGGATCTCAGCGAGCATCCAAACATGGGCACCCTTGCGAAGTGAACCTCCCGTTTCAATCCTGATCTGACCGTTGCGAATGAACGGATCCAAGAACTGCGCCATGTCGCTGTTCTGAATCGGAACATACTTGTCACTCACGACATTGTAGACCTCGCCATCGCTGAGCCGATAGAGAGCTTTCCATCCGTCGAGTTCGGTCTTGCCACCTCCAATGAAAACAGGTTGCGTGCCAACGAGCCAGTCACACCCGGCCTTGATCAGTGCTTCCAGCATCGATGCTGGCCTCTGACCGACCGGGTACACAAAGCCGAGTCCATGCCAAGCGGCGACGCCATTGGCGAAGAAGCCGCTTTCGAACTCATGTGCCATCAAACACCGCCTTTCTCTTCCGATACCTGACCTCGACAAGAGATCATAAAGTTTTTTTTCTTTTTATAATGACAAATTTCCCCTATGAAGTAAAGGAAAAAACTTTAAAATCTTTTATGATATAAGTTCAACCGACATATTGGCTTGTGACCCTTGACCTATGATCAACCCCTCCCTCGCTCTGGTCATGCCGACATAAAATTGCCTTGTGATTGAATCACAATTTCCTGACTGTAGGCAAGAATATGCAGCAAAGGAAATATCCGGAAGAAGAATCACGATGTCGGCCTCACCACCTTTAACGGAATGAATTGTACCTACAGAAATCAGCGGTCTCTTCTCCAGGATCCCGGGCCCGCGTGCCCGCACGAGCGCGGAAGGGTAGTCGATCAGGTGACCCTTGCTGGATAACACGTGACGACGCATCCATGCCATTGCATCATTGAATCCGAATGGTGGTGACATTCCATCCAAGAACAACTCGGCAACCTCGGCATCAGTCGCATCCATGTTCTTCGTTGTTGCATTGTCGGCAAGGATATCAACACCATGCTTCGCACCTCTGACCATAACACCGTCTGACTTGACTATATCAACCCATGATTTGATTTTCTTCCACGTCCATGGTTCATGAGCATCCTCACTGCCACAACCTGATAAGAAGTTAATCACCCTGTCAAGTCGGTCCATCGGGTTCCACCTGCCATTCTTCTTTCGATATGGATTGTGGAATGGAACACCTTGCCTCCTCAACTCACAGCACAATGAATTCAACATGTATCCACATGCAGACAAGATCATCACCGACTTGCCTTTTGCTTCCCACCTCGTTGCTTCTTCAATGATGCCGATAGGATCCTTTGCTTGTAACTCCGATCTAACAACAAAGCCCTCATGTCCACGCGGTTTATATTCAGCAGCGAAGCGAGTCTTGATTCTATTGATCCATTTAGTTGCTGTTGCGTGTACACTAACTGGGACCCGCCATGACTGAGATAGAGTTCTAATATGTTTTTCGGTAACTCCGAGTGTTTTGATACCATCAACATCAGCACCACGCCATTCGTAGAGTGATTGGTCATAGTCCCCAACCAGCACGATAGCTTCAGCTTTTTCAGCCCACGACAAGAGCAACCTGAGTTCCGCCCGCGAGTGGTCTTGACATTCATCAACATATATCACCTCTGGTTTTCCTGGTGCATACTCACAATCATGATACGCATCATCGACTAGATCGGCAAAATCCTTCAACTCATTATCACGTTTCCATTTCTCCCACTTGTCATTAACAGTCCTCAATGATGGTTCGACCTTTGGTATATCAACAACTGATACACCTCTCGCCCGCCAAGTAAATATCTTTGACAACTCCTCATCACACTTGCCGCATAGATGTGATTGCATCTCCTCTGGAGAATCAAAATCAGAACCATGACTTAGCACGAGGTCAGGATGTTCTGTGTTCCACAACTTCAATGCCTCTGGCGTCTGTGCTAACTCGGGTCTACCCAGAGCATGATACGCATGGGCGTGAAGTGTACCAACTGACTCCTTCCTCAATGGTAGATCACGCCCTACTATCTCCGCTGCCGCTGTTCGTGTCAGTGATGTTATCATCACAGCATCAGGACCACGATCACGCACAGCGTCGCGTACACAGTTGGCAAGGTGTGTTGTCTTTCCTGTTCCTGGCGGCCCCACGACCACACGGACTTTTTCTGAATCCATTTTCCTGTGTCTCAAAGGCCCTATATAGGCCATAAAAACGGATGTAAAAGAGAGTGAAAAATATAAGAGCCTCTCGGGAATTTACAAAACATTTAAAAACTTCGATAAAAATGTCGAAATAATTCTCGGGAAGTGTGTCACGTGTTACACGTCTTCTAAGAATTGTGTTACAGTGTTACAGTGTAACAGTAGGGTCTTTACAGCAGTGTCACGCTTTTTTTCCCATAAGCATTTGTGAGTAAATCTCTTGCAATGTGTTACAGTGGTTTTGGAATTCATTAGATGTTTTGCAACAAAAGGGGTCCCCTATAAGGGGCCTATTTTGTAGATCCCGTATCACCCCCTTTGGTCGAAGAATCAACAATCGGCGTATCACGTGTTACACAATTCTCCTGTTGTTCAACCGTGGTTGTGTCATCAAGATTCATCTCTTTCGTCCAGTATCGTTGATGCAGTATTACATTGTTTTCGATTCTTAATGCTTTGTTGTTTGGCTTGAATCCCGAGAGTGTAAGTGCCAAGTGTAACTCATTACGTTTAATCTTCTCCATAAACCTTGCTTCAATGAATCCATTAAGAATAGATGAGTTGATCCACAGTTCTCCATTCTTGTATATCGGTTGTCTGCCTCTGAATCCTACCTCAAGTTCCTCGTCACGATATATTCTGCGTTCAGTTAAAAACAGATCAAGCCATGATTGAAACTTACCGCTTACTGTATCTTCAGGAATATCTTCTATGATCAACACATTAAAGAACACCCTGAGAACTTCACACCAGGCAGCATCGCGCATCCTTTTCATCACGTGTTTGCCTTTGGTGGCTTTCAATATAGCCATCCGTGTGTGATAGTTATCACGAAGATGTTGATCCTTGCCTATATATATCTTCTCAAGTTCTCCTCTGCATTGAATGAAGTAAGAAGTCTCCTCCTTGCCATACCCGATAATGTAATCAATGTCTATGCCACCAAACACCAATCCAAGGTGGTCGAGTTTTGATCTTGTCTCATCAACACCCTCATTTGGCATATCGACATCAGCCGCAACGGCGGCCATGATGATATCTTTTTCAGGGGTGGAAGTTACTAGACCGGACCTTGCTCTGTTAATTGTTCTGGCTATGTAATCAGGTCTCATCACCTTTGCTATGTTGGATGGTTCCCACTTGCGTCTGTGAAAGATTATCAGGTTAGCAATTTCCTGATCAGACCAACCACATTGAACCGCCTGCGACGCAAGTGCCTGTTCATACCCACTGCATGATGTGTCAATCCATCTCCTCTTGTGTTCAAGGGTGTGTCGGAACTTGCTATTATTTTCCTTCAATGCATCGAAGAGATCACTATCAGGAGATGCCTTTGGATCCATCACAAATGAAACAGCGGATGCTTCCAGCATCAACTTCTTATCTTCAGTTGGTAGATAAGAAAGAAAGTCATTTATCGAATCAAATCGTGGACCATCACTTGACAATATCCTGACTGGTAATACATCTCTCGGATCCTTGCGATTGAACGTACCTGCCACACGTAGTACACGAGTGCAATCTGATGTACTGTCTATCTCGTATCCCTGTTCACGTGCAGCATTGGCCATGATCTGTTGCCAGCCTTTGCACGCCCGCTCAAGGCGCGCTCGCGCGGGCGGGTCCAGAAGGGCCTCAGGCTCTTTCAGGATCCACCAGGAATGGATTCCGTGGCCGCTATGGACGACAACAGTCGGAGCCATGGGAGAACGCACCAGAAGGCCCATTGCGGCCTCCAGGGAAGGCGGGACTTTTTTCTTGTGCCCGGGTCCGAAGTCGATATCCGCCCATAGACCACATGCCAATGTCATATTAGTCTTTGTTCCTCTGCCGGTGTTAGGATCATGATCCTTGCTTACGCAGCACACACCGCAATACACATCATGATTAGAACCCAACACAACAGATGCATCTCCGGCGGCAAGTGGAGATGAGAATAGTGATGTCTGTTTACCCGGCATAGTCCACAACACAATTCTATGATCGGGATATTCTGCCTCAAAGTCTTCACCCCATAACAACGATAGGAACTCATTTGGCGTTGTCACCAACCACCTCTGTTACGGGCCACAGTCTGATCTTGATTCCGTGATCGTCAATGTACCTGTCGAAGTCGAGTTGATTTTCAAATTCGCAATAGACCTCCACCTTACCCGGTTGTCTGTACACCACATCACCTTTCGCAGTCCACGATATAGAACCATAGTTGCTATCTACTGGTGGACCTATTGACAGGATTATCATTTCTTCCTCTTGATTTTCCGGACGATGACTTCATGTTTAACTACTGGGTTGAGGTCGCAGGTTTTGTCAATGAGTTGCCAATCGCCGGGCTTGACGGGTTGGCCTGTTTTGATTCGGATGAAACCTTTTGGGATCTTCACGACTTCGGTTCCTTGTCTATGGGTTTATCCTGTTCTTTGCGCAGGTCGGCGATGGTCATGTCCGAGTATTCTTTCTCAGCGAAGGACTTCTCCTCAATGTGCCTTACCGTCCTATCCAAGTGCCTTCGCATCTTATGATTCCAATATTCGAACTGAAGTTTTGCCTTGCTCCATTCCAGGACTTCCTCATCAGGGATGTCCACCTCTACAGCATCTTTGCGATCGCCAATACAGACCAACGGGTAATACTCGTCCTCTTGCAGATATAGCTTCATGAGCCTTTCAGTTCCCTTCTCAGGTTGAGTATGTCGTCCAGGGGTACTTCGATGGCGATGATGGTTTTGCCGGGGATGGTGGAGGAGACCATCTTCCCGGAACAGTGGAGGATGGTTTCGGCGGCTTCTTTGAGGCGGGCGTACTTCTCCCGCGCATCGTCGCGCTCGGTGATGAGGCCATCGATAATCCGATTCTGATTTGATCGAGCCTCCCGCAGTCGGTCCATCTCTTTGAGCAGGTCTTCGGTTGTGAGTGCCTTCAGCAGTATGTCCGCTTCGCGTTCAGGGGTCATTCCCCCTCCAGGTGTGTTTTGAGGTTTACTATTGCGGCATACATCACTGAACCATCGCGGGTGCAGTTTGGGTCATCCCATACTTCCACGATGGCTCTCGCCAGTTTGCGGATCTCTTCGAGATCGAGGTACGCCCGTTCTGCGTATGTGCAGGCTTTCTTCAGTTCCCTATCGCTGATTCTCATTTTCCCTCCAGTGCCACGCTCAGGGAATCAATCACCAGTCGAAGATCCCCTTTGCGCTCGTCGTGGAACACGGTTGTTACATGCTTCGCCGCGTCCACGAGGCAGGCGTACTTCTCCCGCAGACTGTCGATCTCGTCGAGAAGCAAGATGGTCCACGGATCTCCAGGCACTACGTTGTCACGGATCGCTTTCTCTTCCTTGGGTGTCATTTTCCATACAGGTGTGGTTTGAGGGCTTCGATGGCACAAGCAAGTTCAAAGCGGGCATCGTTTACACGTCGGACGCTTGGCTTGGAGCGTAGACTTTCTTCTTCTTTAGCTCGAAGTAGTTTTTCGCGGCAATGTACGACGGCGGCAGCCAGTTCGCGGAGGTTGGTGATCTCTTTACCCAAATCTTCTCCGCAGCAATCGCTCCTCCCGCAATAGTCACAGCTCATGGCTTGCCCTCCAGGTGTGTTTCAGCCACATGAAACGGGTCCGATATGCAGACGTTCGCGGTTTGTCCAGCCGGTGTGATCTCAGGCTTCGGGATATACAGGCATCCGGGTGGGAGCAGTCTGTGTTCCATGGCATCGAGCTTGGCCTCAATGGTCTTTATTCTTTGAATGATATCCTCCCGCAGATATTTGATATCTGAGCGAACCTCCAGTACGTGATCCGTGACATCCACTTGGCAATGATCAATGGCCATGTGGTTAGCCCTGATGGCGTCCAGTAGGCGCTGTGCGACAATGTAGAAATGATCCTCGCAATCACTGCTTCCTGTGTTCAAGTCTTCGAAGTCTGGATAATTGCTCATGGCTTGTCCTCCAATTACACCTCTTTTATCTCCTCAAATGCGGTCAATTCATATCTTCCAAAAAATGGCCTGAATGTTCCAAGACCAAGCACTCCCCCTTTAACAAGAGCCTCTCTGAGATTCTCTGCCGTACAAATTTTGTTCTCCTGATATTCAATCTTGAAATCTAACGTCCAAGGGCATGCTAATACAGGTCGCTCCTTTGCATTGGGAACTCCCTTTGCCAGTCGAGCCACGGATCGATGAATATATACCTGCTTCGTCCAGCCATTAAACACGATTGGATTATCATCGCACAGGATTGGAATTTCAAAAGGGTCGATCAATGAATATGATGCAATACCTATGGCAATGGATGATCCAGACTTGCCAAAGAATTTCTTGCATACACTACTTGTGTTTTGTGCGCACAATAGGGACATTATGTTTATTGCCGGAATGATCATGCGCCGTTTCTCGTCTAAGTACATCTTCTCTGTTATTGGAAGAGATGTGTTGTTGTCTCCCGCATACCTGTCGAACATCAAAGGGCGAATCCCGGAAAATCGAACATTGAAATTCTTCTGGTTCATTACAATTCCCTTCCGATTTTATGGCCTCGATATCTTTTTCAGACAATTTGAACCACTCACCGAATGGAGATGATCTACATCTGAGATGCCAAAATTTTCTGTGCAACTCGGATTCCAGCACATCTGGACGATCAGAGTCGACAGCACAAACAAAATAAGCTGTTCCGAACGCTGTCATTGTTTGAATCTGACTCAGCCGCCTTGAATGTGTAGTGTCGCATGTATAGCCGATCTTGAATTGACCATCTCCATTTCCAATCACATAAACTAATCCACGCATTTTATTCACCGATTACGGAACAACCTTGCCTTGCCATGCCTCGCCAGGCCATGCCCCGCCATGCCTGGCCTTGCCGCGCCGGGCCTCGCCACGCCACGCCGTGCCATGCCGCGCCGGGCCGTGCCGAGCCGTGCCGTGCCGTGCCGTGCCGCGCCACGCCTGGCCATGCCCCGCCTGGCCATGCCCTGCCTGGCCGCGCCCGGCCTTGCCTCGCCGCGCCACGCCTGGCCGAGCCGCGCCCTGCCTGGCCGTGCCGTGCCGAGCCGGGCCATGCCTCGCCTTGCCAAGTTAAATCTTTCTTGTTAAGCAATACAAATAAGTATTATTCTTTAAGAGCATCCGAGTGCCGAGGAGTGGCACCCGGATGCAACGAACGCAGGTTGCAACAAGCAACCTCGTGGCAACTATTCAGAACTTGCTGTCATCTCTTCCACCTTTGCTGATCGAAAGATGGGCATGTACTTCTCCACCATGATCGCCACAGTCGAGAGTTCCTCAGATGTGAGATCACGCACCTTGCGAGGAAGCGCGACATTGAACCTGATAGCATCTTTGTTCTGTGTCGTCTGGAGTTTCCAACCTACCTCAGACATCCACGGCTTGCCGAGAATCTTCGTGTATGGGTTACGTTGCGAAGTCATCCTCATGAACAGGTTCCTTGTCTGCTTGAGTGATGTCACAGACAGATCAAGGATCATCGGTAGAATGGATTCAGGCCGCAGGATAACAATCCTCATTCGTTCCTTGCACGCCTGCGCCCGCCCGCGAGTCTCGAATTGGGCATGTGGACAAGTGCCGCAAAGATGCGGACCAACGTCGTCGCCGTCGAATCGAACACCGATACCTGAATCCTGATCTGACGACCTACAGGCAGGCGGGCCGCCGGCGTTGAGTGGATCTTCGCCCAACTTCTTCGGCCAGAAGATCCGGTGATATGCATGGAAGATAGGGATGCCGATGATCTCCTCAACCATCTGATCGTCAATGACCCAACGAGGAGTGCCTTGACCAGATGCCGGAGGCGTTGTGATCTTCTGTAGGTCACTGATCTTTATACCCTTCAGACCTGCAACGAATTCATCGATCTCGTCAGATGTAGATCGCATGATTTCATAGCCAGCATCGGGCATCGGCTTGACAACCTGTAGTTCATTCTTCTTCGCCATTGCGTTCCTCTTCTGAAATTGAAAGTCCTCTGACAATCGCCTTGAGTTCAGTATACACAGTGAACATGTCGCGGATGTCTTCTGGCAGTTCTTCTCTCGGATCTATGTTTGGAATAGATGCCCAATCTTCTCCGTGCTTAATAGCCATCCTTTCTTTGATATAGCTTTTCAAAGACTGCGGACTGAATGAAATGAGATAATCAAGTCCGTGTGAACGAAGTGAATCAATCAGTCTCGATGAGTTTGCACCTCCAATCTTATTGACGAACATATCGAAACGGAGTGATACAGTAGCACCATCTTTTGTCCTGGTCGATGTCTCACCCTCACGCACCATCCTCTTGAGAATCATATCTGAGCAATGGGATAGTTGTGCGGAGACTGCTTTCACATTCTTTTCTAAGAACGCTTTTCTGACCTTGAGTTTTCTATACTCATCAACCATTTCCTCCATGGTTAATGAAGTCAAGTCTTCGATCATGGCCTACCTCATTCTTTCAAGCACTGACATTACATCGAACTTCTTTGCGATAAGTGCTTTTCGTAAATCTTCATCAACCGTGTTGCTTGCAATCAAATGAATATAAACAACTTTCTTTGCCTCCTGCCCGGGCCTGCGTAGGCGCGCGAGTGCCTGCTCGTAATCACCCAACGACCAGTTGATCGACCATAGTACGCAGTAATGCGCCCTCGTTAGATCGATGCCTTCTTTGGCACATTGCTGTTGAGCAACAAGAACTGATGCCCCTCCATTCTGAAAAAAGTTTAACTCATCACATTGACCTCGCAACATTGCCACAGTCCTACCAGCCGCACGACAAGTTTCAGTCGCAGCATCGATGTCTGCCTTGTATCGGCACAATACAATAACTGGTTCCTGCGGACTTAATTCTTCGAGTACTTCACCGAGTGCCTCTGCCTTTACTTTGGAAACAGGAATGATCCTATGGTCATCCGTCGTGGCAAAACCGCCTGTGATCTGTTGAAGTCTCAACAATCTAACAAGCGCATTGGTAGTTGTCACAGGCTCCGCTTCTGTTCCATTGCCGCGATACCATGTGATCATGTCATTCTTCAGTTCGTCATACATCGTGCGGGCGGAGTCTTCGAGTTCGACAAACCTTTCGACATGTACCTCTGGCGGTAAGTCGAGAACGTCATCTCGATTGACGTTGAGCATGTGAGGTTGGAGTCTTGCCGCAAGATCATCCTGATTTTTCCAGCCCGTGATAATAGGAACAGGGATTCCAGGTCTGTTCTGCATGATCGCATATTTGTATTTGAAAGCCTGATGGGTTGTACCCAATACATCGGAATTCAAAAAACGGAACTGACCATAAATATCATCGGGAGAATGTGGCATCGGCGTTCCAGTCATTGCGATCTTGAATCGGAACATCGCCTTGATCTTGTTAAGAAGTTTTGATCTCAGTCCCTTGGCTGCCTTGATCCGATGACTCTCGTCGAGAATCGCACATGCCCATTGCCTACAGATAATTGATTTTGATATCGCATCATTTGGTGCAGCAGCAAGGGATTCATAATTGAGAACAACTACCTTGCCGCAAGTTGGTCTTCCGTTGGTAATGAATCTCTCAATGGCAAGTGATCTGTTCCACAGTGATGCGTTGCCATTGAGGATGAGAGGTTCAAGGTCACCGCCGAACATATTCAATTGCCTTGCCCACACGTCGAGAACTGGCTTTGGGCAGAATACTATATTAGGATATGGACATTGTGAATCCCGTTGACTCTTCATCCACTCGATAGCAATCCTTGTTTTGCCAGTACCCATACCCATTGCCAGCATCACGCCGGATGCATGATTGTTCTTTTTCAGTTGGAGCCAATTCAATGCAGCCTGTTGATGACTCCACAACGGCATGACCTCATTCATCGCATCTCCTTAATAACAAAAAAAGATCAGTCCCGGATATTGGGTATCCAGGACTGATCAGGTAGCGGAAGAGAGAACTTGGTGATTGATGGTGGGATGTTGTTAGGGCAGTTTATTGTAAGTGGGGCACCGGTTGATCTCATGTTCCGCCACCATTTCCACAGGCAGCCGGTTTGCCGTTTCCGATTTCTCTTCTTCCCTCCCGGCGAATGTCAATATATAAAATCCCATGGGGAAGTAAAGGGAAAAATTTAAGTTTTTTTCATTTTACTTCTGGAAATCTGAATCCTATCCGCAGGGATTGTCAATCTTTCATTATCAACCTTGATCGACCCGTTAGCCATTGACATCTTCTTCGCTTGAATGATCACATCGCCGATGCCTACATATCCAAATGCAACAGCAGTAACGGCACCAGCATCCCTCCATTGGCCCAATATGAAAGATTGAATCGGTGTTAATGATTCTCCAGGTTGCTTGAATTCAATGACGCATGTGACACCGTAGATGCATCCAATGATATCGGGCTCGCCCGCATGCAACGCGCTTCCATGGGTCTTCAGCCAGTAAGAGGGTTTGACGGCACGGAGAATCTTCAGGGCATTGCGGACGATTGTGGATTCGAGCATAGAGGGATTTTGCCTCGGGAAAAAATGGAAGTCAAGGGCCTTGACAAAATAATTCCCCTATGGTTGAATCCCGTTTATGGAAAACAAAAATCTGAAGATCGAAACAGTTCCTATTGACTCTGTGATACCGGATCCTGCAAATGCAAGAATACATAGCACACGGAATCTCTTGATCATCAAGGGATCATTGGCGAGGTTCGGTCAACAGAAACCAATCGTGGTAACAATGGACAATGTTATCAGGGCTGGCAATGGAACATGGTTAGCAGCAAAAGAATTGGGCTGGACGAGCATATCAATAATCAGAACTGAATTAAAAGGTCCGGAAGCAATTGCATATTCACTGACTGACAACAGGTCAAGTGAATTCTCAGAATGGAATCCGGATGTCATCTCCGCTCAGTTGAATTCGTTGGTCGAGGATGGATGGGATGCCAGTGTTCTTTCATCCATTGGGTTCGATCAAAAAGAAATAGCTGACTGGTCAGTTAAAGATGTTGACTTGTTGAGCGACCCCGATGAATCATTGCAGGGTGATGGATTGATCTCGATAGCATTTAAATTGTCAAGAGATGATTACAACTTTGTCACCGATGCTTTGACAGAAATTCGAGATAAAGAAAAATGCACCCCAGCGGAGTCGTTGGTACATGCAATTAGAAGAATTAAAAAACAAGATTCGTGACTCCATTCTGAATCTTAAATCTTGTGATTCGACGAAGGAATCTGTTCGATCACAATTATTAAGTCGAAGATCAGATGTATGTAAAACTCTTGGCAATTCAGTGCTATCTTGTGAGAGTCGAGCAATAAGCCTGTTACGTAGAGTCAAATATCCAGATGTATATCCCGACCTTGTGAAATCTTCAGAAAATGATTATGCATTATGGTCATACCTGAGAAATGTATTAAGCTCAGGCCCGTGGGAAGGTCGTCCTGGTAGATCAATTAGATATTTTGTAATTGATAAAAATAGCAGAGGCATCCTGGGTGTTGCTGATCTCGGATCCGAAGTAATGGCACTTAACAAGAGAGATGAATATATTGGCTGGAGTGTGGAAGATAAATTAAAGAATGGCGGCCTAAGAAGAATAGTAAATTTGGGTTCATGTCTGCCCGCACAACCATTCGGCTGGTTATGTGGTGGCAAGTTTATATCCGAAGCAACATCTACCATAGAGATATCAAGAGAATGGAAGTTGAGGTACAATGACGATCTTGCCATCGCATGTACCACTTCCCTATTCGGCAAGAGCAGTCAATACAACAGACTGCCACACTGGACATATCTCGGAAACACCGCTGGATCGGCACCGCATAGCCTGATGCCACAACAAGACAGAAAAAGGATGCAGTTATTTATTCGCATCACCAACTCAGAGGTCAGAAAAGGATATGGTTTAAGAATAGCCGGGTTCGTCGATACATTTATCGAGGTGTGTAAGCAATTAAAAATAGATGTATCTACGTTGTGTCGTGGGCAGCCACGAGGAGTATATATATCGGAACTATACCCAGGGGCATTGCATGATTTGAGAATGAAGAGAACAACTGGTTTTGCCCCGAGAACGATTGACAATGCATCGCTGTGGTGGATTGAACGATGGCGGGATATGCGTTGGCCCAAAGTGAGCGACAAGATAAAGTCATTCAATTGGAACCGATATCTGATGAAGAATGTTATAAGCGCCGGAAGCAAAGATAACGTTGCATCACCCGACCAGGGTGAATAGGTAGGTGTGATTCCTGCCCGGCGCTCCACACTTAATCACAGGAATACCTTGTAGTGGTAATCAACACCATTGGTATTCAATGTTCCAACCGTGAATCCAAGGGCGACAATCGTAATTGTAGAACTACCAATAGTGCTTCCGGCTGTCTGTATCAATATCGTTCCCTGATTAGTTGTTGATGTAATCCAGAAAGATGTATCGCCACTATTGGCGTTGATCATTACCTTTGGATTGAATCCAAGAAAAATCACCCTACTTGTACCGGAACCATCTCCGGTATAATCTCCATCGTAGCATGATCCTGGATTTTTCTTGGCGTTTTGAATAGCACTTACAGTACCACCAGCCACGACAACTCTCGCCAAAGGAACAGCGTCGGTTGGTATTGTGCCGGTTGTGTTTGAAACAAGTGACCACGTAGTTACCAAATTGCTACTCTTGGTCAACTGAGCATATACATAATGAGTATTATTAGATAACCCAGTCAGTTGTACGGTAGAATCGAAACTTAATAGATAACCATTTATCAATGCTAAATCGAGTGAACTTGTTAAGAGTTCAACGCCATTAGATGCACTTATCGCTGTGACATCGAATCCACTTGTTACCTGCAACCTTGGACAAGAGACAGCGGCTAACAATGCAGTAAGCGATCGTTCACGCGGCACCTGTGCAGAACTGCCATACAGAGTACCGACGCCGTTTTCAGTTGGGAAACATATTGTCGCCATGATATCCTTTATGCGTTAGCCAGAGTCAACCGCCAATTGTATGTAACTCCGATGGCACTTGATTTATTGATCAAAGTATGTATCGCCCGCATCCACGCTACCCCGCCCGTAGGTACGGAGTAAATAGCACACTCACGAAGTGCCTGAGTTCCGCCGCCATTGGCCTCAGTGGTCTCCACTCTCAATTGCCAATGTAGACGGTCGTCACCTTGTGCGAACCTTGATGTTATATTCTTTCGGAATACTTCCGTAAACAATGCAGTGTGTGATAGTGCTGGTGTGGTACCATCACTTCCAATGGCTATATATTCTGGCGTATAGCCAGTGCCTCCTGGTTGAAGATGAGGATACCCAATTAAGTTTCGGAAACTATTAAGTCCTACACTGTGAATTATATTATGGGTCTTGATTATATCTATTGTCTTGCCATCTCTATTCCATATTTCTATTTCAAGATTAGGTATCATTACAAGGGTTTGTTTTGTTTCAAGATCCATAAGGAACTCCGATCTTGCTTCTTCCTACAACCCAACCAGGAAGCGGATATGCATACCCACTATCCTGTATCAATCCCACCAATGCCCATGTATACGGATCACCGGTCCATGACAACAAAGTAACACCGTCATGAACCGACTCTGTTAATAGGTCACTGAATACCAACACATCGACCGAGGATTTAGATATGTCGATTTTCTCATTTTCCCTGATAACGAACTTACGACCAGCAAGCCATTGCGCACGGAAGAATTCAGCCCATCCATCTTGACGATCTCCGTCAAGTGCACGAACAGTGCAACGAAGCATCGGACCACGCATGATCTTGAATCTAACTTCCACAATAAGAAATTGAATAGATGAGAGACCATGCACGGAGAATAAATTGGTCTGTAGTTGCCCACTCATCAGACCCGGAACATCTGTTTCGTACGTTATCTCATTGGGAATCCTACCGTATCGAGACAATAGCATATCCGCTTTGCTTTGTGCGAACTCGCGGCCATCTATTCCTTCGTCATCTTCAACGGATTGATATTCACCAGAACCACCCTCAATTGATTTCCTGTATTCAATTTCATCGTGATTTTCTACATCAGAAATGATCGGGAAGTATCCTTTGAATTGTACTTCAAGAACTTCATCTGGTTGTAGCGTTGGATTGTTGGTCTCATCTGATGCTGAATTCTGATTGATCTCCCTTGATCCGTATTCTACAAACCACTGTTTCCAGTCTGGTATTGTTACATCTCCATCCTTGTCAATACCATTGATGCCTACTCGCTTGAAGTCCACACCCCTCTTTACCCACAATTCATACGGAGCACCCTCACCAGAATCCTGAAGTTCCGCAAGATCATATGACAGGATGAATGTTCTGTTTCTCTTTTCAGGATAAGTAACACTACCGCCACCACCATCTGGCGCTGTATATGATCCTCTGAAATGATCTGTTAGCCAACCAGTTTTATCACGACCGGCGCGAAGAAACTGGCGGTTCCTGTATAGTCCTCTTGTCTTCTTAATAGAGAACGACCTATGTACCGGATTGGTATCACCAACACTGAATGGCGAAATATAAGTTGCTCTATCAAAGAACATCAATGATCTATGTGCGTTGATGTTCCATTGCATGCCGGATTCTTTAGCAAGATCCCTGAAACAATCACTTGCTTTCCTAAAATTGAAACTAGCAACGGCGACGCTTGATCCCTCTTGAACTTCAACTACAGATACACCATCAAGATGGAGACCAGTCTGGACATTGACTAGATCAGTAACGATGGCTCTTATCGTCATGTTCTCGTAACGATTAGAAACGAAGTACCTATCTGCCATCGCCGAGAAGTCAACACAACTTATTTGGGATAGTATTGTGGACTCATTATCAGGAGTCTCCTCTTGAACTGTCTCAACTGTTCCGCCAAATATTCTAATACCATGCCATATAATATATACGGATTCTCCTGGAATGACGTGGATATTTAATGTATCATCTCGAATGGTGAACTTGCACGTACTTCGGCCATCGATAGCATCGGATATAGTAATAGAGTCATGGCGTGTAATTGTGGTATAATCAGCACCATTAATAATCACCATCAATGGAACATCGGCATTGATAGCGTTTACTGGAACACCAGGATTATTAGATCCGTATCCAATGCATCCGTACATTACATCCTCCTGAAAAGGTCAACGAGCATCCTTATCAGGCGAAGTAGCCACGAAACAGGAGACGATATAATACCCTTACTTTTACACGATCCGTATATTTTCGTTCCGTACATATCATGTACCGTTGTATACGCAGAATCCATAGAATGAAGATCGTTGATTTGTATTCTCAAGTGATATATTTGTTGCGTTGTCGTGTGAAGTCCACACGGACACTGTGTCATTTATTGCCAACGTCATCACAGCACTAACAGTTCCCCTATGCATCGTTGTCGATGGTGCTTTGCCAGAATTGGATTCCTGCATAACAGTACTATTTTTTCTCAACTGTACATTCAGCACTTTGTCTGTTGCACTAACCGCCTCAACAGATGCACCAAAGAAGTAAACTCCGACTTTGTTACATACGAACTGATATGTGCCGGAATTGTATAGACCGCCATCATCTTCGATATCAACAAACTGAACTTGAGTAGCTGCCGTTGGAACACTTTGAGTTCCAGCGAGACCAGCAAAGAATGAACATTTTGTCAGTCCTGTCGTAACTGCCTCGATATCATCGATCATCTTCTTTGTTACACACAACGCCATCTTGTATACCTTGCCACCAGTATTGTGATTGGCGGCAGATGTACCCTCTTGTGCCCTGGTCACTGTGAGACTATCACCGGATCGTCCTGTAACACGAACGATCTCTTTTGTGGGATCATCAGCGGGATCGGCAAAGTCAGTTGAGTTCCACCATGTAACATTGTACGGGTTCCCAGCAAAGCCGGGTAACTTGCTTCCCTCACCAGACCCCAAAACGATAGTAGTTGCAGCAGCATTATATCCAGTGCTAACAATTACCTTGGCGAAATTTAATCGTTGATCCAGTGTCGGCATTATATTGCTCCCTGAAGTCTCAAGTATTCTGGCATGCCACGTACAACCTTTTCCGTTATCACGTCTGAATCAAGATAAATAGAGATGGACTGACTACCACCACGTGATGAATCACCCATGAACTTACGCACATTGTCTTGATTCAAAACTATTTCAGGTCGTCCACGTTCGGCAATTCGCGTAATGCCAGGATGAGTGAATAGTCCTCCAGTCGCAGACGCGGCGATTGCCGCGCCCGTGCCCGCGCCCATTGCGCCCGAGGCGGTTGATCCAGCCAACATAGCCGTAACAGCGCCGGTGGCAGCAGCGGGTGCAGCAGCGGGCCCCACGATAGGAATAGCAGAAATTGATGCATACGTTGCCGCATATGTCGTCGCCGCATACGCCTTCATATTGGCGATCAATTCTGTAGTACTTGCCGTCACTCCGGCGATCATCGCTATAACTCGTTGAACTACAATCTGTACTAAACTTGATATCACAGTTGCCACGATCTGTTTCATGAGAGCCTTAAGCAGATCCCTCAATGATGCACCATATACAAGCACCTGCGCTATAGCATCTCCAACACCTTGTGAGAATGTTTGGACCACATTCATTAACACAGATGCTATCTGTTGAGCCATCGGAGGAACA
>Ga0315295_10002136_pt1 | contig 16818 bp, 11 predicted proteins | sample YL17G14_0_MG_FD_204453 | JGI IMG/M metagenome (GOLD analysis project Ga0315295, IMG submission 204453) | Sediment microbial communities from Yellowstone Lake, YNP, Wyoming, USA - YL17G14_0 | ecosystem: Environmental > Aquatic > Freshwater > Lake > Sediment | place: USA: Wyoming | collected... | reverse complement strand
ACAAGGGAGCAGGCATCTATTTCAAGAAAAAACTTGGCGACAATGTCCGCAAGGGTGAAATTCTTTTCGAAATCTACGCAGAGAAAAACGACAAGTTCAACCGGGCAATACAGCTTGCAGACAAGCTTGACGTCATTGGCATCGGCAAAGAGCGCGGCATGCTTTTGGACAAGCTCCCGGCCGCTGAAGAGGAAATGTACTTCATCCTGGAAAGATAGGCGCGGCAACCATACGGCAACCGCAATTAACATATGGCGTTTTGAGAAGTCCTCGCCAGCGAGGATTTGGATGAAGCTAACGCTTGCTTGTTTAACATAATCTTAAAACGGCCTGTTATGTCTAGGCGCTTTCTAAATGCCGGAGTCGGGCGAGGCTGGTTTTCTGAAATGTTTATACACGCAGACAATTAAACAGGAAATAAAATACCAATAAATAAACGAAGTTATGTATACAAGAGGAAAGAAAATAGGCACAATAATTGGATTAGTCCCAAGTAAGGCTAATGGGAAGAAATAGAATGATAGATAGAATTGCCAATTACATCCAACTCCACCGATTACACAAACACTACTAAATGCAAAATAAAATGATAGGACAATCAAAATTACAAAAATTATCAATTTATCTTTTCTGGGATAAATAAATTCTTTAATTCCCATACTGGTAAATTATATTTTAAACTATAAATTACTTCCAGCCGAACCCGATTAGACATAACAGTAATTAAATAGTACATTCATACAAAAAATTAGTAATTTTTTAGGCCGTTCCAACAAACGGTTAATGTTCCAGGACGGGGGGTGGGTCTGAACGGCGGGGTTATTTATAGTATTTTCATATAAATTATATGATGAAAATTCTGATGCTCGTCCTTGACGGCGGCGGCGATGTCGGAGAGAGAACGCCGTACCAGACCGCGCACAAGCCGCATATCGATTCGCTCGCCGCGAAAGGCGCGTGCGGCCTTCTCGACATCGGCTACAGGGGGACGCCGCAGTCGGATTTCGGCTACCTAAACATTCTCGGTTTCTATTCGAAGGACACGTACCCCGGCCGCGGCTACCTCGAGGCGCTCGGGCTGGGCATGGAAGACATACGCGAGAGCGATGTCTGCATCCGCGGCAATTTCGCCACGCTCGGCGCGAACGGCAACCTGCTCGACCGCAGGGCGGGCCGCGACGAAAGCGGCCTCGAAGAATTAACGCAAAGGATAGACGGCACCGAGATAGACGGGGTGCATTTCTTCATCAGGAAATCCGCCGGCCACAGGGTCGTTATAATCATGCGCCCTCTGGAAGAGAAGATAACGCTTTCTGACAAAATCGACTCGAACGATCCCGAGGCGGAGGGAGTCCCGGTCCTCCAGTTCAGGCCGAAAAGCGCGGATGCGAGCACGAAGTTCACGGCAAGCGTACTGAACAAGTTCGTCTTCAGGACGGGCAAAAGCCTTTCAGAGGACGAGATAAACAAGGAAAGAAAGTTCCCCGCGAACGTCCTCCTGCTCCGCGGCTTCGGCAGGAAGAGCGAAGTCGGCACGTTCGAAAAAAAATACGGCATGAAGGCCTGCTGCGTCGCGGGCATTCCCGTCATCAAGGGCGTCGCCGCGTTCCTCGGCATGGACATAATCACCGTCCCGGGAGCGACCGGCTACCCGGACACGAACCTCGGGGGCAAGTTTGAAAGGGCGGGCGAAGCGCTGGAAACGTATGATTTCGTCCTGCTGCACATCAACGGCACGGACATACTCTCCCACGACGCCAAGCGCACGGAAAAAGCGAGGTTCATAGAGAAGATCGACAGGAATCTCGGCGAGGCGCTCAAGAAAACCGACCTGAAAAACACGCTTGTTATAATCACGTCCGACCACCGCACGGCGAGCGACCCGAGTTACAAACGATACAGGCATACCAGCGATCCTGTCCCCGTTCTTATCTCAGGTGATGGCATAAAACCAGGCATCGCCAGGAAGTTCGACGAGAAGGCATGCGAAAGAGGGTTCATGCTAAAGGGCAACGATCTCATCAGATTTGCCATGTCGCTGGCAAAATAAATCGTACATGTTGTCACTATTTATAAGAAGTTAATTTATAAATATAGGAGTTTTATTCTTATCAGGTATGCCAGGCAAACCGATGGAAAGAAGGAAATTTTTGAGGTTTTCGGCTTTGTTAGCGCTGATACCAGCCTCGGATGCCCTGGAAGGCTTGGAATCCCCTCATGCCGGAAATCCTGAACGCGACACGCTCTTCGGAAGGATGGAAGAAAGGTTCTTGGAATATCTGAGCCACGGGGAACAAGTAAAAGCCCTCAGGGAGCTTGAAAATACTGCCGTGCAGAAGACAAGATTTGCAGAAGAATACGAATTCGTCAGGGGATACGTTAAAAAAAAGATACAGCACTCTTCTGTTGAGATAATACCGGAAGATAAAGAGCTTTGTTCGCGTTTTCTTGAAGCAACGGACAGGACAATAATATACAGAGACAAAACGGATGTGTGGCTAGGAAAGCTGAGGCAAGGCGTCCCGATGTGGCATGGCATGAGGCATCATGAGAGGCTGCATATGCTCCAGGACCATCACTCGGAAAAGGACAGACTTGACGACCTTTTTTGCGACCACAATTTTGTTTCAAGGGGCGCCCCGTCCGAAAAGGCCGAGAAGCAGTACGTCTATTTCGTCGAAAAACTTTTTGATTTAGGGGAAACAAATCCGGAAGAGCTCATGGCGCTTCTAAGGGGCTACAAGAAGGAGTTCAACATAAAATCAGACTCGTGGGGAGCTGTTTTTGATGATTTCAGAAACAGGCTGGAAAAGCAGCTTAGTTTGACATACGCTCGCTATCCATTGATGGAAACGCATGCCTGCTTTGCGGGCAACCAGCCGCTGGACGGCGACAGAATTACCTTGACCTTGGAAGGAATCGAAGACAATATTAACTACCGCGTTTCACGCCGAGTCGACGAGGTTAGCGGTGGTGGGTTTGACGTACGCAGGATTCTGCGGGACATAGAAACGCTTTATGGAATTCTTTTGAAAAGCGGCGTGAAAATACCGGAAGCCCACATCGTGGTTTCTGAAATAGTCGGGAAAAGCCTTGGCGACTTCGATTTCATGTATTATTATCCAGGGATTTCAAAGGCCGTATATGATCTTGGCGGCAAATTCAAAACCAGTCCGGAAGAAGCCAGGCAGACTCTTAATAAAATATGGGTGCCTTACAGAACCGGGATTGCTCTTGTTGTGAAAAAAGCTGTTGAGGATTATCTGGCCGGAAACTACTCCACGAGCGCGGAGCGCAGGCTTCTTTGAAGCGTTAAATAATAAACACCATACCAATTATAAAGATGGCAAATTACGAGATGTCGTCGCTTGACCTGCGCTTCCTTGTCAGGGACCTGAAGGCCTCGCTGCTCAGCGGCTTCTTCAGGAAAATTTATCAATATGAAGATGCCCTGGCAGGAGAGAAAACGCACCAGTTCCTGTTCGAGATATTCGTGCCGGGCAAAGGCCAGCAGTGGCTCTATGCGGATAAGAACAGGATATTCATAACCAACTACAAGAAGCCTTCGCCGGCTGAGCCGCCGAACTTCTGCCTCCTGCTCAGGAAGCATCTCGAGGGCTCGAAGATCGTCGACATCCGCCAGCACGAGTTCGACAGGATAATCGAGATTTCCACGGAGAAGAATGTCCTGATAATCGAGCTCTTCTCGGACGGGAACGTCATCCTCTGCGACAGCGGGCGCAAAATAATAATGCCGCTTTACTCGCAGCAGTGGAAGGACCGCGAGCTCAAACGCAGGATACCTTATGTTTACCCGCCCCACAGGATAAACCCCTTCGCGGTCAGCTTCGAGTATTTCCGCGAATACCTGGCGAATTTCGACAGGAAGATAATCGCGGTCCTCGCGGCGGGCTTCGGCTTCGGCCCCGTCTACGCCAGGGAGATCCTCGCCCGCTCGAAGATAGAAGAATCGATTCCTTCCGAACGGCTCAGCGCGAACCTCTCCGTCCACCTCTTCAACACGATAAGGGAACTCGACAACGTTTCCATCCAGCCGACGCTTTACGAAGACTGCGTTTCTCCGTTCGTTCTCGAACATCAGGACGCGGGCAAGGCGAAGAAGCATGCGGCTGATTTTTCCGCAGCGCTGGACGAGTTCTTCTCCGAGCAGCAGATACGGCTCGCGGAAGATTTTGAAAAGGAGATGAAAAGCGGCCACAGGGAAAAGTTCGAAAGGATACTGAAGGAGCAGGATTCGTCCCTTCAAAAATGGTCGGCAAAAAGGGAGGAGAAGAAGTCGAAGGCGGACATCATTTATGCCAATTACGCGGCGGTCGAGGGGATCCTCGGCGCCATAAACCGCGAGAAAGCCTCCGGCATGTCATGGGACGAGATAAAGGCCGTTGTTAAACAACTGCCTGACGGCAATCTGGTCAAGGACATAAATGAGGGCAAGGCGCTCGTCACCCTTGTGATAGAAGGGAACGAGATAGAGTTCGACTTCCGCAAGTCGGTCATGGAAAACGCGCAGGCCTATTATGAAAAATCCAAGCTCGCCAGGAAGAAGATTGCAGGGGTCCATGAAGCGATGGAAAGGACGAAGAAAAGGATGGAGGAAGCGCCTGAAATCGAAAGGGTGGAAAGGCCGGAAAAAATCGAGAGGAAGGCAAGGAAATGGTTCGAGAAGTTCAGGTGGTTTATCTCTAGTGAAGGCTTCCTCGTCGTGGGCGGGAAGGACGCGACCTCGAACGAGGTGCTCGTGAAAAAATACACGGAAAAAAGCGACCTGGTCTTCCATTCGGATATACATGGTTCGCCCTTCGCCGTGGTGAAAGCCGGCGGCAAGGACATTCCAGCCGCAACCAGAAAAGAAGCCGCAGAATTCACCGCAGCCTATTCGAAGGCGTGGCAGTCTGGCCTCGGCGCAATCGACGTTTACTGCATAAAGCCCGAGCAGGTCTCGAAGCAGGCGCAGCCGGGCGAATATCTGCCGAAAGGGAGTTTCATGATTTACGGCGAGCGGGAATGGTTCCGCGGAACCGAGCTTAAAGTAGCGATTGGAATAAAGATAGAAAAAGAAAAGCCATATCCGGAAATCATCTCTGGCCCGCCCGCCTCCGTCAGCAAGCAGACGAATTCCTTTGCAGTCGTGAAGCCCGGCGACAAAGAGGCCTCAGCCCTGGCGAGAACGATAAGGAACACGCTGCTTATCAAGGCCGCGCCGGAGAACAGGGAAGCGCTCGAGAAGCTCCCGCTCGACGAGTTCCAGAGAGCTATCCCCTCAGGCAAGGGGGAAGTGCAAAAATAGAATATATTATATGAATTGATCGGATAGGTTGCGTAAATTAGCCGCTTGCCTTCAAAAATACGTCACCTAACTTCCTTTCTCTCGAATTTTATCATGCCTGCAAAGAGGAGAAGGAGCGCGATACACGTCCAGATGAGGATCGAAACTGCTGGCGTGTTGTAGCTCTTCGGTTCCAGCGACGGTGGAAGGGCTCCCATATCCCTGTCGAAAAGCTTTCCTATATCGGCTGCGTCATAAGTTCCTGTGAAGCCTCCCATCATACCTTGGTAAATGGGCATCATTCTGAAGCCGGACGAGTCGATGAAAAAAAGATACGAGTTCCCCAGGTGGTAGTTGACGTCTACGTAATTGAGACTGTATGTCTCGTACGCTCCAAAGGCGATGAGCCAGCCTCTCATGACCATGAAACCGAAGAAGATCAGAATCGTGATCGAAACCAGGATCATTATGGTTTTTATCCTGCTCTTGAAGAGCGAGGACAGGGAGGTCGCTATGCATCCGAATATGAAGGCAACGAATACGGAGTAAAGGAACATGTAGGGGAGGATGCTCAGGAGGTTGTTGAAAATGTAAACATCGATCTGCATGAGTGAGGTTATGGTCAGGAGGGAGACAAGCAGGGCCGCGGCTTCAAGGAGCATCGCATTCAGCATAAAGGCAAGGAACTTGCCGATTATTATTTCATACCTTCTGACAGGCTTGCTCACCAGCAGCAGCAAAGTCCCGTCCTGATCCTCTTTGGATATGAAATCCCCGCAGGTCACGCTCGCCAGCAAAACCAGCGGTATGCCGCCAATCCACATGAAGGCGAGCACTATGAAAAAGCCCACCACCATCTGGTTCTGCATGGCAAAGGTCGTGGAGGAGAACATGTCTCCACCAGATCCTCCGGGCGCGCCACCGGCGAATGATGCAAAGCCCAGGAAGGGGACAATGGCAATGACTATGAGGAATAGAAGGGTTCTCCTTAAGCTGAACATGTCTTCCATGGTCTTGAGGGCTATCACGTGGAATCTCATTTCTTCCCCTCCTTTTTCCTGAAGAATGGCAGCCTGAACCTAAAGCCCTTCTTTTCTTTCTCCATCTTCTGCTCGCTTTCCCCGACAAGTTTCATGAAGACCTGTTCGAGATCGTTTGAGGCTATTCCGAAAGCCTCCAGACCTGCGCCGTTGTCGGCTATCACCTTGGCGATTTTTTTCTTGAATACGGCCTCGTCACCGGCAGCCACTATGTGTATCGTATCGCTTTCGTCCACCCATGCTTTGTGCACGAAGTACCTGTTTTCCAGGCTTCTGGCGACCCTTTCCGTTTCTGAGGTCTTCAGCAGGTATTCGCTTCCCGCGAATCTGGCTTCAAGGGCCTTGATACCGCTTTCCGTTACTATCCTTCCATGGCTGATGATGGTCACTTCATCGACCATTTTCTCGAGCTCTGATAATATGTGGGAGGAGATGAAAACGGTTACCCCCTTCTCCCTGGAGAGCTGACTGAGCTTCTTTATTATGCTCAGCCGGCCGGCAGGATCCAGGTTCGCGGTAGGCTCGTCAAGTATGAGCAGTTCAGGCTCGTGTATCATGGCCTGCGCGAGGCTCATCTTCTGCCTCATTCCCGCACTAAACCCTCCGAGTCTTTTGTCAGCAAACTCGCTGAGCTCCAGCCACTCCAGCATTTCCTTCGCTCGCTCACCTGCCTTTTTTGAGCTCAGCCCGCTCACCTTTCCCATATACACGAGATACTCGTAAGCTTTCATGTTATCGTAAAACTTGGGGTGTTCGGGGGAGAAACCGAAAACCTTTCTCGTCTCCAGGGACCCTATCTTCTGCCCCTTTATCGTGCCGCTGCCTTTCGTGGGTTTCAGGGCGCCTATCAGCATCTTCATGGTCGTCGTCTTCCCCGCTCCGTTAGGACCTATGAAACCGTGAATAGCCCCCTGCCTGATTTTTATGTTTATGCCGTCTACGGCCACAAGATCCCCGAACTTCTTCGTAAGGCCTGTGGTTTCTACCATGTATTCAGTCGTTTCGGTCATTTCTTCACCTTTTGTGCTTCCCCCTCCGTGTTACAGAATATATTCTGGGGACGAACAATATCGCCAGGAGGATTACAGCAAAAATGAAGGCCAGCGAAACGCTTCCCGTACCCTTTACCACGTTAACCTCTATGCTATCGTACACCCCCTTCCCATACCTGTCGAATGAGTAGGCCGTGATTTTATGCAAACCGCTGGAGATTTCAAATTCCGATTTTTTATCCGCGGTCATGAGCGTTTTCTTGTTGTCAACGAAAATTGTGGTGATCGCTTCTTCCTCTCCTTTCCATTCAACAGAGACGGGCGACCCTTTCACGCTCCCGTTTTCTGGGGAGCTTATGGAGAAGGCCTTCATGGTGTCAAGGAAATAGAGATCGCCTGAACTTCCCATCATCGCTACGTTGGCGCTGCCCAGATTTATTATCTCGCTTCCAACAGAGGTGAAATCGCTTATAATCTCCCCGTTCGCGACATCTATGAGGAAAAGCTTTATCTTCTTGTCATACTGTTCGCCTGTTGCCATTATGATCCCCAGTTCTTTCTTCCCGTCCCCGTTTATGTCCGAAAGGGTTTCGGTATTTATTGCCGGCATCCATCTTTTGTCTCCGCCCCTTGTCGCATCGATGTCCTCTACGACTATGGTTTTCAAAATCCTGTTGTTTTTCACGTCATAAACCAGAACTTCGGCGCCTGGCTCCCATGCCAACGACCTGCCCACAGCCAGGTCCTCGATGCCGTCGCCGTTCACGTCGCCTACGGGCGCGGCGGGCATCACCGAACTGAAACCGTAGATGTCCCTGAGCATCCATGCCTCTTCTATTCCCTTGTACGTCCATACAGTTTCTTTCGCCTTCATGTCAACTATTTCAAGGTTCGGCCCTCCCCCCTCCGTCCATATCTGGAATATTATGGAATCGTTGAAACCATTCCCGTTGAAGTCTCCGGAGTTAAGACTGACGGTCGTGCCGCTCCTTTCCGCCTCGAGCAGTATTTGGCCGTTCCCGCCGTTTATTATGTCGTAGATGGACGGAGCATCCTGCACGTATTTCTCGAACACGACACCCTCAACCACATCCCCGTTGACATCACCTACCGTAAAGACCTTTTCCATGTTTATCCCATGCTTCTGTTTCATTTCCAATGCTTTGGAATAGTCAAGACCTTTTCCCGTAAGGTTGCTGTGCAAGAAAACGATGCTATCATGGGTGATCATGACGAGGTCATCCATCCCGTCACCGTTCGCGTCTCCCACAACGAGATATCTGTTCCTGTCTTGATCGGTCCAGTTACCGTATATATTAAGGGGCATTTCACCCGTCAAAGGGTCCCGGTAAAGATCCGGTCTGATTGTCCTGTTCCACACTATCCCCCCTTTAACGCTGTCAATTATGAACACGTCGTTCCAGCTGCCTATTATGAAATCCTTTACCCCGTCACCGCTCTGGTCCTGTATAATGTCCAGCGATTCTATGGTCTTTCTTATCCTGAACTCGCCCTTCCTGTTCAAGATATCCATTTTCCTCTCTTCGGCCTGCCTCCTGAACTCTGCCCTCTGGTCCGGGTCTAAATTTTTATAGCTATCTTCGTCTATTTTCCACTGGCGAAGGAGTCCTTCTCTGATGGTCTGTTCAAGTGTTTCATTACTTTTGAACATGTAATTGTAGATGCCGTAGTAGATATTTTCAGTGATAGGCCTGTTGGATATTATTTTTCCTGTCTTGCCGTCGAACACCATAAGTCTCGTTTTCTCTCCGTACATGTCGCCCCAGTTCCATTCTTTAGGATGCTGCAGATACGCGACAACATCGGCCTTTCCGTCCTTATTGACATCGGGCGCTATCCTGACTTCGGAAAGACCGCCTGTTTCCAGAAAAGTCTCGAAGGGGACCTCATAAGACCATGCAACTTCTTGCGTATTCCCGTCTATCACGAACATCACCCTCGTTTTGCCTTCATCGAAAGGATTTTCTATATCCGCGCCGTCCCTGGACTTGACCAGAATGTCTTCCGAAGCGTCTCCTGTAAAATCAGCTTTTTTCACAACCACGTAGTTTATTCTCGGGTAGTTCCAGACAATTCTTCCCGGGTAATCGACCATGAGAAGGTCTCCCATATTGGACAGCATGACAAACCTGTTTTTACTGACCTCTTTTAAGAAATAAGGGCTGAGTCTGGACTGGCCGGATGTTGAATTTATACTCATGGTGTCGAAAACGGAGCCGTCTCTTGGATTGATCAGTCTTATTTTTTCTTCAGCGCCTGTCTTGCCAAGCGGGATCAAAATGAATGATGTGTAAATAGTTTCCAGGTTTTCGATGTACCTGACATTGCCAAGCTCTATGTTCTCTTTGCTCCATTTTATCTTTCCGTCTTTGGAGTCGAGCAGATAAAGGCCCTGCACGCCTTTGTATTCCCTTCCCCATCTGACACCCGGAAAAGCTGATGCTATTATATCCTCGTTCCCGTCCCCTATAGTATCGTTTAATTTCGTAAGCCTCAGGTTGAAAAAATTGTAGTCGGCCGTGCCTGTTGGAACAGGCTGGTCACCGTAGTAATTGTACAGCAAGACGTCAACGTAATCTATTACTTCCTGTCCCCATGCGATTTCGCCGGTTCTGACATCAACAAGGTAAACATAGCCGTCCTCCGCGCTTACCGCTGCCTTCAGTTCCCCGTCCAATTCGATAGGAACTATATCCCATACAGACCTTTTGACAGAACCGACTGGTGAATTCGTGGAGGGATTTTTCACGACGTAGTTTTCTGAAATCAGCTTGCTCCATATATTCTCGCCGCTCAGCCCGCTTATAAGATAAAGGTACCCATTCTGGTCTCCCGCCAATACATCCTTCCTCCCGTCTCCGTTCTGGTCCTCGACAACCAGCAAATCCCATACGTTATCCGAATCCTGGAATTCCCATAGCCTTTCGCCGTTCTTCCCGTCAAGCGCGTAGACAGCGTAACCTGAACTGAGCACCACGTCTTTGTAGCCGTTGCCGTTAAGGTCGTCTACAGGCGCCATGTCGAATACGCTCGTTTGTTTCATGGTCCACAGGATGTAGGGATCATAAACCTCTGTTTTCGGGGAGAATTCCCATTGCTTTTCTCCCTTCGCTGTGTCGTAACATATCACGTTTGGGAAATAGACGTTTCCCGTGCTTATGGCGATCTCCCTTTTCCCGTCCCCTGTCAGATCGTCCAGTACAGCGAGATGCGTGACAGAACCGGACGTTTGCACGTAATCTTCCAGCGCGCCGTCCATGGTAAATACGTACAGACCGGTTGATGTGCCAAATATTATGTACGTTACGTCTCCTGTCAGGTTTTCTAAAAACACGCCCTCCGTTGTTATCGATCCTGAAATGCCGAACTGGACCATTCTCATGGATTCGCTCGCGCTGGTCGCGCCGGCGGCGCCGGCGATCGGAATTATAACAAGAAGGAGAAGGAAAATAACCAGGAGAAATTTGTTTATCTGCTGCATACAATTATAATTTGTCATTTCTCTATATAATTTTAAAATATTATAATTAACTAAAAAATCGAAAATTTTCTCTGAACACAATGGTTTTAAATACATTCGCAGCCAAATAGAATTCTTGGATTTTTTGAGGCCGGAAGATGACATACTTGTCGCAGAAGGATATGAAAAACCTGGGGAAACTTGGTCCCCGTTCGTACCTGAACAGATGGCTTGGGCATCTGCCAGAGGCAAGGCGGGACACATTCGCTGCCGGTTACCGGAGTTACAGGAAGTTTGCTGACCAGGAGAATCCGGATGTTGATTACTCTGAAAATTTTTCGAGGTTAATACGAGGATCTAAGCTTGCCGAGCCCAGGCATAAAATCATGGCGTCGTTCGGGGCTGCGGCAAGATGCTTTTTGGAAGAAGGCAGTTCGTTTCAGGCGACGGAGTTTTTCAGGCATGTCAAGGAAAGTCACATGCTGCGTGAACTTTACGCCATGCTTGACGGCGAAGGGGTAAGAGACGGCAAAGAGAAATACAGGGAAATTGTCTTCACCGCTAACAAGGCCCATGAAATAAGGGATAGTACCGAACAAAGAGAAAAATTAAGGCTGCCTAAAAAAACACACGGGCCTTTTGAAGCTTATGTGCCGAGGCCGGCTGTGGACCTCAGAACCTGACGTCAAAACTCCTGAACTCGTCCTTGAAGTTTTCCCATTCTATCACCATCTCGTCCACTCTTGCGCCTTTAGGACCGCTCCTGCAGAATTCTATCAGGCGGTCGAGCTGCGGCTTACGCCCCTCGGCGACGACCTCGACCATTCCCGTGGGCAGGTTCCTTATCCAGCCCCTCACGCCGAGCTCGCTGGCGAAATGCCTGGTGTTGGCGCGGAAGAAGACGCCTTGCACCTCGCCCGAAATCAGAAGATGTATGCGCGCGTTCATGCTTAATAAAAACAAGCCGGACTAAAAAATGTTTTTCGGCTTCTTGCCGGCCAGCCCTATCGCCGTCGCAGCCAGTACGTCCATCGGGTCTACGATTTCCTTACGTTTGCCTTTCCTGAAAACAAGCGGCAGTTCTGTGCAGCCGAGGACGAAAGTCGCGATGCCTTTTTCTTTAAGGGATGCCATCTCTTTTTCTATTATCTCCCTTTGCCTTTCCGAAGTGTCGCCGGCCTTCACCTTCTTTATCACGCCCATGATATTTTCTTGGTTAGCCGGTTTGATGACTTCTATTCCATACGCTTCTAGCACCTTTTCGTAGATGCACGTCCTGATCGTCCCCGTCGTCGCGAGCAGCCCGATCCTCTTGCACCTTCTCCCCTTCAGGTATTTTGCAGTTTCCTCTATCATGTCGACCACGGGGATTCCAACCGCATTTTGTATTTCCTTTATCCAGTGGTGCGCCGTATTGCAGGGTATGACTATAAAGTCAGCCCCCGCCTCCTCGAGGACTTTCGCGGAGTCTCGCAGGACCTTCACCGCTTTGGCGTCGCCTTTCAGTATGCTTTCCGTCCTGTCGGGGACCTGGGTGTTGGAGAAAATCACGCAGGGGATGTGATCCTGATCCTTCTCAGAAGGCGTGTAGCGTATTATTTTGCCGTAGAGTTCGAAAGTCGCTTCGGGCCCCATGCCTCCCAGTATGCCGATGGTCTTCATGGGCATTTTCATATTCATATCCTTATTTCCATTTTTTTAAATTCCCTGGTCCCGATCCCGAGGCGCAGGGCATGCCTTATCGCGGGGATTTCGTGCCATTCCCTGTTCGCCAGCGCGGGGTCGATTTTCCTCAGCTCCCCGAGGCCGAAGCAGTCGAGCGCGACAGGGTCCTTGCCCGCGAACATCAGGCCCGCGTGCTTTTTGATGCCGCCGTGCCTCAGCTCGTTCGCGTTTATCAGCGTGTCGACCATGTCAACGATAAAAAGGTCGGGCTTCCTTATTGCGTTCAGCTCGGCTATAGCGAGATTTATCTCCTTGCGGATGCCGAGGATTTTCCTCGCGAGCGCGAGCGGCCTTTCACCGCTTGCGCCCATCACCTTCCTCGCCGCGCGGAACGGCAGGCCGCCAGAGGAATGGAGGACGATCCTGTCCTTCGAGGCGAGCAGGCCGAAGTTGTTCTTGAGCGCGCCCGTTATGCCGATACTCCTTATGCAGTGAGTCTTCATTATGGGCAGCGAGATCATATAGTCCGCTTCCAGCGCGACCTTCGAGACGCGCAGAGCGAAACCCGAACTCGTCTCGACTTTCCTGAAACCGAAATCGTAGAGGTTCCTCAGCCTGAGCCCGAATTCCTTGCACACGCCAGCTAGCTCGTGCGTCTTTATGACGTCCCTGCCACCCCAGCCGAGGGTGACGGGCGAGTCGGGGACCGTCCCGTCGCCGACTATTATCTCCGCTGCCTTTGCCGTTTTCTGGAGATGCGCTAGCACGCAGCGGAGGACGTCTGGGTGCGTCGTCGTCGGGTAAGGCTCGTAGGAAACAATGTTCGGCTTGACAAGGATTTTCTTTTTGCCTTTCATCTCCGGCGCGAACATTTTCAATATCTTTTCGGTGAATTTTTTCCTGTTCTCCGTGCGGGAGTAATAGACCTTGGATGCGCTTTCAGGGCTCATTACAAAACCATATTTAATGTTAACGCGTCATCTTATATCTATGAGCTCCGCAACAAACTTTGCAGCAAATGCTTCCGTCCAGCAGGTCTTGGAGAAGTCTGGAATTGCGCAGCTTAACCCGGTTCAGGAGGCCGCGCTGAAGGCGGGCCTGCTCGAAGGGAAGAACATGGTTCTCGCCGCTCCCACGGCAAGCGGCAAGACGCTGGTAGCGGAATTTGCCGCGCTCAACGTCATCCAAAAAGGCCTGAAAGTCGTTTACATCGTGCCGTTACGAGCTCTAGCGAGCGAAAAGTATCACGAGTTCAAGGAGAAGTACGAAAAGCTCGGCATAAAAATCGCGCTGAGCATGGGCGACCTGGATTCGAGCGACCCGTGGCTCAGTCGCGCTGACCTAATAATCGTGACGTCGGAGAAGTTCGACTCGCTGCTGAGGCATGGAATCCCGTGGGTCGGCCAGATTGGCTTGGTCGTCATAGACGAAATCCACCTTCTCAACGACCCCGACAGGGGTCCGACGCTCGAAATCACCATCACAAAGCTCCGCCAGCTCGCGAAACCCCAGTTCCTCGCGCTTTCCGCCACGATAAAAAATTACAAGGAGATAGCCGAGTGGCTTAACGCGGAACCGGTTTATTCGGAGTACAGGCCAATAAAACTCTACAGGGGCGTGTGCTTCGACCGCAAAATACACTACCAGCCGAAGAAGCCTGCGAAAGAGATCGGCGACGAGCATCCGCCTGATTTCGAGATCGCCCGCGATACGCTGAAGATGAAGAAGCAGGCGCTCATTTTCGTTTCGACGCGCAGCAGCACAGAGTCGCTTTCAGGCAACCTCGGCAAGGTCATAGGTCCGCATATCGGAGCGGAAGACAGGGAAAAGCTGAAGCGCATCTCGCAGAAGATTCTGGGTGCGGTCGAGCGCCCGACTCTACAGTGCGAAAAGCTCTCGAACCAAGTGTTGAATGGCGTCGCCTTCCACCACGCGGGCCTGGCCAACGAGCAGAGGAAGGCGATAGAGGACGGCTTCAAGGAAGGCGCGATAAAATTCATAACCGCGACGCCCACGCTCGCGTGGGGCGTGAACCTTCCCGCTTACCGCGTCGTAATCCGCGACCTGAAGCGCTTCTCATCGGGGTATGGCAGCGATTACATTCCCACACTCGAGGTGCAACAGATGATGGGCCGCGCAGGGAGGCCCAAATACGATCAGGAAGGAGAGGCGATTCTGATTGCAAAGAGCGAGGGCGAAGCCGAGTATGTTTACGACAACTACATAAACGGCGAGCCCGAGGACATACAATCGAAGCTCGGCGTCGAGCCGGTCCTCCGCATGCACTCGCTCGCGCTGATTGCTTCCGGGCTCGCTTTTTCGAAGCAGCGGCTTTTCGACTTCTTTTCCAAGACTTTCTACGCGCACCAATATGGCGACGTCTCTCAGCTGGAAGGCAAGCTAGAAAAAGTGATAGTGATGTTAAGGGACTTCGGTTTCGTCAAGCCGGACAAAGGCAAAGCTGAGGTGAAGGACAATCCTTTCCGCTCCGCGCTCGAGATGACGAAGAGCAGCGGCGGCGAAAAACTGGAGGCGACGCCGCTGGGCAGGCGCGTTTCCGAACTTTATATCGACCCGCTCACCGCCGATTACCTGATTAAAAACCTGGCCAAGGCAAAGGACTTCATCCACCCGTTTGGCCTGCTGCAGCTCATTTCTAGGACGGTCGAAATGCGTCCGGCGCTTTCGCTGCGCAAAAGGGATTTCGAGAGCATAAACGAGGTCATCTCGGGCAGCGAGAGCTTCCTGCTTGAGAAACCGCCGAATCCATGGGACATTGAATACGACGATTATCTGCGCTCGATAAAGACTGCATGGTTCTTCTCCGAGTGGATGGACGAGCTGGGCGAGGACCTGATACTCGAGAAATTCGGGGTCGCGCCCGGCGAGCTGCATGTCCGTTTATCCAACGCTGACTGGCTGATTTACGCGGCGCACGAGCTGGCGCTGCTCACCGAAAGGAAGGAGCTGCTCAAGCACATAAGGAAGGCGCGCATCCGCGTTAAATACGGCATCCGAGAGGAGCTGCTCCCGCTGGTCATGCTGAAGGGCATAGGCCGCGCGAGGGCGAGGATGCTGTTCAGCTCGAACCTGCGCAGCCTGGCCGATTTGAGAAAAGTCCCGCTGGAAAGCCTATCCAGAATAATCGGCCCGAAGGTGGCGAAGGACATCAAAGAGCAGCTGAACGAAATGAAGGACGAGCAGAAGATTCTGTGAAATATTTTTTAACTTTTAAAATTATTTCCCTTTACCTTTGCCGTAAAATATCTTCCTGACGGGGAACGAAATGTCTATCTTTTCCTTGTCGTAGCGCTCCTTCAGCGCCTTTATGAACTCGTGCCTGACGATGAAGCGCTCCCTGATGTTCTTGAGGCGGAGAGAGACGGAGAAATTGATGTTCGAGTCGGCGAAGGTGTGGTAGCGCATGGTAGGCTCGAAGCCCTTGACGGCGCCGGGGACGGTTTCCTGTATCTTCCTCGCGACGTCGAGCGTGACCTTCTCGACTTTCTTCAGATCCGAGCCGTAACCTACACCGCACTGGACGACGATTTCCGTCTCCTGCTCGGGCAGGGAGTCGTTGACTATCGTGCCGCTGGCGAGCTTGGCGTTGGGGACGATGACGATCGTGTTGGCGGCGGTCTTTATCCTCGTCGAGCGCCAGCTTATGTCCTCGACCGTCCCCATGATGGCCCCGTTCTCCAGCTCTATGAAGTCGCCTACGCTTATCGGCTTGTCGGTGATGATGTGGAGGCCTGCGAAGAAGTTGGAAAGCGTGTCCTGCAGGGCGAGGCCGACCGCAAGGCCGCCGAGGCCGAGCGTCGCGATCAGCGGCGTTACCTCTATCTTGAAATAGGCGAGTATGATCATTATAGCTATGAGGTAAAACACCACGGCGACTATCTTGCTTATGAGCTTGGGAGTCTGCTCGTATTTCTGTTGCACGTGCAGCCAGTGCGTAATCAGCACGCTGGAAATCCTGGAGACCATGAAGGCGGATATGAAAACGCATACCACAAAGAAGGCATTGTCAACAATTATTGCATGCGGGTCCAGCATCGAGATTCTCTTGAACGCGAGGTAGAGGCCCACGAAGATTATGAGCAGGTAAAGGGGCTTGCTTACCGCCTTCAGCACTTGGTCGTCCAGGTCGCTTTTGGTTTTCTCGGTAAGCCTTTTCACGTAGGTTTTCAGTATGAAATTGATTATCTTGGCAGCCACAAGCGATGCCGCGAAGATGGCAATCGCTATGAAATACTCGTTCTGCATCACTTCCTCGATTGTCATCATGCCCGTTATCACGTCAGCCATAACACCGCCATAACCTATGTATGACATAAGCAATATAAAAATTTT
>Ga0315295_10002135_pt1 | contig 16823 bp, 16 predicted proteins | sample YL17G14_0_MG_FD_204453 | JGI IMG/M metagenome (GOLD analysis project Ga0315295, IMG submission 204453) | Sediment microbial communities from Yellowstone Lake, YNP, Wyoming, USA - YL17G14_0 | ecosystem: Environmental > Aquatic > Freshwater > Lake > Sediment | place: USA: Wyoming | collected... | reverse complement strand
TCAATCATGGTAGTATGTGCGGTAAAGGGCTTGCCTTCCGGCAACTGGTATATCACCCGGAGCGGGTTGTACACCCGCTCAAACGGGCGGGCAGTAGAGGGGAGGGTAAGTGGCAGCGGGTCACCTGGGATGAAGCTCTGGATACCATCGCCGCGAAGTATAAAAGCATCAAAGAGGATTACGGAGCCGAGGCGATTGTCCTTGGTTACGGTACCGGCCGGAATTATGAGAGCTTTTTATACCGTTTTGCCAATTTACTGGGAACGCCTAATGTGCTTACGGCTGGATATATGTGTTATGGCCCAAGGATAGCCACCGCCGGCATCCTATGCGGGCACCTTCCGGTCAGCGACTACGATGGCAATCCAAGGTGTGTCATGGTTTGGGGAAGCAATGTGGTGATAACCAACCCTGATGAATACAAAGGCGAAAGCCTCAGCCGAGTATTAGCTGAGGGAGCGAAGCTCATTGTAATTGACCCCAGATTAACCTATTTGGCCGGCAGGGCTGACATCTGGTTGCAGCTTAGACCAGGTACAGACGCGGCGCTTGCGCTAGGCATGGCTAACGTGATAATTCACGAAGACCTGTACGATAAAAAATTTGTCAAAGAATATGTTTACGGCTGGGACAAGTTTGTAGAGCGGGTGGGTGAGTACACTCCGGATAGGGTTGAGGAAGTGACCTGGGTGCCAGCACCGAAGATTAAGGAGGCTGCCCGCCTCTACGCCCAGACCAAGCCCGCCAGTATCCAGTGGGGAGTGGCTATCGAACAGACCATAAATTGTACTGACAATATTCGTGCTTTGATTAGTCTGATGGCTATGACGAGCAACTTAGATGCCCCGGGGGGTAACGTCTTTTTCTCACAACCACGGGTTCAACCTATCGGTAAATTCGCTATGCATCGTGATTTACCCCAAGAGCAAAGAGTCAAACGGTTGGGAGGGAACATTTACAGACTGGCTAATAGAATAGGAGTGATAACCCCAAAGGTGGTCTGGGATGCCATCCTTACAGGGGAACCTTACTCTGTGAAAGCGGTACAGCTTCACGGCTCAAACCCCGTGATAACCAGAGAAAACGCTAACCAAGTATACCGTGCATTAAGTCAGGTTGATTTCCTTGTAGTATGTGATTTCTTCCTGACACCGACTGCAGAGCTAGCCGACATTGTTCTACCAGCCGCAACCTGGCTGGAAATGGAAGATATAGGCGATTATTGGAAGCGTCAAAGCTACTTGTACCCGAGAAAAAAGATTGTGCAGATCGGTGAATGCCGATCTGACCACGAAATATTCAGGGAGCTGGGCAAAAGATTGGGGCAGGGGCAATACTGGGGTGACAGCGTAGAAGCAGACCTTGACCACATCCTTGAGCCATCAGAACTTACCTGGAAACAGTTCCGAGAATTAGATTACCTTAAAGCTAAGAAGCAGTACTATGAATATGAAAAGAACGGCTTTTCAACACCCACCGGTAAAGTCGAACTTTTTTCAACCGTAATGGAGACGTTAGGCTACGACCCGTTACCACGATACCAGGAAGTGCCGGAAAGCCCGATAAGCAAGCCAGAGCTGGCCATAAAATATCCTTACATTTTAGTCACCGGGGCCAGGTCTCCTGTCTTTTTCCATTCCGAGCATCGTATGATTCCCTGGCTACGAGAGCTTAACTCTGATCCTGTAGTTGAGCTTCACCCTGATGTCGCCAAGAAACATGGGATTAAGGACGGACAATGGGTCTTTATTGAAAGCCCCAGAGGACGGGTCAAGCAGCGAGCAAAGCTCACTATTGGAATTGACCCCAGAGTGGTGGCTGCCCAGCATGGCTGGTGGTTTCCCGAAGTAAAAACTCCAGACCACGGCTGGAAGGAGTCAAACATCAATATCCTTACTGATAGTGACCCTGCAGGCTATGACATAGCTATGGGTGCAACTAACCTGAGGGTTCTTCTATGCAACGTATACCCTGCCGATTGAGGGAGTTAATCTTAATGGAATATGCTCTTATTGTAAATACTGAAAATTGTGTTGGCTGCAATGCCTGCGAGGTAGCCTGTAAACAAGAACATAACTTGCCGGCTGGACCAAGGTGGATTAGAGTTTATCAAGATAGCCCAAGAGAGATAGGGGGTAAACTACAGGTTAGATATTTGGTAACGCATTGTATGCATTGCAGTCTTCCTCAGTGCAAGAATGTTTGTCCGGTGGGAGCTATAACCAAGAGAGAGGATGGCATTGTCTTAATTGACGAAAAGCGGTGCATTGGGTGCAAGGCGTGTATCGAAGCTTGCCCTCTCGGTGTGATGCAGTTCAACGAGGTAAAAGAAGTAGCCCAAAAATGCGATCTATGTGTGGAGAGGCTGGATAAGAGACTGGTGCCAGCCTGTGTCGCTGCCTGCCCCAGCCATTGCATTTACTTCGGCGGAATCGGTCAAATAACCGAGAGGATAGGTAAGCAGAGAATTCTGGCCTGGTACAAGGATGTTAGCGAATAGAAATGCTCCATCATAGATTGCCTGAATACTATGTCACTTTTGCTTGAAATGTTACCCTTCAACCCGTCTGGTGGTTGCCACAATTCACAACCCCCTAAAAGAGCAAATGCTATAATTGGGTGGCTTGATTGCTCATGGTAACAAAGCAACTTAGGAGGAATAAGATGGAACTTCAGCGTGAAACATGGCTTAAGTTGACAAGGGAGGAACCCCTTGAGCCTAATTTACCAATCTGTGACCCTCACCACCATCTGTGGGATTACCCCGATGACTTCCCCGAAACCCGCGTCCCAACCTTCGCCAAGATTTTTCACCATTACTTACTTAAAGATATCCTAGAGGACGCCGGAGGCCACAATGTCGTTCAGACAGTATTCATAGAGTGCCGTTCCCAGTACAGAAAAGAAGGCCCACCGGAACTTCGTCCTATCGGCGAGACGGAGTTTGTGCAAGGCATTGCCGCCCAGAGTGCGAGCGGACAATACGGAAACACGGCTGTTGCTTCAGGAATTGTAGGTTTCGCAGACCTTACCCTGGGCAGTGCAGTAGCACCTGTTCTTGAAGCGCATATTGCAGCCAGCCGGAGCCGGTTTCGTGGGATTCGTTATATTACTACCTGGGACGCGAGCAGTGATATCGATTCTCGTGTGAAAGGACCCGGGTTGTTGTTGGATCCGAAGTTCAGAGAAGGATTTGCGCACTTACATAAATACAATTTGAGTTTTGATGCCTTTCTTTATCATTCACAGCTCCCGGACCTGGTGAATTTGGCAAGGGCTTTCCCGGATACACCCATCATCTTAGACCATATTGGCGGGCCCCTTGGATTTGGACCCTATGCTGGAAAGCGTCAGGAAGTGTTTGAGGAGTGGAAACGTGGAATTGCTGCACTGGCGGCCTGCCCCAACGTGGTGGTTAAGTTGGGTGGACTCGGAAATCCACATAGTGGCTTTGGCTGGCATGAGCAGCCCACCCCACCAAACTCGGCTCAGTTGGCCGAGGCGATTACGCCTTACTTTGATTGGTGCATGGAGCAGTTTGGAACAAATAGGTGCATGTTTGAGAGCAATTTCCCGGTCGACAGGATATCATATTCGTACACCGTTATCTGGAACGCGTTCAAACGTTTCTCCAATGGCTTTTCACCGACCGAGCGTGCTCGGCTATTTCATGACACCGCCGTGAAGGTATATCGGCTTGAAGCATATGACAAATATCATCCCAAATACTATCATCCCATGATGCGGGAATGAATTCCCGATAGTCGCAGGGATTTTTTATCCAGGGGCAGTAGTGCGCCCGACAATAATAGAATACTTCATCACTGCCAGTTCCTTTTCGCATTACCGACATTGGCTTCTTGCATTTTGGACACCGTATCCGGTTCCGTAGTAGAGCTTGAATGGTCTTCCCCTGTTTACCCCTGCACGCGTCCTCTTTCGTTAATATTCTGGTTAGCCAGACGCCATAGTTCTTCGGTAGTAAGAGCCGGAACATTATATCCTCTCCTCTCCTTTTCTGGTTTAGGGCGTATTAGCGTCCGTTTGACGCCCATCGTCGGATCGCCAAAAGGTCGGTCAGAATTGGGAAAGCGACTATTGGCATTGTATTCTGCCTTACCCGTATAAGCCCTGCGGTTGGCTATCTTGATTACAGTGCGAGGCATCCAGGTTTCCCGCTCCGGCGGTGGAATATGCATTTTGTTAAGTTCATTTGCTATCCAGTAACAGGTTCGGCCCTGCGTTCCTAATCAGACGAAATTATTTTGCACCACCCAGGCTGGAGATAGGGGGATTCGAATTCTGCAGCTTTATAATAAGCCGAAACGGTTTGGACATATTCACCCGTAATGTTAAATCTTCCAAGTGTATCCCCAAAGTATGCTAAGTTCTTTAGGCTCTGATTGCTTTTATTCGTGTGCCTGTCTTCCGAGTCCTCCGAAAGATTAATTTCAGGATTTCCACGATTACAAAACCAGAGAGAGATATCGGGACTATACGTAGCCAGTCCTCCAGTTGCAGCGGCGCTATGTGGAAGGGGCTCTGTAAAACAGGTACATACATAATGACAAATAGCAGAGCGAGGGAGGAGAGATTCGCATATATTAACCACATATTACTGAGGGGACCCAACTTGAAGAAACTGTGTATTTCGGACCGGCAGGCAAGGGCAGTAAATAGCTCAAACATAACCATGGTAGACAGCACCATGGTCTGAGCCTCTGCAAGTAGCGGGTTATTGACATCTGCCCACGAGCCACCCTGCTCGGTCATCTTCCAGATGAACATGGGTATCATGGTCGCTGCCATGGTAACACCGATAGCGCCAATGGTGACCAGCATATTCTTAGAAAAGATGCTTGATTTGGGGTCGCGGGGTGGCTGTCCCATGATATCCGGGTCCTTGGGGTCAACTGCTAGAGCCAGCGCTGGCAGCCCGTCAGTAGTTAGGTTAACCAATAGTAAATGGATAGCCACCAGCGGGAGGGCCATCCCGACGAGGCCGGCGATAAACATAATCAGTACCTCACCAACGTTACAGGAAAGCAAATATGTCAAATATTTCTTTATGTTCTGGAGGATGCCTCTACCTTCTTCAACTGCGGCAACAATTGAGGCAAAGTTATCATCGGTGAGTACCATCGCTGCCGCTTCCCTACTCACATCGGTGCCGGTAATCCCCATCGCCACACCAATGTCAGCCTTCTTAAGAGCCGGGGCATCGTTGACACCATCTCCGGTCATGGCTACCATTTCCCCATTTTTACCAAAGGCCTCAATTACTCTCAACTTATGGGATGGTGATACCCGGGCATAGACTTCAACATCCTCTACGTCTTCCTCGAATTCCTTATCGCTCAACTTATCAAGTTCGGCTCCGGTTAGAGCTATACCCTTTTTAAGAATGCCCAGTTCTTTGGCTACTGCCATGGCCGTTATTTTATGGTCACCAGTAATCATCACTAACTTTATGCCCGCTTTTTCACATAGCTGAATGGCTCCTTTTGCCTCTTCGCGAGGTGGGTCAATCATACCAGCTAAACCGACAAACACCATCCCGGTTTCAGAATCCTCCTTGCAGGCCAGCGTTTCAGGGAGTGGCCGGTAGGCCATACCGAGCACACGCAGCGCGTCGCCAGCCATCTGCGTGGCCATACTTAGGACTTGAGCCTTATCTTTCTCCGTTAGCGGCTTTTCCTGCGTATCTGTCAGAATATGAGAACATGATTCCAAGATTATCTCCGGGGCACCTTTGGAATAGGCTACCTTCCCTGCAGGAGTGTTATGTATGGTGGTCATCCTCTTTCTTTCCGAAGAGAAGGGAATTTCATCTGCACGTGGTAACCTGATATTAGCTTCCTCCTGCAATATCCCGGCTTTGGCGCCGACAACAATCAGTGCCCCCTCGGTGGGGTCCCCTTTTATGTCCCAGATTCCATCAGTCGAAACCAGCTTTGTATCGTTGCACAAAGTACCTATTTTCATCAGAATCTGTATTGCCATGTCCTTAGAAACATCTAAAGCCTGGCCATTTAACTGGAATTTACCCTTTGGTTCGTAACCCACCCCACCAACGCTGACTAGTTTGCCACTAGTGTAAATCTGGCGCACTGTCATTTGGTCTTGTGTGAGAGTGCCGGTCTTATCCGAGCATATAACTGTGGTACATCCCAGCGTTTCGACGGCAGCCAACCGCCGTACCAAGACGTGGCGTTTTACCATATTCTGTACGCCGATGGATAATGAGATAACCACCACTGCCGGCAGAGCCTCAGGCACCGCCGCTACCGCCAAGCTCACACCCCAGATGAACATTTGGAGAATTGTGCGGCCAGTTATGCCACCAGAACTTATTAAACTCCTTATCAATACGAGAGCGACGACAATCGCAACCACTCCTAGGCAAACGTAGCCTAGCCATTTACCTATCTTGTCCAAGTTCTTTTCAAGAGGTGTCTGTTCTTTCTCCACCTCCTGAAGCATGGTTGCAATCTTGCCAAATTCCGTCTTCATTCCGGTGCCTATCGCTATACCCTTACCTCTACCATAAGCTATGGTGGTGCCGCTATAAGCCATGTTTCTTCTATCGCCGATAGCCACTTCAATGCCAGCAATCGCTTCAGTGGTCTTATCTATTGGGGTTGACTCGCCAGTAAGAGAGGCTTCTTCAGTTCTGAGATTAGCGGCTTCGACAAGACGCAAGTCAGCCGGAATTCTGTCCCCGGTGCTAAGCCTTACCATATCGCCGGGCACTATCTCCCTGGCTGGTATTTCTACGTCTACGCTATCTCTTATTACCGTGGCAGTCAGGGCCGCCATCTTTTTAAGAGCGGCCAAGGCTTTCTCTGAGCGGTATTCCTCTATCACACCAAGGACAACACAGGCCACCACGATGGCAAATATTACGATAGCATCAGTAATTTCTTCAGGTAGGCCAGCCCCTGGCTCGTAACTAATCACACCCAGGCCAACCGAAATAACTACTGCCGCCAGAAGGATAATAATCAAGGTACTCTTGAATTGCTCAGCGACTAACTCCCAGATAGAGGTCTTCTTCTCTTCCGTCAGTTCATTAGGTCCGTATTGAGTCAGGCGCTCTTCCGCTTCTTCGGGTGTTAATCCTTCTGGTCTTGAGCTAAGGGATTTAAAAATATCTTCAATATTCAGGTTATACCACTTTGTCTCTTCCATCTACATAAATCCGCCTAATAAAAATTGCTCAACTTCATCAATATCCGCACAACGGAACAATGGATACTTCGAGTCGAGCCATTCGATAATTTAAGGCAAACTACCAGTTTTGTCAAATGCTCGATAGGCGTGTGGCTAGATTTATGGTTCTAATCAGATTATTTGATAGGCACGGCGCAGACAATTTATCGAATTTTTCGCCGTCAAGCCCCTAGTGTAGTGTCTCTGTATTCTATATACAATAACAGTTGAGAAAATAGATATAGCTTATAAGGCAGACATTGTATAGCTAACTTTGAGACTATACACTAGATATTCAAAAGCAAGGATGATATACGCTCGGTCTTCACAAAGCGGAGAATATTAAACAAACCGCTACATTGTTACCCGTAGGTCGGCGCTCCAAAATGGGGACGCCTTGCAGCGAGGCAACGGCAAGTGGTAGAATCGGCCTAACCAAAAGGACTTCTTTTTCGCACTGGTTTCAATATCGAGGTACCCATCTCATCCATCTAAGCGTTCCTGTAATTATTTGGCCATTTGAATTTGTTTGGTATTCACTAATTGGAATTTGGAATTTTCGTAAGGAGGCTCCGCGATGTATGGCCTTATTATCAAAGGTGGAAGAGTAATCGACCCGGCGCAGAATATCGATGGCATCATGGATGTCGCCGTCGATGGCGGCAAAATTGCGAAAGTTGCCCCGGATATCCCGAGCAAAGAGGCGAAGCGGGTCCGCAACGCCGCCGGCAAAATCGTCACTCCCGGCCTCATCGATGTGCATACCCATGTTTACGACGGCGTAATCGAAAATGGCGTAAGTCCCGACGACCTCGGAGTCAAACAGGGTGTTACTACCGTCGTCGACTGCGGGAGTGCTGGATGGGCCACCTTCGGCGGGTTTCCGAAGTACGTCATCCCTAACGCTAAAACGACCGTCTATTGCCTGCTGCATATTGGCTCGTTCGGCCTCAGTTCCACACCGGAACTCTGGTACCCGGAGGAAATCAATCCGGCGGCCTTCGAAGCATGTGTCGTCGCCAACCCGGGGTTAATAAGAGGGGTTAAAATCCGCGTGGTGGGGAAACTCATCGCCAGCCGCGGTGCGGAAATCGTCAAAATCGCTAAGGACACGGCGAAAAAGGTCGGCCTGCCGCTCATGGTCCACATCGGAGACCCAAATAACTGGGTACCAGCCACGGTCACGAAAGACCTTCTCCCGCTCCTCGAAAAAGGCGATATCCTGACCCATATCTACTCTGGCCTTCAGGGCGTCCTCCAGGCAAACGGTAAAGTGCTGCCGGAATTCGATGAAGCCAGGAAAAGAGGCGTGCTGTTTGATGTCGCCCACGGACGGAACAACTACAACTATTCCGTCGCCCGACGGATGATTGCGATGGGCTATCTCCCCGATACCCTTAGCACCGATACGGTCAGGGCGTCCCTCCCCGGGCCGGTCTACGGGCTCATGGTCACAATGTCAAAGTTCATCGCGCTCGGGATCCCATTCGAGAAGGAAATCCCGATGGTCACGATCAATTCAGCCAGGACCGTCCATATTGATGACCGTAAAGGCAGCCTCAAACCCGGCATGGATGCTGACATCTCTGTTCTTGAACTCAAGTCCGGCAAATGGCGCATACCCGACTTTAACAACGAGGTACTCAATATGGATAAAATGGTGACCCCTTTCTTAACCGTCAAAGCCGGTGAGTTAATCACCCCGAAACCGGTGGCCTGGCCGGAAGAGGTGAAATGAGAGAATGAGATTGATCGCATTGCACGGTCTCGAAATATCTGGTTGTCAGAGCGCAACCTTACAGCGTTTTTAAAAAAGCCGTGGAGCTTATTCAGAAGCAAAATAAGCCCCAAAAAGAAGAAAAATAATTCCGTGGCAGTTTGACGTAAAGGAGAAAGGTGATGGAATACCGCAGAATCGGGAACTCAGGGCTAAGGGTTTCAATGGTCGGGCTGGGGGGAAACAACTTCGGCGGCCGTTCGGATGAGAAAGCATCGGTTGACGTCATTAACCATGCACTTGATGCCGGTATCAATTTTATCGACACCGCCGATAGCTACAACGAGGGGCGTTCGGAAGAGCTTGTTGGCAAAGCCGTCAAGGGAAAGCGCTCGTGGGCTATCATCGCGACCAAGTTCGGTAACCCCAGGAGCGTCGGTCCTAATGAACAACCCGCCTCACGTTTCCACATGATGCCGACGCTGGAAGCGAGTCTGAGACGTCTCGGCACCGATTATATCGATCTTTATTACGTCCACTTCCCCGATCCCGCGACGCCCATCGAAGAGACCCTCCGGGCCATGGACGATGCGATTAAATCCGGCAAAGTGCGGTATATCGCCTGTTGCAATTTCGCTGCCTGGCAGCTTGCCGATGCCATCTGGACTTCCCGGATGGATAATCTCAATCCTTTTATTGTCATCCAATCAAAATACAATATGCTCGAGCGCGGCATCGAAAAAGAAGTTGTTCCCTTCTGCCAGGCACACGGCGTCGGGGTTATCCCGTGGGGCCCCCTTGCGAGCGGCTTTCTAACTGGTAAATACGAACGTGGCAAAGCAATACCCGCCGGAACACGATTTGCCACGCCGATGTCGATATATGGCGATGTCATGACGGAAACCAACTTCGATAAGCTCGAAAAGCTGGAAGCCTTTTCCAAAGCACGCGGCCATAACGTTGGCGAACTTGCTATCAGCTGGCTCCTTGCCCATCCCTTGATTGCTTCGGTAATAGCCGGAGCTATGAACGGCGAGCAAATTGCAGCGAATGTGAAATCGGCCGAGTGGAAGCTCACAGCTGAGGATGTCCGCGAATTAGATAAAATAATCTAAGAAATTCTCTCAGAGATAAAAATCTAATTATTCCCACCTTTGTAAAAGGGGAATTAAGGATTCGCCTTGGCGCGTGCGCTGGTCTGGGAACCGAAAATACTGCTGTTGGACGAAGCTATTTCGGCGGTGGACGGAGCTAGCGATGCTGCTTTTCGGGCTGCCCCGCGTAATGCTGTGCTGTCCCCGGGGTTGCGCTGTTCTCACCATCGCCCACCGGCCCTCTACAGCGGGGAGGCAGACAGGGTCGTGGCGATGAGCGAAGGAAGAATCGTCGAAGAGGGGACTCCGGAAGAGTTGATTCGACGAGGCGGTCGCTTCGCAGCCATGCGGCAGCTTGAGACCGCAGGGTGAGACTGGCAAAGGATTGCCATCTGATGGTACGGAGGCCCCAGCGAACGGCCCGTATGATAGGTATATGTTGATGAAGCATGGGAAAGTGGTGGCAATCGGTTATTGCACAGCTGAAAGGAAACGGGAATGAATGACCGGGTCGAAAGATCTATCCAGACCTTTATCAAGAACCTGACCGGTGTGGAGGTCGAGGAAATTCGAAGATTTATTGGCGAGATCACTTCGAACAAGGAGTTTTACAAAGGTCTGGATGAAAAACGAGGCAGCTCTAGCCGCAGGCGCTTTTCGTCGTCGGGGCCAAGTATCGGCCTAACTTTAGGTGTGGTTTTGTACGCCGTGTGCAGAAAGGTAAGGCCTGCCACCGTCGTCGAAACCGGCGTGGCAAGCGGTGTTTCGTCATCTTTTATACTACAAAGCCTTGAGGATAACAAGTCCGGCGCGCTCTATTCAATAGATTTGCCATTGTGGGAAAGAGAGGTTGGATGGATTATTCCTGATTATTTAAGGCACCGGTGGCACCTGATAATGGGGCAAAGCTCGGACAGACTGTTACCTCTTCTTGAGAAAGTAGGTACGATAGATGTCTTCCTGCATGATAGCGAGCATTCGTATGAGAACATGCTGTGGGAATACCAGACCGCCTGGTCACGCTTAAAGAAGGGTGGGATACTATTGTCGCACAATATTGACGCTAACGATGCCTTTTCCGACTTCTGCCAAAAGGTCGATAGTCAGAGCTTTGTGCTGACCAATCTGGGAGGAATAATAAAAGGTGGTTTAAAGGTAAAAGAATGTTGGTAAACTTGTTTACTTATAGCTTTGGGTTAATTGTGAAATTTGCTGTCCTAATTTTGTTGACCAAATTTTCTTAACAAAGACTCGCCTTTATTACGACTTAAACAACACTAAAACACGATTGGCTCTTGTTTCAACCCAAGTGTTTATCGGTTTATTCAAAGGTAAATCACCAACACATTTTTACCATTAGACCTAAAAGGTGAATAGCATAGCTTGATGGACACCTCCTCAGCTGGTGAGTTTTACCCTTCAGTGAGAGATTGACGACTCGTTAGACCCAATGGCGGCGCATGGCTAGGTTAAATATTGCATGATAAGCACGCGGCAAAATGGGTGTGACCAGGAATTTATGTTGTATTGTTTTCTTTTGATTTTCTGATTTCTTCCGGCGGCTTGACGTTGCGGAAAGACCCCTTTTAGAAAAAGTTAATAGACACTTAAGGGCTTGCTCCCTACCGGTAAAGAAATTAAATGGGATACAATGGAAGGAGTAGGCCGTTAATCAAAAGAAATGTATACCATTCATCACAGGGAAGTAACCAGGAGCTAAGAAATGAAACTGGGCATAGCATTGTTAGTGATAGGAGTCATATTGTTAATCTTGGCAATTCCATATTCAATATTGGGTATCATAGTTGGGTTCGCTCAATTGGAAGGAGGTGATGTCTCTGGGGGAGTCTCGGCTTATTACGGAATTATTGGTGTCATTATTGGACTTTTGATGACCGGAATTGGTGCTATGAAGGTGTTTAAGCAATAAGCTTTTTGTTAGAAAACTGAAATTACCTGAATTATGTTACTTTGAGATCGGATGTCAATAGTGGACACCAAACCTTTCACGCTGCCAGCAATCCGACGTAGAATTTCTGTTCATAAGCCGCAGGCGCCAAGTATCCGAGTCGTGCCTGCTGACGCTGCCGGTTGTAGAAAATCTCAATGTATTCGGTAATGTCCTGCTTGCACTCGGACTGCACCTGTGCTCGTACCACAGGTACAAGCAAGTACAAGTGGATTGCCTTTCGCCTGCTTCTATAGTAACGGTGATATACAAGCTCCTGTTTCAGTGTTCCCCAGAAACTCTCCATCGGTGCGTTGTCAAGTCCACTCGCTCCGACGACTAGACACATACGGGATAAAGCCCCGCAGAAAATATTGAACGATGTGATTTCAACCCTACTCCGTCTCCCCATCCACAGATTCAAATTTGACCACTATTGCACGATTCGTCATTTGGTTAAGTTAATTGGGGACAGACAGGTTTCCATGACCTTGTTGGAGGTAGGGTATTGATTGATAAACGGTAAGGGAATACAATGTGATTTATCTTAAGGGACGATTACTTCCAGGCTAACTGCTCCTGAAACATCTCGCCGGTTACTCTGACCTGAGCGGAATAATATTATTGATATGGGAGTAGAAAAAATGGGAAAAGGTACACTAATTAAGTCAGTCAGGGCACGGCAAATCTTCTCCGACCGCGGGCACCCGGGGGTTGAAGCCAAGGTCTATACCCAGAACGGCGCCGTCGGCGTAGCAGTTGCCGCGGCCGGGATTTCCATCGGCGAGCATGAAATCCAGTTCGTTTATGACAACGACCCCAAGCGTTATAACGGCAAGGGTGTCTTAAAGGTCGTCGCTAACGTCAATGACATCATCGGACCGAAAATCAAAGGTCTCGATACCATGAACCAGCGCGAAATCGACCAGATAATGCTTGACCTTGACGGGATACCGCTCAAGACCAACCTCGGCGGCAATGCCACGGCGGCGGTTTCGGCGGCTGTTCTCAAGGCCGGCGCTGCCGGTCTGGGCATCTCCCTTTACCAGCATATTGGCGGTGTTAACGCCTGTCTTATGCCTACGCCCGACGTCGGTATGATGCACGGCAGTGAGCGTTACGGCGGCTCGCTCGGGCGGCAAACCGAGTTATGAATTCGTGGCGCACGGGTTCAAGACATTCTCCGAAGCTTCGTACGCGTGCTACGAAGTAAAAACAGCTTTCGACGGCCTCATGCGGAAGAAGTTTAAGATTGCACCGGCTGCCCAGGGAGCTACACTGGTCGGCCCGGGTTTTGTCGAGCATGACGAAGAACTCTGGCAGGTCATGACACAGGCAATCAAAGATTCCGGCAATAAGGGTAAAATCGGCCTTCAGGTTGATGCCGCGGCAACTACCTACTACAACAAGGAAAAGGACGTCTATGAAGGGCTCTTCTCCCGGGAACCCAAGACCAAGACCGACCTCATCAAGCTGTATAAGAAGATGGAAAGAGACTATCCCTTCCTCATCCTGGAAGACCCCCTGCATGAGAACGATTACACCGGCCACGCCGAGGTCGTCAAGGCGCTGAATATCCAGGTCGTCGGCGATGACCTCTTCACCACCAACATGGAACGCCTGAAGGAAGGTATCGCCGCCGGTTCCGCGAACACCATGCTCCTCAAGGTAAACCAGATTGGCACCATCAGCGAGGCCCTCGATAGCGTCAACATGGCCTACCGGGCCGGCTGGGGCGTCATGCCCTGTTCATCCCGCGGTGAAGGCCCCGACATCGGCGATTACGCCGTCGGTATCAACTCCGGGACCATCCGGGGAAGCGGTCTTGGGCCGTCCGGTAACCGTCTGCTTGAAATTGAGGAGGAATTGGGTTCCCGCGCCAAATTCCTGGGCAAGCTTGGCTTGAAGGGTTCGAAAAATAGGAGTATATCTCATGGCAGAATCAATTAGCCGACGCCTGGGGCATTTTTCGGCAGGACTAACATTCACCAATATTCCCCCCGAGGTGATAAATAAAGCTAAAGCCTGTTTGTTGCACGCCCTGGCGGTTGGTATGGCCGGAAGCACGACTCCTGGTGGGCAAAAGGCGATAAAGCTGGTAAAGAATGAAGAAAAGCTAAGAACGGGGGCCACGATACTCGTAGATGGCTCTCGAGTGACACGTATGGGGGCGGCCTTCGCTAATAGCCAGCTGCTGCGTATCCCGCAGCAGTGGGACTCTTACCGTCTGCTGGTTCATCCGGGCCTCGCGGTCATTCCGGCGGCGCTCGCGACCGGCGAACTGGAGTCCTCTTCCGGGAAAGAGCTCCTCACAGCGATTGTCGCCGCGTACGAGACCGAGGTACGTCTGGCGGGTGATTTTATTCCCTCGGTGCAAGCGCGTGGTTTCCGCTCAAGCGGCGTATTCGGTTCCTTCGGGGCGGCGGTCGCGACGGCAAAACTCTTTGATTTTAGTGAAGACCAGATGGTATCGGCCATTGCGATGGCCGCCAACTTCGCGTCGGGTACGCTGGAAGGGGCACGTGTACGGACCAGCGAAATGGAGTTTCAGGAGCCGGATAATACCCGGAACGGCATTCTTGCCGCCCTGCTTGTGCGTGATGGCGCGCTGGGGACAGAGGGGGCACTGGAAGGACCGGCCGGCTTTTATTATGCTTTAACCGGCAGTAATAAGGGCGAGTTGACCTTTTCCTTCTACGGTCCCAAACGGACTGACCCGGATAATATCACCAGGGGATTAGGTCAGCACTATGAGATGCTGGAACTGGATTATAAAATATACCCGACCGCCGGGTATAACAATCCCGTTATCATCCTCGCGTCTTCTTTGAAGAAATCCAATAATATTCAACCGGAGAAGGTTGAACGGATTCGGCTGGAAATGTACTGGCTGGAGGTCCTGTACCCCAGTCCTCTCTTCACCACACCGACGCCACCCGAGCCGGCGGTTGGTGGCAAGGAATATTTTGCCGCTTACGCGCTGGTTGAGGGAGACTATCCGCTTTACGGAACTCCAGCCGAAACCTTTACCGCGCTGGAAAAAAGGTCACCCGAAAAAGCTGCCCAGGTACGGGCATTAATGAAACGGATTACGATTGTCCCATCAAAAGAGCGCCATTACTTTGCGCCGATGATGAATGTGACCATGAAAGACGGGCAGTCCTATCAGGGTGAACTCACGGGAACTGAGCTTCAATGGGGACTGAAGGAGGAAATAACAAAAATCCGGGGGCTCGCACCAATCCTGCCCATATCTGAAAGGCGGTTTAACCGGCTTATTGAAACCGTTAGCGGCATAGAGCAACTGAGTTCAATTGGCGAACTCATGAAATTTACCCGCCCTGAACAACCGGTATCTAGTGTAGTGTAACAGAAATAGGTTTACAAAAACCCCTTTGTCTGGACTAGTTTGGCAGAGATATTGTTAAAACAGGTGCTCATTGTAAAGCTTTCTTAGAGATACTACACTAGCTATCACGGGTCTCATTCTCAATGTCGCCGGTTTGAATGGGACGGGCATTGGCTATTCCGCCACCTAGATTGTCACTGGTCTATGTCTGGTCATAATCGGTATTTTAGCCGTCAAAAACACTGGGGGACGAGAGTGATGGATTTCTACATAAGAGCATTTCTTGTATTGGTTGGTCTACTCTTAACGTTCATTGGCGTCCTAGCACCTCTATTCTATGAGGATTATAAAAGAAGACTGAAACTGTGGCTCGTTGTAATTGTCATAGGATTGATATTGGTCGTTCTTTCAATCGTATATCCATCTCTTGTATCCAAATCACCAGCGGAAGAAACACCCGTAGAATATGGCATGAAGAATTACAACAACTGTCTTAGGTACCTAGTGTTAAAATAGTGTCAGAACTCGGTCTCTAGCATATAATTGCTGTCAGCACCTTCGGCAATTTTAACCGGCGTTAAAGGAGAAAAAGAAATGTACACAAAAATTTTGGTAGCGCTAGATGGGTCACCGCTCGCGGAAAAAGGGCTTGAAAGTGCTATGGCTACTGCGAAACAAAACCCCGGTTCAAAACTGGTTTTGATAACTATCTTGGAAGCGTCGGCACTCAAAGACGGTATGTTCTATGAAGGTATCGCTTACGAGCAATTACAATCACAGCTTAAACAGGCGCTGGAGGAAGTGGCGCGGAAATATATGGATAACCTTGTCGCCAAATACACGAGCGAAGGTGTCGATATGCATGTTGAAGTCGGGTGCGGTGGTGCGGCAGAGGAAATCGTCAAATACACCGAAAACAATCAAATTGACCTTATCGTTCTCACCACCCGAGGAAGGTCCGGATTGAAGAAATTTTTCCTTGGGAGCGTTGCCGCGAAAGTAATCAGCACCTCTCCTGTCCCTGTCTTGGTTTTGCCGCCAGACAAAAGATAATAGCACCGGAACCGCGGTTTTGTTGCCAGTAGGATTGCCCCTAACTATTTTGGCGGCTAAAGGAGGTAAAGGATGTTACGCAGGGGCTATGACGAATTAGAACCTCCGAATGCACCCAACGAAGTTACTGACGACAAAGAATATATTGACAGTCTTAGAGCGTCAGGCGAAGACCCGGAGTCGCAGCCGAGCTTGGGGAAATCTTTGAGACCTGTTGGGATTGGATAGGATAACCTTAAGAGGTATAGGTAAAGTAACCATGAGGTCTTTAATGAGCCTGCTGGTAATGCTGGCGGCGGCAGTAAGCATGGCAAAAGTCCAGAGGTTTAAGGAGTTGCGCTGTTTAGTTACCTAACTTTTGGGGAAAAGAGGGATTGAATATACTTTCCTTCAGGATGAATCCTCAGTGGTACTATGTCTTCTAAACGTAATTTAGCCTGTTTTTTGAAG
>Ga0315295_10002134_pt1 | contig 16825 bp, 11 predicted proteins | sample YL17G14_0_MG_FD_204453 | JGI IMG/M metagenome (GOLD analysis project Ga0315295, IMG submission 204453) | Sediment microbial communities from Yellowstone Lake, YNP, Wyoming, USA - YL17G14_0 | ecosystem: Environmental > Aquatic > Freshwater > Lake > Sediment | place: USA: Wyoming | collected... | reverse complement strand
CGATTCCAGCCGGACCTGATATTTTTTCTCACTAGCTCTCTTTCCTGGGAAGAGGATCGCGATTTTTTACGGCAGCTCAAAACCGGATTCCATCCCGTCCTCATCGGCTCCGGCGACATGCTCCAATTCCAGGGAGAAAAAATCTTTCGGGAAAACCTTTTCCTTGATGGAATCCTCTTGGATTTAATCTCGGATTCCATCCTGAAGTTTCTCGACCATCCCGGGGTAACCATTCCCAATCTGATTTACCGGAATAACCACGAGATTGTGTCCGGTCCTCGGATTCGCCCCGCTGATCCTTTCGAGGTTCCGGCTGCCAAGTACGAACTTTTCCCGATCAGTCGCTATTCCCTCCCCTTTGGAAACCCCGGGCTCTGGGGAAGTTCATATACCAGTTATGGCTGTCCTTATTCCTGCTATTTCTGCCCCGTCCCCGAGATGGGGTTCCGTCTCCGAAAAGTCGAGAATATTATCGAAGAGCTGCATCACCTGCAATCCCTGAAAATCAACAATCTGGTTTTCCGGGACTCCAGCCTGACCAATGTTCTTCCGCATACCCTTGATTTAATCAACCGGATGAAAGCGGAAAATTTTTATTTTAACTGGATCTGCCATTCCCGTCCCGACACGATTACTCCCCAATTTCTCCAATTGATGAGACAATCCGGATGCTTTCTGATTATGTTTGGGATCGAAAATGGGAATGAGGAGGTCCGGAAGATCCATAAAATGACCATCTCCAATGAAGAAATTCGCGCTCTGTTTCAGGCCTGCCGGGAATCGAAAATCAAAATCCTCGCCCATTTCATCCTGGGACTCCCAGGCGAAAGTCCGGATTCCGTCCAAGACACCATAAATTTCGCCATCAATTCCGGTTGTGATTACATGTCTTTCAATATACTTTTCAGCCGTTCCGCGACCGCGATCCCGACCATTGATCATATTCCTTTGAGCGGGAAACAAAGGATTAAGATATTAAGACGGGCCCACCGGAAATTCTACTTGCGGCCCCGGATCATGTATCATCACCTTGCCGGGATCAAGTCACTATCGCAACTCTGGGACAATATCAGGAGCGGGATCAGTTTGTTCCGAAATAAAACCTGAATTTTTCGCCTGAATTTCGCCCGCTTTTTAATCCTCCGGGGATTTATTTATGAGGATTCTTTTAATCGAGCCGGATAGTCAGATCAGGAACCGTACCTTTCTCGAACCGCTCGGACTCTGCTCCCTCGCCGCCTATGCCGAGAAAGCCGGCCACCAGGTTAAAATTATTCACCAATTGAATTTCCAGGAACCATCCAGCCTGGAGATTTTGAATTTGGCCCGGGATTTTCAGCCCGAGGTAGTGGGTTTTTCCTGCCTGACGGAAAATTATAAAAACGGGCTGCGAATCGCCCGATTGTTAAAAAGTGAACTGGACATTCGGACCATCTTTGGCGGGGTTCACGCCACCGCTGTCCCTGAAATCGTCCAGGAAAAAGGGATTGATCTGGTGGTGAGGGGTGAAGGGGAATTAACCCTGCTCGAAATCTTGGCTTCCTGGGAATCAGAAAAAGAATTGGATGATATCAAAGGGATTGCTTTTTTAAATCGCAATCATCAGGTCCAGGTCAATCCTCCCCGGGAAAGAATCACCGATCTTGATGCGCTCCCTTTCCCCCAACGAGACGGCCTCCCGTTACGCCGTTACAACCTGCAAATATTTCTCGACCTTCCCATTTCCAGGCAAAAAGCATGCAGTATTTGCTCCTCGCGCGGCTGCCCTTTTAACTGCAGTTTCTGCAACAGTCCCTCCCACTGGGGACGGCGCTGGATCGCCCGATCCGCCGCCAGTATCATCGCGGAAATTGAATATGTCCAGGAAAAATACCAGGCCAATCTGATCTTTTTCCGGGACGAGGAGCCCACCCTCAACCGGCCCAGAATGCAGGAAATCTGCGAGGAGATCGCCCGCCGGGGTTTGAAAATCCAATGGGGTTCATTTGCCCGGGTGGATAGTATCGATGAGTCTTTTCTAAAAATCTTGAAGTCCGGAGGCTGCCGGTTTTTATCCTTCGGGATCGAAACGAACCTCCCGGAGTCTCAGGAGCGAATCGGGAAAAAGATAAATCCATCCGAGATCCTGCAAACCCTAAAAACCGTCAGCTCCCGCGGGATCACTACTCAATGTCATTTCGTGATCGGCTTCCCGTGGGAAACCCGCGACTCACTTTCTCAAGAAATGCAATTTATCTCCCGGCTCGACGCCGATTTTATTAACATCCATTTCGCCGCTCCCTACCCGGGGACAGATTTATTTGAACAGGTAAAGAACTCCGGATTGCTTTTCGAACGCGATACCAATCGTTGGACACATTCCGTTCCGGTCATGCGAACCTACCAGCTGGATCAAAAGGAACTGCTGGCCTTTCATCGCAAAATGTTCTTCCCTTTTTATCTTAATCCCCGCTATTTCTTCCGGACCTTGAAGAAGATCCTGAATAATCCGTTCCTCCTCCGGAGCTATATCGAATTTATCTTCTTTGCTTTTAAATCCACTTGGGAAAGGTTCGGCTCCTCCCGGTCCGGCCTCCGTTATAAAGCCGAATAATCGGAATTCCGAAATCATTTGAACCCGAAAAATGCAGTTGGATTCGTACTACCGTCTTTCGCGAGCGGATTTTTTTGTAATCTGCCGATTCACGTGTCCCGTCACTAGGCGGAATCGGCGTTTTTAAAAAGAGCCCGATCCCTCCGTTGTCGGGATAAATCCCTCTGAAGTCGGGACAAGTAAATCGGGTAACTACATAATTCGAAAATTCATTTCCGGGTAAATCCGCCTTACCAGTTTCTGGCCTTATCATGAAAAGATTTTGAATTATCGGGTTAAAGTAATAAGATCTCAGTCATGAAAATTCTTCTCATTAATCCCGGCATGAATCTCCAAAAATTCGGGAAATTTTCCCGACTGATGGAACCGATGCCGGGAATCGGCCTGGCTTATATTGCCTCTATTCTTGAGAAAGACGGTTTCCCGGTGGAGGTGATTGATGATTTTGCCCTTCATTACGGAATTGAAAAAATCGTGAGGAAAGCTCGGCAGATCCAGCCGGCTTTGGTCGGGATCTCCTGCCTTACTCCCTCCGCCTCCTATGTATTCAAACTCGCCCAAACCCTTAAACAAAACTTTCCCGATGCCAAAATTGCCCTTGGCAACGTACATGCCAGTTATTTCGCGGATGAACTGCTCCGGCAAGGAATAGATGTGATTATTCACGGAGAAGGGGAACTCCCGATGCTCAACCTGGCCCGGGCAATTCGAGACTCACAAACCTGGGACGGTTTGGAAAGCATATCCTATAAGTTAAAAAATGGTGAAATCCGGCGTAATAAAAAACACATCCCGCTTTCCGACTTGGATGTCCTCTCCTTCCCGGCCTGGCATCTTTTCCCGGTTGAAAAATATGGACTTTTCCCTTTCGCCGATATAAAAAAACCGATCTTAACCGTGCTGGGTTCCCGGGGCTGCCCCTACCAATGCAGTTTTTGCTCGGTTACTTACTGGGGGAACAAATATCGAAAACGAAAACCGGAAAAGGTTGTTGATGAGATTGAATATCTGATTGATCGTTTTAAAATCCGCCAGTTTGGGTTCGTGGACGCGATCTTCCCTTTGAACAAAAACGATGGTCTCGATTTTTGCCGGGAGATGGTGAATCGCAAAGCCTCCCAAAAGGTAATCTGGACCACCGAGACCCGGCCCGATTGTCTGGATCCGGAAATTATCGCCGCCCTCAAAGAAGCCGGTTGCCGAAGGTTGATCTTCGGGATCGAGTCCGGTCACCAAGACACCCTTAACCGAATTGGGAAAGCAGCCAAAATCGAAACAACCAAAATCATTATCAAACAAGTCCAAGCAGCGGGTTTGGAAACCATCGGACTTTTTATGATCGGGCTCCCCGGCGAAAGCTCGGAATCCATCACCCGGACGATAAATTACGCAACCGAGTTGGATCTGGACTTCGCCAAATTTGCCATCTTTGTCCCTTTCCCGGGAAGCCGGGCATATGAAGATCTTCGCAAAACCGGCTGGGATCGGAGGGACTGGGAAAATTTTTCAACCTTCAATCCCGACCCGGCGGATTTGGTCTATGTTCCCCCTGGATTGTCCGGGCAAACCCTCATCGAGCTCCAGAAAAAAGCCCATCGGAAATTTTATTTCCGGCTTCGAATGATTCTTCGGCAGTTTTTTCGGATTCGCACCATTCCCCTGCGCGATATTGTCCGGGGAGTTTATGCCCTTCTTCGATAACGGCTCAGACCCGTCGGCCTAATCATCGTACCAGGCGGGTTTCTTCAAGCCGGTGAATTCCTTTCGGGAAAAGGGGTTGAAACGCTGCCAGAAAGAATTCCAGGATAATTTCAGTACGACCCAGATCCACCAGAGATAAAGGTTCCTTTTATAAGCCCCCCGGCTGAATAAGCCTTTGAGCAGCCAGCTTGCTCGAACAAACCGCCAATTAAGCTCCAGCAACCCCCGCTCGATCTCCGGACGGGTAAGGAATCGGGAAGACATTACCGGTGTCATCCAGTCATAGCTCCGAAAATCCTTAACCTCGATCCAGCCGTTGTGGTTCGCTTCCTCCCAAAGTTCAGTGCCCGGAACCGGGGTAAGGGGGTGGAAAGCCGGGTAATCTGCCTTAAGCTCTTTGGCAAATTCAAGCTGGGATTGCATCGATTCCCGGGTTTCTTCTCTAGTTCCGACAATGAAAGTGGCCTGACGGAAGACACTTGGGTATTTCCGGCGTAAAAGCTCAAAGCATCGGCGGGTTTTATCGGCGGAATAAAAATTCTTTCCGAAATCCTTTAACTGGTCGTCCTCGGCCCGCTCCACTCCGATGCAAACGTGAGAGAGACCGGACCTGACCATCTTTTCAAAAATGCCTTCCTGCTCATCCCGCAGGATAAAATCGGCCCGCATAAAGGCAAACCATTTGATCCCCAGGTTCTCCCGAATCAACGCTTCCGCAAAAGTCTTATTCCATTGAGGATCAACATTCCAAGTGTCGTCCGTAAAAACCAGGCAATTTTTTCGATATTTCCTGGAAAGGATTTCGATCTCTGATATGGTTCGCTCCACGGATTTAGTCCGCCACTTCGGGTTAAGAACAATTTGCCCATTTTGTTCCGTACGCTCAGCCATTTGCACCCACCAAACGCAAAACTTACATTGACTGACACAACCCCGGCTATGATGGATCGTGGTCCCCCCCGGCGAAAAAAGCAGGCGGGATTTTCCGTAAAGGTCCATGGGTAAAAGATCATAAGCAGGGAGAGGAAGTTGGTCGAGATCGGGAATCAGCGCGCGCGGAGGTGTATGGAAAATCTTATCTTCCTCTCGGAAAGCGATCCCGGGTATTTCTTGGTGATGGCCATCGCCCTCCGCCAACCCCTCCAGGAGAGCGGGGAAAGTAGCCTCGCCTTCCCCCACCACGATATAATCCAAATCCCGATTCCCGGCGAGAGAACCATCCGCGTAATTGGTGAAATGAACTCCGCCGGCCACCGTAATGATTTTAGGATCTATTTCTTTAGCCAGCCGAAATAACCTGTTCGCCTCGTGGGCATAGAGAGCGTGGCTTTCACCCGCCGCCACAACCTGGGGTTTTTCCTCACTGATAATTTTGGCCAAGCTTTCCCAGCCTATTTTTTCCGGCAGGCAATCGATCACCTTCACCTCATAGCCCTTTTCCCGGACCGCCCCGGCTAAATATGGTAGGGCCTGAGGCAGAAGGTAATTATCCCCTTCGCTAATAAAAGGCCAATAAAACCGGGGTGGTTGGACTAAAAGAACCTTCATTTGGCTTTGGTTTTAGTTCTTCGACTGGTGACTGGTAACTTGTTACCGGTAACGGGCTTCCGAGCGACTGCGGCCCACACCCGGGCTAAATCCTTTATTGTCGGCTCATCTCGAAATTGTTTTTCCCGGGCCAGAATCTCTTTTCGGTATTCCGGCTCGGAAAGGCGTCTTTCATCCAATAAACGCTGGAACGGCCCTTCGGCAAGGTAATGACACCCCTCCAAAAGTATGATCTCCAGTCCGCATTTTCCGATGATCTTTTTGAAACCATCCCGGGTAAAATAGCGAGTATAACGGTCTCCCTCAATCAATAAAATATCTTCATTTAATATTTTGTCTACCTGATCGGGAGGAATGTTCGGATCCGCCAGTACGCTTCCGTATTTTCCTTCCACGGAAAGGAAAATTAGGCCCCCTGGCTCAGTCACCCTGATAAGTTCCCGCAGGCCCTTTTCCGTATCGGTGAGATAGGAAAGGAGCTCAATCCCGAAAACAGCGGCATATTTCGAACTGGGAATGAAACCCAAGTCGGCAACATCCGCCCAAAGGATCTCAAAATCACGTATCCCATTTTTCGCCAGGTGTTTTTGGGCGGCAGCGAGATTGGAACGGCAGGCATCGAGCAGGGTCATTTGATAATTACGTTTCCCCAATTCCAAAGAAAATCTTCCTACCCCCCCTCCGGCATCGAGAATCTTTTTCCCCCGGGGAATTTTGGCCAGGTAGGGATCGAAATAACTCAGATAAATTTCTTTTTCCAGCAACTTAAGCCAATAAATCTCCGATTGGGGATTGAGAAAATCAAACAATTTTCCTAATTTAGGCCATTCCCGTTCATACCCGGTAATGTTCCAAAAACCAGGAACATCGCGGCAAATTTTAATCGGATGATTAAGATTTGAATATAATTTTCCCAAAGCCGGCGTTAAACAACGAAATTTCTTTGACCGCGAAAACATTGGATTAAAACCCCGTTAATTTATTTTAATCCGAATCAAATCCAAAATGAAAAAATTGCTTTTAATAGTCTGATAAAAATTGATTTTATTCGATAGGGGCTATATAATAGTCGCGTATATTACAAGGAGGTTAAAAGATGCGTTTCCCTCAATGGCGTCCCTCTCCCAGACCGAAACCGAAAGAGTAATTTTAGCTTTCTGGGCGGGAAAATTCTTACATAATTTCTTTCAGAAAAAAATCTCAGCTTAACTCCTCCCAGGGAATGAGGTTCATTTTTTGATAATCCCTTCCTGCTCCTATGCGTGTTCTTTTAGTCAAACCCCAATCTAATAGTGACAGCATCCAGCCAATTTTGGGATTAGGTTATCTCGCCGCTCAATTAAAAAAAAACCAGGAAGTAAAAATATTAGATTGCATCAAGGAAAAACTCCCCCCCTCGAAATTTAAGCGATTTATTTACGATTATAATCCAGAGGTCGTTGGGATCCAGTCCTTAACTACCGATCTCAAGCTGGTCAATGACTACCTGGCCACGATTAAAAAGTTTAATTCCAATATTATCACCATAATCGGTGGGCCTCATCCATCATCGGCGGGCGCGGCCGCGCTTTTGGATTTTCCGCAAGCCGACTTTGCTTTTCAAGGTGAAGCTGAAATCGGGCTCCCCCAGCTCCTTACGGAGCTTGAAGCTCAAAGGTCAAAGCTCAAAGGTCAAGGATCGCTTTTCACCTTTCACCTCTCACCTCTCACCCGCAAGGAGATTCCCGGGCTTATTTACCGGTCTGGAAATGAAATCGAAACTAATCCCCCCTTGTTTTACGACAATCTTGATGATTTCGGGTTCCCGGCCTGGGATTTAATCCAACCTCAAGATTATCCTCCCGCCCCCCACGGTGGCTTTTTTCGCCAATTTCCGGTCGCTCCCCTTAACATCTCTCGAGGATGTCCATGTGATTGTTCCTTTTGTTCGGTCAATAAAATCTCCGGGAAAAAGATCCGTTATCGCAATCTCGAGAGCGTTATCGAAGAGATCCGGTTGTTACAAAACCGTCATCACGTTAAAGAAATTCACATTATCGATGATAATTTTACCTGGGATCGACCTTTTGTTTTACGGTTCTGTGACGCTTTAATTAAGAATAACCTCGCTCTGAGCTGGACCTGCCCTAATGGAGTCAGGGTTGATACCCTTGATCGCGAACTCTTAAAGGCCATGAAAAAGGCCGGCTGCTATTCCCTTTCCGTCGGCATCGAATCCGGGTCTGACCATATCCTCCAATATCTCAAGAAAAATATCTCGCGGGATTATATTAAAAGCAAGATCGACTTGATTAAAGACGCCCGGATGGACGCGATCGGATTCTTTATTCTCGGATTTCCTTCCGAGACTAAAGAGGATATGCTGAACACCATCCAGTTTTCTCTCGCGCTGGGTTTAAAAAGAGCTCAATTTATCCTTTTCCATCCTTTTCCGGGTAGTGAAATTTATGGCCAGCTGAACCTGCCTCTCGAAAACAAAAATAATCATTCATCTAGTTCTACATATGCCGACCCGGCATTCGTCCCGGTCGGAATTTCTATTCCGGAATTGAAAAATATTCAGAGGTCGGCGTTTTTAAAATTCTATTTGCGACCCAAAGCTTTTCTAAGTTTAATCGCCGGCATTAAATCAATGCGGCATCTATTGTATCTTCTGAAAAGAATAAAAAGGTGGCTACTATAAATAAATCCCGAAAAAGGGTTTTACTTTTGAATCCCCCGGGGAACCAAATGTATCTTCGGGATTATTATTGCAGTACCGTCTCCAAAGCGGGATATTACTGGCATCCGGTCGATCTTCTGGTCCAGAGTGGAATCCTCCATCCTGAATTCGAGGTTAAGTTTATCGATGCCATCGCGGAAAAAATCTCGCCTCAGAAATGCTTAAAAATAATCATCGATATTCATCCCGATGACATCCTTTTCCTTTCGGGGACCCAGTCGTGGGCCAGCGACTTTGCCTTCCTGAAAAAGGTGAAGGCAGCCACCGGTGCTTGCTTAGTAGGTTCGGGCGAGATTTTCCTCTCCGGCGGGGCGGAGATCCTTCACTCCCAACCTTTTCTGAACGGAGCCATTCTTGATTTCACAAACTCCGACTTCCGTTTTTTCCTCGAAGGCAAATACGAATTAATCGAAAAAATGATTTTCAAAATTGGTACTGAGGTAATCATTAAAAAATCCCCAAAATCAGTTCGTGAATTTGCCTTCCCTTACCCTCGGCACCATCTGTTTGTGAGTCCGAACTATTGTATTCCCTTCGTTCCTCGGCCATTTGCCACAGTCTTAACCGATTACGGTTGCCCTTATTCCTGCTCTTTCTGTAATTCAGGATCTTTAGGATATAAAACCAGGAACATAGACAACGCTATCGAAGAAATTCATGATTTGGCCAATTCCGGGATAAAAAGCATATTTGTTAAAAATATGACATTTGCCGCAGACCGATCCCGAGCCTTGGAATTTTGCCAAAAAATTATTGATCACAACATAAAAATAATTTGGAATTGCTATAGTCGAACAGACTTGATTGACGAAGACCTCTTGCAAATCATGAAAGCGGCAGGTTGCAGATTGATCCAATTTGGCGTGGAAAGTGTAGACGAAGAATTGCTCAGAAGCGTCGGGAAGTGTATTCCCTTGGGTATTACTTTGAAAACTTTTGACCTCTGCAAAAGAAACAATATTCTCACCGGGGCTCACTTTATTTTAGGCTTTCCCGGTGCGGATATTGATAATTTTCAAAATACGATAAATTTTATCAAACGTTTAGAACCCAGTTATATATCTATAAATATTTTCTCGCCCCGCCACGGGGCAAAATTAATGAATAATGAAGCTCAAGATAATCGCAAACTGACTCAACTCCAGAATCAATTATATCGAAATTATTACCTCAACTTTGATTATCTTTCCGGCAGACTTTTTTCAACCAAAGGTATTTCAGAACTATTTGATTCGATAAAAATGGGAGCGCTCCTGACCAAGAGCATTTTAACGGGATAGGATTATGAACTTTTTAATGATAAATCCCCGGACGAATCTTAATCAGACTATGGGCAGATGGTCCTATTTTATTTCCCCTTTGCTTCCGCTCGGGATTGCCTATATTGCCTCTACTCTTGAAAAAGCCGGTCATGAAATTCAAGTCATTGATCAACATGCCGATAATATGTCCAATAACAATCTCATTGATTCTATTTATCGTTCTAACCCGGATGCTATCGGATTTTCATGTCTTAGCAATTCCATTCCGGCAGTGGAGCTGTTATGTAAGGGAATTAAAAAGAATAAACCGGAGATAAAAATCATTTTGGGCAACATTCATCCGACCGTGCTCCCGGAAAACACCCTGGAAACGGTTCCCGCTGATTTTATTGTCAGGGGTGAAGGCGAACTTACCATTCTGGAATTGCTGAAATATCTTGAGAATAAGAAAGACTTAACTGAAGTTAAAGGCATAACCTTCCGAAACAAAGGCTTGATTGTTCACAATCCTGATCGTCCTATGATTAACGATTTGGATGACCTTCCTTATCCCGCCTGGCACCTTTTCAATTTTAAAAATTACAGTACCCTTCCTTTATTAGGATTCAAGGGCACCTATCTTCCAATCCAATCGATGAGAGGATGTAAATATCACTGCTATTTTTGTGCCCAGGATCGAGTTTTTCGCGGAGTTCGCATCAGGAAAATAAAAAATGTTGTTGATGAAATTGAATATTTCCATGCAAAGATGGGAATCAAATATTTTCGTTTTAACGACCCCTATTTCCCGATAAACCCACAGTATGGTTTTGACTTTTGTGATGAATTAACCAATAGGGGTTTAAATAAACGGATTAAATGGGTAATTGAATCGCGTGTTGACATCCTAAATAATCAATTATGCTCAAGAATGAAAGAAGCAGGATTAAGTATTATCGCATTTGGTTTTGAATCCGGAAACAAAAAAATATTAAACAAAATTAATAAAAGAATAACCTTGAACGATTCCAAAGTTATTATGAATTCCGCCCGTGAAGCCAAATTAAATACATTTGGATATTTTATACTGGGCTTGCCTGGAGAAGACCAATCAAGTTGCCGTCAGACTATCGATTTTGCCCTCAAGCTGGATTGTGATTTGGCCAAATTCAGCATTGCCACACCCTATCCTGGATCAAAATTCTTTGAAGATTATCAAGATATGCTGATGAACAGATCCAGCTCCGATGGTTTTTCTGCCTGGCATGACAGTTCCTTGCCGGGCAAACCTGTATTTATCCCACAGGGAATAAGTGCAGATGAACTGATTGGCTTGCAGAAAGAAGCCATGCGAAAGTTTTACCTTCGGCCTGGAAAAATTCTCAGACTAGTCACGAAAAGACTGCTGAGCTGGCGAAGTATTTTATGGGGAGGGTTAATTCTCTTAACCGACTCTTTTCCCAGGCGAAAATGAAGAACCTTGTGCTTTTACAGCCCGAGATTGGGGACATGGATTATCTGAGAACCCATCCTTCCTTACCCCTCGGCTTGCTTCACGCTTCTTCTCTTGTTGCCCAGAAGTATGAAATCCGGATCCTCGATCAGAGATTGGATAAAAAATGGGAATATTCTTTATCAAATATGATTAATCGGGATACTGTCCTGGTGGGAGTAACTTCCTTCACCGGTCCCATGATTCTCGAGTCCATCAAGATGTGCGTTGCCATCAGGAATATTAATAATGTTCCCATCGTCTGGGGAGGAGTACATCCATCACTCCTCTCAGAGAATACCCTCCGGGATAGTCGTGTGGATATTGTCATTCGCGGCGAAGGTGAGGTCACCTTACTTGAACTTACCGAAGCCTTGTTAAGAGGTAACCCTCTGGAAAATATAAAGGGAATCTCTTACCGGCAAAACGGCGGGATCAAATCCAATCCCGAGAGGGAGTTTTTAGACTTGGACCTCCTGCCCGATCTTCCTTATCATCTTATTGATGTCAACCAATATCTGCCCTTATACCGAGGCCAGAAAAGTTTCTATTTCCAAGCCTCTCGCGGCTGCCCCTCGGCCTGCACCTTTTGCTACAACGCTAATTTCAACCGGCGGAAATGGCGAAAAATATCCGCTGGTCGGGTTATTGCACGGCTGCAGGCAGTAAAGATAAATTATAGCATCGAAAACATCTATTTCGTAGATGATAATTTTTTCCTGGATCTGGACTGGTGCAAGGAAATCATGATGGGCCTCAAGAATCTGGGCCTTTCGTGGCAAGTTCAAGGGGTGGATGTTACCTCGCTGAAACGGATGGATGATGATTTTCTCGCATCTTTAGTAGAAAGCGGATGCCTCCGGATTACTCTGGGGGTGGAATCAGGGTCGCCCCGGATCCGAAAGTTAATGGGTAAGGAAGAGACCGTAGCGGAGATCAGCGAGCAGATCTCGAGGTTGAAAACATTCCCACTTTCGGTCTATTGCAGCTTTATTGTGGGTTTCCCCGGTGAAGATGAGGAAGACCTGCAACTAACCCTGCGATTGATTCTCGGACTCAAGCAAAATAATCCTTGGGTTCAGATTTCTCCGCTCTACAGTTACACCCCATATCCCGGAACTTCAATGTTTGAGACAGCTGCCCTCGAAGGCTACGATATACCCGATTCCTTGGAAGGGTGGGGGAAAACGGGAGGATGGGATCATGAGAAAAAATACCGGTCGGGAAGAGGGAAAAACCCAAAACTGACCAAGCTTTACTTCCTGTCCAATTTTTTAGATCGAAAGGCTCGGGAATACAACGTTCCTTGGTGGGTGAATTTAATCGTTTCGATCTATCGGCCGGTAGCGGAATTCCGCATCCGATTTTTCTTTCTCGATTTCATGTTCGAAGAAAAACTGGCACGCCTGATCAAATCAGGATGGATTCGAATGCGAAAGCTTGGAAAATGATAAGGGTACTTTTAATCCGAATTTATCAACCTTGCCCCTTGCATGTTTTAGCTCCTCCGATTGGGCTTATGTCCATAGCTGCATTTTTACGCGATTATGGGAACGAAAAATATGAGGTAAAGATTGTTGACATGAATCTCTCCCGCATGAAGCCCGATGAAATCGGCCCGATCATCCGTGATTTCGACCCGGCAATCACGGGACTAAGTGCGCTTTCTTTTGAGCGCCCGGCCATGCATGCGGTAGCCCGTCTGGTAAAAGGATTAAAACCAGAATGCAAGGTAACAGTCGGGGGGCCCTACGGTACCTCTTCCAGCGAAGAAGTTCTTGAGAATCCATGTGTTGATTGGGTAATAATCGGCGAAGGGGAAATCACTTTTTCTGAATTGCTGGATACTTATTTCGGAAACGGGAATGTTAATGATGTACCAGGGATTGCTTTCCGACAGAACAATCAAGCAGTCTATTCTCCTCATCGAGACTTTATTTCCGATCTTGATCGCCTACCTTTTCCAGCTTGGGATCTTATAGACATCCCGGCGTATTCCCTAAATGTCCCCAATATGAATGCCGTTTTAGCCGCTAAGCCATACATGCACATTTTTACTTCCCGTGGTTGCCCTTTTCATTGTATTTATTGCCACGATCTAATGGGGAAAAGTATCCGGGAAATGAGCCCACAAAAGGTACTGGAGCAGATTAGAATTTTGTATTCCCGTAATAAAGTCAAAGAGATTCATATCGTAGATGATTGTTTTAATTATCATCCTGAAAGAGCCAAGGAAATATGTCGTAAAATAAATGAAGAAGGAATAAAAATAAAAATTGCCTTCCCTAACGGGATTCGGGCCGACTTATGTGACAATGAACTCCTTACCCTATTAAAAATATCAGGCACTTATATGATTTCTTTTGCGGTGGAGACCGCTTCGGAAAGGCTGCAGATATTAATCAAAAAAAACTTGAACCTGGAAAAAGTCCGAGAAACAATTAACCAATGCAACGATCTTGGTTTTATAACGAAGGGATATTTCATGATCGGGTTTCCTTCCGAGACAATCGAAGAGATCCAAAAAACCGTCAACTTTGCGGTTAAATCCTCTCTACTATTCGCTTCTTTCTTCTTTGTGGTACCTTTCCGAAATACTCCTCTGTTTGAACTTTCCCAAAGAGAATACCCCGGTTTGCAATTTGAAGATTATGATAAGTTTTACCACGCAGGTACTTCTTTCTATAAATGTGCCACCGGTATTGATTTAAACAAAATTCAAAGGAATGCCTATCTGAAATTTTATTTCTCCGGACGTTTTTTTCGGATCATACGTAAATCTTTCCTTAAGTATGACAGCTTCCAACAAATATTTATTTCCTTTATCAAGATTTATCTAGATAAGTTACTTAAAATATTAAATTTATTGCCTTTCATGAAATCCAAATAATATTATGAATGTACTGTTAATCCACCCTCCTTCTAAATATCCAATATCTTTACCCTTGCCCAAAATATTTACTGAAGTAAAAAAATATCCTCCTCTAGGCTTACTATATATCGCTTCCAGTTTAGAACAATTAAGCAAATTCAAAATTCATATCCTTGATTTGAATATATCTTTTCGTCCCTTTAAGAGATTATTATTAGAACTCTCCAGATTTAATCCTGAAATTATCGGAATTCAAACCTACACATATTCTTTGTTTGACGTTCAAGAGCTATGCCGAATCATTAAAGAATTTAATAATCGTATTCATATAAATCTTGGTGGCCCTCATCTCAACCTTTATCCACAAGAAACCCTGCAACTCCCTTTCGTCGACTCAATCACTATCGGAGAAGGAGAACATACCTTCTCGGATTTGATCGTCCGCCTATCCCAAAATCGTGATCTTTCCCAAATAAACGGTCTTTCGTATAAAAGCAATAATCAGACTTATCACAATCCTTCTCGAATCCCTCTCAAGGATATTGATATTTTACCCTTTCCCAACCGAATATATTTAAAACCTTGGCCATATTTTTCCTTTCTGGATGACAACGTTCCTTTTGCTACTATGATCGCCGGGCGTGGGTGTCCTTTTAAATGCATCTTCTGCGGAGTTGGAGGAAATATTCATCGCTCACGATCTCCTCTCAACATTATTGACGAAATTCAAATCTGCCTGGCCTCAGGATTTAAATATATAGAATTCATGGATGACACTTTTTACTTAAATTCAAATGATATTATTGATCTTTGTAAGATAATAATTGACAAAAAACTCCAATTCAAATGGGCTTTCCGAGGAAGGGTTGATTTAATCGACGCAAATATTCTGACACATGTCAAGGCGGCAGGTTGTATCCGAATTTTCTTTGGTGTGGAATCGGGAAACGCAGAAATTCTTAAATTTATCAATAAAGGTGTAACCCTTGATCAAATATTTTCGACTTTCAGTCTTTGCCGAAAATTCGGAATTCAGACAATCGGTTATTTTATGATAGGATTTCCTTTCGAAATAAAAAATCAAATTGAGCAGACGATATCTCTAGCAAAAAAGCTTAACCCCAATTATGCTCAGTTTTCAATTCTTATCCCTACTCCCAAAACACCTTTATCTGATTGGCTCAAACTAAACGGGCTATTCTTTAATGAACATTTAATTGAATATGCCCGTCGGCCAAGAAAGAATTTCTCGATTCATCCTAGTTCTACAATATTTACTGAATCACAGTTAAAATATTTTCTATTAAAAGCATATCGTATTTTTTATTTTAGATTATCTTTCTTCCTCCAACTCTTTAAAAGCATTCGTTCTTTATCGCAATTCGTTATTAGAATCAAGGCCGGATGGTATACCTTCAGATATTAAATTCTCTTCGGAAGACAATTTCTTTCTTGTCTTCTTTTCTTTTAATCATTCTTGCTTTTTGGCAATTTATTTTTATCATAACCATATTTGAATGGAAGGTATCCTATATTCTATATTTCATTTTTTCATTTTATGTTTTGATTTTCTTTATTCATATTTCTTTTAATCAAAATATCTTTTTAAAATTATTTCTTTTATCACCATCTTTTCTAGCCTGGCTTATTTTTCAGAATATATGGAATCATTCAACCTGGGTAAAATGGTTTTTTGAAATATTTCCTTTCATTTTCATAGAAGTAATAAGTGCCAGAATATATTTCTTTTTTGCATCTTTATTTCTAGCGTATTTATTATTTATATATCTTAAAAAGCATATCCATAAACTTGAATCATCTTTTTTAAGTATTCTTTTTCTTTTTTTTGGTTTTCTTTTATCTGCATATTCATTCTATTATCCTTTTCGACAACCAATACTTAAAAATATATTATCCCAAGAAGATCTGAAATCTATTTTTCTTTCTTCTAATTGTTTTTCTGAATCTATTGATTCTCCTTTAATTCCTTTAAATTTAACCCACAATAGAGCATTTTATGTAAATTCCGATGATTCTGCCATATATTTATCCCTTGGAAACACTTTTAATTTTCATTATCCAAATGATCCAGTATTAGTTAAAATTCCTTTTACTAATATTGATAATTATCAAATATTGACAGGTTGTATCATAAGGGATTTTCATTTTTTACCGCAGAATAATTTAATTTACGCTATTGATTATGAATTAAATTTATTATACATAATTGATTCAAAATCCTTTACTCTAATTCATATTCTACATTTACCTCTTGGATTTAAAGAAACTGTTTCTTTAATCGTAAATGAACAGCTCCATAAATTAATTACACTTTCTTTAAAAGATAAGCATGTTGTGCTTGTTGAATATGAACTTCCTGATATTCTCCATATCAATGTTAACTTATTGACAAATTACACAAAAGATACTTTTTCAATTGATTATAATATATTTCATCCTATGAATAAACTAAATTACATTATCCATAGATTTTCAAATATAATTCAAAATATATATTATAATTATGCGAACCATCTTTCTTATTTACATAACACAAGCACATTATATTATTCAGAACAATTACCAAGCTTTCTTAAGATCACAAATTTATTGGATTTTGATAATCTAGGCTTAGCATACTTTGGCTCTCAACCTT
>Ga0315295_10002130_pt1 | contig 16837 bp, 13 predicted proteins | sample YL17G14_0_MG_FD_204453 | JGI IMG/M metagenome (GOLD analysis project Ga0315295, IMG submission 204453) | Sediment microbial communities from Yellowstone Lake, YNP, Wyoming, USA - YL17G14_0 | ecosystem: Environmental > Aquatic > Freshwater > Lake > Sediment | place: USA: Wyoming | collected... | reverse complement strand
AAATTATCCGAAGGAGTATAATAGAAAATGGAGTCATGGACAGCAGCATATGCTTTGATAACGTTGGCATGTGCCGAAGTACGCTTCCATACGATTTCTCTTCTAAAATTATTCTCGCCGAATATCTGGTCGAGCATGATTTTGACGTAGTGCGAGGCGTGCCAGTCGCAGTGGTAGTAGAATGAGCCGGTTTTCTTTAGAACGCGGGCAAGTTCTACGCAGCGCGGCCGCATAAATTCGATATAGGCCTGCGTGGAGGCGTGGCGGTCTTCGAATGCGCGTTTTTCCTTTGTCTCACCCCAAAAGACTTCATAGTTGCGGTTGGAATTAAACGGCGGGTCGATATAAATTAGGTCGATGCACTCATCAGGAAATTTGCGAAGCTGGTCGAGGTTATCGCCGCAGTAAATTACCCTCGTATCAACCAGCGCCGACGGCCTACCGCCCGCCGCTGGAGTTGTCTTTGAATCAACCGCCTTTTTCTTCCACATCATTTTACAATCCCCAATCACCATCAGAGAAATTATCTCGAAAATAATCATCCAAGCATAAAATGCCTTTAGGATTGCGACTGCGAATCCTAATCCTTAGACTATTCCTATGAAGCTCAACAAGTTTTCCGTCTATACTGGAAAATCTCTTAATATCATTTGCTGAGGAACGAGATGTTGCCGTTTACATGAAGCCTTTTTTATGTTTAGAATGATTTAAAATGTATTCATACCGATACAACATATAGTTTATTTGATAGAACCGTGTGAAGACCTCAAATATATTGTTTAGCAAATCTTCCATCTTGATGTTAAGTGGCCATGACACTTGAATAGAACCGAAATTTTCATAAATATCTTCATCCTTAATATTATCTTCATTTTCCTGTGCTGCAAATAAGATGCAGCGCCGAGCTAATCTAAAAAGATTACTTCTCACCTTTTTCTTGGCTTGCAAGGTAAGGCATGAGGGGAGATCAGGCACGGAGTTTTCTTCGAAAACAAATTTGCCGTATTCATTAAGTTCCAGAATATGTTTCCAAAACTTGTCAGGCATACGATTAATATGTTGTGGAAAAAGAAAAGCCGTTTCGATATTAAACTCCACGTTCAACCAAGTATAAAAACGAAAACCATGTTGGAGCTTTTTGGAGCGGATCTCTAAAATATCTTCCCCCATAAAGAATAGTTCCCAGTGATCGTTGGGGGTCGTTTTATGAGCAATCTCGGTAAGAATTTCAGCTATAGTATCAAGGTATGCCTTAAAAAGTTCCGTATTGTTTACAGAGTTATCTTCGTGCTGAGAAGATATGAAATACTGGTCTATATTAGCCGCCCATTTAATGAGTTTATTTGCTGAAAATTCCATATAATAGCGACCTATACAATTCCTCAATACAACAATAAAATAATTAGGAGTAATTTAAGGTACCAGATTTCTCCTCTGCTTCTTTCTCAACCGCTTCTTTTTCGCCCACAATTTTTTTCGTTACTAACGGCCACTCGATCAGCACTGAACATCTCCTAATCACAGTTTCCTTTTATTTTACAATTCTACCCCTTCCCTCCCTGTTTTCAAGACCTCAAACTTGCCCATGCGGAGAATATTTCTGGTTTTATCCGCGTTAATCAGTGAAATCTGTGGTTGATAACCTGTTTCGGCCAGCTTACGCATAAGGCCAATGCAGTTGGCCCTTGCCTGCCCTGCGTAGTTGGACAACGAAGCGGGGTCCTCTGTGGCCCCAAAATCCTACAAACAAAACCAAAAAACTTCTGCCTAAAAAACAGATTTTTATTGAATAAAAGGCAAGGTTTGGTATAATATAGACCAGATTCGGGGGGAATGATGACCGCCAGGAGCGGCAAGCTCGCGGAGAACCGCACGCTAAGGAACAGCAGTTCCACGAATCAGACAGTTTTGGCCACAAAAAAGTTCAGAATGATAAAATCATAGGAAAAACGTGGTGCTGAACTTAATTAGTGAAAATTCGTGTTTATTCGTGGTTATTCCTTACATTTTTTCTTTGTGCCGGAGCCTGTCCGCCGTAGCTCCTGCCCTACATAACACGCAGTGCGGCGGAGGGTTGGCGAAGGCAGATGGCTTTGTGGCTATGAGGTAATTATGCAAAACAAAGCCAATTTGCTGGACACTCAAAGGAACACAACCTTCTTATTAACAAAGGATTATGAACAAATAACTATGAACAATGAACCAATAAAAACAAACCCAATCAAACCCAATTGCAAACCAACCACCCCATTTTTTTAAAAAACCCTCAAAAACCCCTATTTTCTTGATTTTTTATCCTTTTTCGTCCTCTTTTTCTTTTGTTTTTTGTCGTCTATCGTCCCTCGTCTCTCGTCCTTCTTCCGTCTTCTGTTCTCTGTCTTCCGTCTTCTGATTTTTCCCCTTTTCCTTATTTACTTTTTTCCGCCTTCGGCAAGGCCAAAATTCCCGTTACCGGACCTCAATTTGGCGCCTTTTATGGGTAGAGCGAAAGCTCGATGTTCTTTAAGCAAAAATAGGGGTAAAATAATGTTGCGATTATATGATAGCTGTTTTAACAAGCAACTTGGATTCGCTGAAGACAGATGTTTGTTCGTAGTTCGTAGTTGCTACGAACTCATAACTCATAACTACGAACTCATAGAGAAAGGAGACATGCGATGTCAGCGATAAAATTAGGAGAGAAATTTAAGGTCGGTTTGATAACATTGGTTTTGGCTCTAATGCTGCTTACCGAACCCGTTTTATCGGCGGGAAAAGGCGGCCGCGGCGGTGGTGGCGGAGGTGGTGGCGGCGGCGGAGGTGGTGGGGGAGGCGGTAGCGGAGGTGGTGGAGGTGGCGGCAGCCAAAGAAGCCAGCAGGCCCAACCGTCGCCTTCTGCTCCCAGAGTCCAGCCATCTCCGAGCGTTAGCGCAGCTCCGAGCAGGGTTACTACCCCTGCACCGTCTGTCCGGACGGAAACCAGGTCAGGCACGTCAAACCCTCCAAGCTCAAACAGTCCTCCAGTAACCTCTATGTCTGGTAATCGCCGGCCCGACAGGATGGTAATCAGCTCCCCATCGGCGCCGGTGGCTCCCGCTCCACAACCAAGGCCGGTAACCTCAAGTCCTCAATCCAGTACAGGCAGTAGCCGACATATTACCCAGGAGCAGCCAACGATTTCGAGATCTGTCAGGACGTCACCTGTGGGCGGTTCGACTACTGAGGCAAAGCCTTCAGGAACACCATCGACTTCGCGTGAAACAAATCAAATAAACCCCGAAAGGACACATCGGATTGGGAGTTCTATCGGTAAAGAAAACCCGGCTGCGCCTGCTGTGGAAAAACAGCCGTCTGTTCCCGTAACAGAGAAGCAAACATCCGTTAGCGCAGGCAGCCACACGGTTTCGGATAAAGCCAGCCGCATTGGTAGTTCGGATAGCGACAAGAAACCATCTACTTCTCCAACTGCAACCCAGCCGGTAATAAGCCCAAACAAGACCTCGCGTATTGGCAGCACCATCGGTAAAGAAAAAGGCGGCCAGGGGAATGGAAAATCTGCCCCCGGCAGGTCCAGAGGCACAAGTAAGCTTGTAAGCAGTGAAAAAACCGGGCCGGCGAACAGCTTGGTTGGCACTGAGCAAACCTCCGTCTCATCTATGGGCCAGGGTGATGCAGGCCGGGGTGGTAATCGCACAGATTCTCAGCGAACCTTGCGTAATGGTGAGTCGGCTGCTGACAAAAAATTGCCTGCCCTCAATACGGTAAAGGGTGGTCAGCGCGGTGGGCATAAGGTCGATACCCCTGAAAAGGTGCAGGAGACGCAAGACGCAAGACTCATGACTCAAGGCTCAAGACAAGACCCCGGACACGCAGACAGAGGTCCTGCTGATTCAAGATTGAGTAAACGTATTTCAGAAAATCAAAAGGCCATTATAAATAACACGGTGCCCCATTTTGATGGTGATAAAACTCGCGTCCGCCGCGATGAACGGATAGGGTCTTCACACTTGGTATATGACGACTGTCCGGAGATGGTTTGGCACAGTAATCACCATGAGCACATATATTTTGACCACCATCGGCAGGTATGCCACAGAACAATCTGGCCGGAGTACTGCTTCCCTGTGTACTATAACTGGGGACCATGCTGGACGTTCAGATATGTCTATCCTTATTATCACCGCAAATATGTTTTTGTCAGTCTTGGTGGGTACTGGCCGATAGAATATACATACGTCCGCTATTACTGGTATGGCTGCCATCCTTACATCTGGTCCGGCTACTACCCGATTCCTTATGAAGTGCAAGGTAACACCTACAATTATTACACCTATAACTACCCCAGCACCGAAGTCGGAACAACTGCATCCGCCGGGCCGGTCGAGACGACGAATTACATCAGGCCTGTTGACGAAAACACATTTGCGGATGTTCGTGAGAAGCTCGCAAAACAGCAGGCAGCAAAACCCGACCGTGAGACGCCGGCAGATGCCTATTTCGAGGAGGCCACCAAGGCGTTCGAAATTTATGATTACGATACAGCCATTGAGAAGTTTGCCAAAGCGATTGAGTTTGCACCCGATGATATGATACTGCCTTTTGCTTATGCTCAGGCCCTTTTAGCAGATGAGCGATATGTAGAAGCAGCAGGAGTTCTTCGAGCGGCCCTGGCAAAGGTTTCCCCTGAGAAGGAAGGTGTGTTTTATCCGCGTGGGCTGTACCCAAGCGACGATATTCTGTTCGGGCAGATTGACCGGCTTGATGAAAAGGCCAAACTTTACAGCTTTGATGCGGACCTGCAACTTCTGCTGGGGTATCAATTGCTCGGCATTGGCGAAATTGACCAGGCCATCGAGCCGCTTCACCTGGCCAGCCAGGATTTAGAAAATGCTGCTGCTGCGGCGGTGCTGCTCAACGTGCTGGAAAAAGTCAGAGCCAACAGTACTTCACAAAATATCGACTAATGGACCTGTCGGCAGACAGGAAAGGAATGAAAAAGAGACATCTGCTGCGTTAAGTTTTGATGGAGGTATGAAAATGGCGTAGGAAATCAAAAATCAAAGTGCAACCCCGGCACATCGGGGTTGATTTTTACATTTTGATTTTTGATAGATAGACCAGCCGCTTTATCCTTATTCTGTTCCTATCATTTGGGTATTGAAAATTGCTGGCTTTCGAGATATAATCTTTTCTGGCAGCAATCGAGCCGGCACCCGCGTAGGTAGGGCAGAAATGTGGCACGGGCTTCCAGCCCGTGAAGACACGGCCAAGATGGCCGTGCCACGCAGGGATAACAAAACGCACAAAACAAAAGGTTGCGATGAATAAGCGACTGAGAAACGCCTTGAAGGGATTGACGGACCCGGATATTGAACGCCGACGCCGGGCGATGGAACCTTTTGAGCGAGCAACGTTTGATGACTTCAAAAGGGTTTTGTATCACCATTTGGGTAATGAGACGGAATGCGAGGACCTGTTAGAAGATGTTTACGCGGATATATGGGAAAAACCGGCTCGCCTGCGTAATGTTACCGGTGAGAAAGAGCTGCTGCGAACTGTGTACCTGTATTATATGCGAAGACGCCTGAGGGAAGTATATAGAAGAATGAACCGGCATCTGCATCTATCGCAGACAGACCTGAAGAACCTTGTTGCCCCCGATTTGGGCATCCTTGAGATGATGTCCCAGTTAGAGCTTCGACACATTCTTCGCCGGATGCTAAATCGGCTCAAAGCTCGTGAAAGAAGGGCCATAGAACTCTGGATGGGAGGCATGTCCAGCAGGGCAATTGCCAATGAGCTTAGAACTACTGTTGGTGCCGTCAAAATGCTCGAATTTAGAACCATACTGAAGCTTAAACAGATGTTTCGCCATTACTGTGAGGAAAGCTGATGCGGCGTTATCGAGAGGAGTAAGAAAAGATGCGTGATACAAATCGAGAAATCCAGGAACTGCTGGTTGACTATGCCGATGCCCTGCGAGACGGGTGCATACCGGTTTTTCTGAAATCACTTACACGTGAGGAGGCAGAGAAAATCTCTGCTTCCCGTGAGTTCTGGGATGGCACGGAAACCGTGCGGACCCTCAACAGCGTTGGGTTTGCTGATAAGGCGGTGACCCCGAATGTGAGTTTATTTATATCCCGCGTCGATGCAAAGGTCGTATCTCGACTGAAGAAAGCCAAGTCGCTGTCAAAAGATAAACATCGCATTCATCGCCCCATAACTGGAACAGAAAAACCCGAGAAGCTGATATGATTCTGGACTGTTACCAGTGTTCATCCTGCTATTTCGAAGATAAAGAGCCGTCCTCCCGGATAGCCCCATCGACAATCTCGCAGCGACAGTCCAGGATGACTTTCGGGGATTCGCTCGTAGTGTTTGTCTGCATCGAAATATATGATAGCAGACAGGAGTTAAAGGAATCTGTGGAGGAGTTTGCAGCGATATCGCACCTTATAGGCAAAAGGCCGATTGTATTGTGTCCGAATGTTCATCTGTCGATTGACAGAGCGCCGGAGAAGGAAGCAGCGTCCTTGATTGCCGAGATGGAAAAGATGCTTATCGCCAGGGACTTTGATGTGCATTGCCTGTCGTTCGGCTATCACAAAAAATTTAGTATGGAATGCAACGGCAATGTCGGCAGCGTTGTCGGCAGAAGGTTTTATGGCTCGGAAGAGAAACAGTTTCTCCGGCTCTTGACCCGGCTCGGTATATGTCCTCCGGAATCTCTGCCGAAGGATATGCCATCCTGGGCGAGAGTTTTAGCTGAACGGCAATTAAAGGTGTTGGGCAGCAGAAAGGAAACCTACAATATCGCCAGAAAAATGCTCCGTGACCAGCTCGATGCGACGGCCCAGGGCGAACTGTGGACGTGTATGCTATTTGAAGGGGAGAGGCAGCCTATGGAGGATTATCTGGGCACCCTGCACGAAATATTAGAAGATTACCCCGACGTAACGGTGCACCGCGCGCTAAATCTCAGCATACCCGGGTTTTCCAATGAAGCGCGTTCTCTATTTCGCAAATATCCCGAAGCAATCAAATCAGGGCGTCTGCGGATTTATAACAGTCAGGTATCCGACCTGGAGTTTCTGTTGTCCAGACCCGCAGTCCTTCTTGCCTTCCCGCAGATGCCCCGAAAGGCCGGCTCACACGCAGGAGAGATATCGTTTGGAATCTACTGTAAGGATGAAGATTTCGCACGGAATTTGATTCAGTGGTATCGTACCTTTCTTGTCGATGCGCGATTCGGATGGATTCGCACAGAGACCGAGCTCGATGCTGCGATAAATGAGCTGGAAGAGGAGATGTTCCACCAGGACAAACACCCATAAACCTCCAGAGTTGCTGTCGGAGTCGGCCTTAATGGATAGACCACCAGATTTGGACCGAAACTGTGGATAAAGTATTAGCCGTTGTTGCTGTTGTTGCCTACACCGCAGCGCTGGCATTTGTGGCCGTGCGTGCGCGAGTTGCACGTGAGTTTGTGGATTTCTCGCTGGCAAGGCGGTCACTTCCGCTGGCACTTATATTCGGGAGCATCGCTGCCGCTTACGTGGGGCCGGGTTTTACAATCGGATTTGTCGGCAAAGGGTTCAAAAGCGGCTTTCTTTTCTGGGGAATAGGGCTGGCATACGCAGTCCAGAATATATTAGTAGGGCTGCTGATTGCACCCCGGCTAAGAAGCTTGAAAGACTGTCATACCCTCGGCGACGCTATAGGTCAGAAGTATGACAGAAAGTGCCAAATCCTCGCGGGGGTTATTTCGGTCGGCTTATGTGCGGGCTTTTCCGCAGTTATGGCAAATGCCGGCGGAGTCGTATTAAGTGACATATTCGGTTTTCCAAAGTGGGTATCTGTCGCCATCGTTGTGGCCATAACGGCGTCATACACCACGTTCGGAGGGCTGCGCGGAAGTGTCATAACAGATGCTTTTCAATTTGTCGTGTTCTCCATATTAATACCTGTCCTTTTGTTGTCGTCGATACTATTCCATCTCGATGGGGGTGCGGCGACTTTTACAAGGGAGGCATTAGCTGCTACCGCGGCAGGCCTGCGTTCAACACCAACTATTGAGATAGTTGGCCTTGTGGCGGCGTTCTTGCTTGGGGAAACACTCATACCACCCTACGTCAATCGGGCGTTGGCGTCGAAAACAACAGGCGTGTCCCGAAACAGCTTTATATTAGCAGGTATCTTTAGTGCGGTTTGGTTTCTGGTGATGATATCGCTCGGAGTTGTGGCCCGAAGTATCATTCCGGCCGGGACAAATGAAGACCACGTTTTGTTAAACCTTGTTGATTCAATTATGCCCGTAGAAGGTTACGCAATTTTGCTGGTAGTATTGATGTCGGTAATTATGTCCAGTCTTAATTCGCTGCTGAACGCCGGTGCCATAGCTTTTGCTGAAGATGTTGTCAAGCCGTATGCAAAACTGACGGACAGAACCGCTCTCAATGTCGGCCGGTGTGCGACTGTTGCTATCGCGGCGGTTGCTGCCGTCGGTGCAACCGTTGTTCCCGGTATCATCAGCGGTCTGCTTATCTGCTATACTGTCTGGGCTCCGGCGATTCTTCCTGCCGCTATAATCGGTTTATGGGCGAAGCGTCCGCGTCCCCTTGCCGGAATCTTATCAATGTGTGTCGGCACACTCGTTGCCGTAACTTTTCAGTTTATTCTGCCTTCGGCAATCAAGGTCCCGGCCATTATTCCGGCTCTCGGCTCAGCAATTCTGGCATATATCGTGGGACACTGGCTTGCAGGAGAAAATGGTGGGGCAAGCCCCACCATACGTCTAAATGTGGAGTGTGAAGGATGGAAGTAGTTCTCTTGATTTTCGTTGTGGCCGGGGCCTTATCCATCTTTATCAGTGGCATCTGGGTTGCGATTGCGCTAATCAGGGCTATTTCTGCGCCTCGGGTCGGGTCCATTCAGAAAAATAATGTTTAGCCCGTAGGGGCGGTTCGCGAACCGCCCCTACTTTTTTTTTGGTCGATGCTTCCATCTACGATGCAGCCACCAGTATTGGGTGGGGTCTTCACGAACAAATTGCTCGAGGGCACTGGTGTATTCGCTAGTAACCCACAGGAGGGGGTCATCTTTGTCCGCCCATTCATCGGGGAATATAATGCGATTAGCTCCAATCTCGAAGTAAAAGCGATTGCCGACTCTCCTGCTGTATCCTACTGCTATGGGTAAGTTGTATGTAATTGCGAGCAATCCTATACTCTTATAAGTGCTGGCCTTGCGGCCAAAGAAATCAACGAATACCCCTTTTTTGCCGGCATCCTGGTCGGCGATGAAGCACAGAGTGGCGCCGCTTGAGCTGATGTTTGCCATAAGCTCTGCTGCGCCTTTTTTGTCGATTATCTTTTGCCCGGTGCGCCGGCGGACGCCGTAGAGGTAGTTACTGATGAACTTGTTATCCAGGGGGCGGGCGATGCTGTAAATGTTAAAACCGAACAGGGCGAGAATATAGCCGATGATTTCAAAGTTGCCGTAATGGCCGGTAACCAACAGCAGGCCTCGGCCTTCCTGCATTAGCCATTTGGCCCTTTCGGCATTTTTATACCATGAGTAATCCCGCCAGTTATATTTTTTAACCAATCGCGGCGTGAACAACACATCAATTGCCAGCATTGCAATATGCTCGAAGCTCCGCCGGCCTGTCTGCCAGAGCCACTGTTCGCTTTTTTCCGGGAAACTTGCGCGAAGATTATCGAGAGCGCGCTCGCGTCCGCGGTGGTAGTGTTTCCACAGCAGTCGGCCGAAGAAACAGGCAGTGTTTAGATTGGTCTGGATGTCGAATAAGTAGAGAAAGATGACAAGGACCCGCAGCGCAAGATACTGGATGTATGCTATAAAGAGATTCTGTTTCTTTTTCTTTCGTGGCGGCACATCAGCCATAACCAGTGATTTTAGACTCAAAATTGCCGCTGTCAAGCATTCGGTTCGTATCGAGTGGGGCGTAGTGCGTAGTTTGTAGTTCGTAGTTCATAGTTGGTAGTTCATTGTTCATCGGCAACGAACTACGAACTCATAACAATGAACCCCGCCTACGGCGGGCCTTCCAGCCAGTGTGAGGCAAGAATTGCAAAGTCGAGAAGGTCAACTTTTTTGTCATAATTCAAGTCGCCAGCCGGAGCAAATCTAAGGAATGGATACGTCTGATTTTCGCCGATGCCCCAGATTTCGATAAAATCCCAGTCGGCATCGGTGAAGGTGGCGATTGTTTTCATTTCCGCAGTAGTTTTAGGTGTCCCGCCAGCACTGGTAGTCTGCGTGGAAGTGTCGACGTCCCAGAAGGAAGCCCCAACTTCTCCTGCGATATGAACACCGACCAATCCGCCTACGTTAGAACTTCCCTTGACCCTGCCAGTTGAGTATGACTTGTATATTAAACCAGGCGCTGGCCGGCATTCAAACTCATCGGGAAAACAGTGTCCATTCCATCCCACCAGCCCGCCGACACCCTCGGTTCCTGTAACGTTCCCTGTGGAATAGCAGTTACTTATTGTTCCGTACCAGTAATTTTCTCCCACCAGCCCGCCGACATAGTTGTCTCCCGTAACGCTGCCTGTGGAATAGCAGTTGGTAATCGTGCCGCTCCAGCAATTTTCTCCCACCAGGCCACCGACAGCATCACCAGTTCCCGAAACGCTGCCTGTGGAATAGCAGTTTGTTATCGTGCCGTTCTCCTCGCTATATCCCACCAGCCCTCCGACAAGAGAACTGCCGCTTACAGACCCGGTCGAATAGCAGTTTGTTATCGTGCCCCAGTTCTCTCCCACCAGCCCGCCGACAAAACCTCCGTTTATGGCGTTGACATCAACGTTTTCAATCCCTAAATTTTTTACCAGGCCGCCGTTGCCAACATATCCAAACAGGCCGACACCGGCTATACCATTAGAATCCCAGGTGAAGTTCCAAATCTTATGGTCGTTACCGTCAAAGACACCTGTAAAAGCATTATTCCAAGCTTTCCCGATTCTGTTAAACTGTGTACCGGTGTATTGGGCGAGGTTAACATCGTTGACGAGGATAAAGTGTTTGTTCCAGTCTTCTTCATAATTGCCGATGTCGTTCAGGTCTTCGGCGTTAGCGATTCTGTAAGGGTCGTTTGGCTCGCCCGTCCCACCACTGTATTTGGCATCTACCGCGGTGCCTGCCCACAAAATCATCATTGTCATTACAAGAATTGAATGATTTCTCATTTTTCGCCTCCTTAGAAAATTAGTCCTCGTTAAATGGTTACTGTAATCATAACCTATTTTGTCCCAGCAAGTCAAGAGAAAATTCGGTATTTTTGGTATGAGAAGAGAACCCGCCAAAGGTGGGAATGAAGGATTCTTATTGCAAACAATCGAATAGTCGGGATAATACTAACGCAAGGGAAGATGAGGGTGCTTATGTGGCTACGCGAAGAAGGATAAAAAATGCCAAAGGTGGAGATAAAGATGTCTGTAGAGAGGGCTTAAAAATGGATAAGCTCGTTCGGCTCATACTAATTGTTGTGGTATCTTTTTTGCTTTTTATGCAGAGGGGCTGTCAGACACCATTAGGGGACAGTTCGGCTGCCGCGATTGTCGAGAAACCCGGCTCGGCCTCTGCCGGAAATGTGCAACACAGGGCCGCCTGGATGCAGGAAGCCCGGTGGGGCGTGATGACCCACTACCTGGCGGACTGGGAAGCCAGAGTCGATAAAGAAGAAATGAGCGTCGAGAATTGGAATAATATGATAGACCATTTCGACGTGGAAGGATTGGCGGAGCAGATAAAGTCGGTCGGAGCGGGTTACTACCTCATTACCATCGGTCAAAACTCAGGGTACTATCTTGCTCCCAATGCAACTTATGATAAATTCGTTGGAATCCAGCCGAGCAAGTGCTCACGGCGGGATTTGGTGTCAGACCTTTATGAACCGCTGCACAAGCGAGGCATCAAGCTGATGGTGTATCTGCCATCAGGAGCACCTGACGGCGATGCAGTTGCGGTCAGGGCTCTGGAATGGCAAGGTGGCGAGCACCGGAACCGCGACTTCCAGCTCAAATGGGAGCAGGTGATACGGGAATGGTCCACACGGTGGGGTAAGAAAGTCGCTGGCTGGTGGTTCGACGGCTGCTACTGGCCGAACGCGATGTACCGTTCCGCGGAAGCTCCGAATTTCGCCAGTTTTGCCGCCGCAGCGCGTGCAGGCAACCCGGACAGCGTCGTTGCGTTCAATCCCGGCGTGGTCCCCCGGATTCTTTCTCTCACGCCATACGAAGATTACACCACCGGCGAGATCAACGACCCGAACGGGGTTGAGATACGACGCACCGTGGCCGGAAAAATTGATGGATCTCAGGTTCACATATTGAGCTTCCTGGGCCAGAGATGGGGTATGGGCTCGCCGCGATTCACCACAGAGCAGGTGGTTGAATGGAGCCGCAACATTACGAAAAAAGGCGGCGTCATTACCTGGGATGTGCCGATTCAGAAAAACGGTTTAATTTCCCAGCCGTTTATAGACCAGTTGTCTGCTGTCGGCAAGGCGCTCGGCCAGCGTTGAAATCAGGTTGTTTTTAGAGGTTCTCAAGAGAGTGAGGTAATAAAATGAAACACTCCAGTAATCATCGAATGATTTTCCTGATTTGCGTGGCGGCGGGCATTCTCGCTTTTAGTACCATTGCTCCTGGAGCTGCATCCGGCGGCACGGCGGAGCAGTCGGCAATTCGCACACCCAAGCCACCGCCTGTGCCCCGCATCAACGGTCCGTCGGTATTCGGCGTGCGGCCGGGTTCGCCGCTGCTTTACCGAATCCCCGCCACGGGCGATAGGCCGATGGAGTTTTCCATTGATGGTCTGCCTGCCGGACTCGAGGTTGATTCCAGGACAGGCCAGGTCAGCGGTTCATTGAATAAGCCCGGCGAGCATATCGTGACACTTCGCGCCAAGAACACTCTCGGCGCCGGCGAACGCAAGTTCCGCATTGTGGTCGGGGAGCAGATTGCTCTGACGCCGCCGATGGGCTGGAACAGTTGGAACTGCTGGGGCTCAAGGGTGGATGCTGAGAAGGTGCTGCAGAGCGCCCGGGCGATGGCTTCTTCCGGCCTAATCAATCATGGCTGGACCTACATTAACATCGATGACGCCTGGCAGGGCAAACGTGGCGGGCCGTTCAACGCCATTCAGGGCAACGAGAAGTTTCCCGATATGAAGGGCCTATGCGATGAAATCCACAAGATGGGCTTGAAGGTGGGGATTTATTCCACCCCCTGGACAACTTCATACGCCAACTACATCGGAGGCAGTGCAGAGAATCCCGAGGGAACCTGGGCTCCACCCACAATTCCCAAAAAGGGAAATGTCAACAAGAAGATACTGCCCTGGGCCATCGGCAAATACTCCTTTGCCAAAAATGATGCCAAACAGTGGGCCGTCTGGGGCATCGACTACCTCAAGTATGATTGGAACCCTAACGAGCTGCCTGAAACTAAGGAAATGTATGACTCGCTGCGTGCCAGTGGACGTGACGTCGTTATGAGCCTGTCGAACAGCACGCCGTTCCAGAATATCGGGGACCTGTGCAAACTGGCCAATTGCTGGCGTATCACCGGCGACATTCGAGATAATTGGAAGTCTATGAGCAGCAAGGGCTTCGGACAAGATAAGTGGTTGCCCTACCAAAGCCCCGGTCATTGGAACGACCCGGATATGCTGGTGGTCGGTTACGTCGGCTGGGGCAAGCCGCATCCGACCGGCCTGACGCCCGACGAGCAGTACACGCACATCAGTATATGGTGCCTGGTGTCCGCCCCGTTGCTGCTCGGCTGCGATATGGAGAAACTGGATGAATTTACACTGAATCTTCTGACCAACGACGAGGTGCTGGCTGTGAACCAGGATTCGCTTGGCAAACAGGCAACCTGCGTGTCCACGGAAGGTGAGCTGCGGGTTTACGCCAAAGATTTGGAAGACGGCTCCAAGGCAGTCGGCCTGTTCAATCTGGGCGACAAAGAGGCAACCGTCACGGCTAAATGGTCGGACCTGAAGCTCTCGGGCAAACTGAACGTTCGCGACCTGTGGCGGCAGAAGGACCTGGGCCAATTTGATGGGCAGTTCCAGGCCGCTGTGTCACCGCATGGAGCGGAACTGGTGAAGACCGGGCACAGGGCGGCACGTTAGACACCAGACAAAGGCGATATAATAAGGAGGCACAGCTTAATGGCACTACCTTGTGACCCGTCAGGAAATCAATCTTTTCCACCAACCGTTACCATCCCGCACGACATATTTGGTGAGGTAAGAAGCCGGAATAATCCCCTGATGCAAGTCATCAGCAGGTGCCGGACTGTCACAACGCTATTGGTATTTCTGATGCTACACTGGCTGGCGGCCAGTCTCTTGGCCCAATTGCAGATTACCGCCGGCCCTTATCTGCAGGCCCCCTCGGAAGCAGGCGTCACCGTTATGTGGGCCACGAACCGTAAATGCGTGTCTAAGGTGGAATATGGGACGTCGCCCGATGGCCCAACTATGACAGCCGAGCGGAGTCAGCACGGGCTTGTCGATGCCAACATAACCCTCCATTGCGTCCCGCTTACAGGGCTGAAGCCCGGAACGTGTTACTACTACCGAGTCGTCTCCACGGAGATACTCGACTTTCAACCTTATAAGGTCGTATTCGGCGACACGGTCAAGAGTCAGGACAACCGGTTCACTACGCTTGATGCAAATAAAGACCGTTTTTCCTTTGTGGTGCTCAATGACCGGCACGAAAAGACCGACCTGCTCGCGCAGGCGCTTAACTCTATCGACTGGGACGGCGTGGACCTGGTTTTCTTTAATGGCGACGCGGCCAACCACCTCACGAGCGAGGAGCAGATATTCCAGAGCATCATCCAGCCGGCTACTAAAGTGTTCGCTGGGCGGATACCGCTTGTCTTTGTGCGGGGCAACCACGAAACTCGCGGGAGTTTTGCCCGAATGCTTATGAACTACTTCCCTTCCGCCACCGGCCGATTCTACTACTCCTTCTCGCACGGCGGTGTGCATTTTGTGATACTGGACTCCGGCGAAGACAAGGCTGACTCTGACCCCGAATATAGCATGCTGACCCGCTTTGAATCCTATTTGGAAGAGGAAACCAACTGGCTGAAGGAGGAAATCCGTAGCGAATCGTTTAGGAAGGCCCGCTTGCGTGTCGTCCTGGTTCACATTCCACCGTGGGACATTACTATGCGGGATATTACAGTAAGGGCGGTTCGCGAACCGCCCCTAGGAAAGTCTATCCGCGAGAAGTATCTCTGGGACCATTGGGGGCCGCTTTTCAACAAGGGCAGGGTTGACCTGCTGCTAAGCGGCCATACCCATAAGTACGCCGAGGTCCCGCCTGCAGAAGATAAGAATCAATACCTCATCCTGATTGGTGGAACTGATACTATCATCCGGGTCGATGCGGCAGCGGGCCATCTGTCGGTTACCACTTTCAACAACGACGGCTCGCTTAAATCAAAATGGTTCGACAGGCTCACCATCCCGAGCGAAGTCGAGGGACTGCCCTCCATTCTCCCCGCCTGTGGAGAACGGGAAGAGAAACTTTGAGATAGAAAACTACCTCGTCAGAGCAAAGGCCCTGCCGTAGTCCCGAAAATTGTATTATAGGAGACAAAATCATGCAAAAAAGAAATGGTTCGACGTTGCTCACCATCCTGAGCTTGTCGAAGGACAGCATCATTATTATGGTTGCCGGCTTCGTGCTGGCATTAGGCATATCCAACGTGGGGCTCGCGTCAGGTGAAACCAAAATTATCAGCCCGGATGGCAATGTGCAATTCAAAGTTCTCTTGCACGAGGCGCGCCTCAAATATGAGGTAACGTTCAGGGACAAGCCGGTGATAGAAACGTCCACGATGGGGATTATTGTAGATGGGATTGACCTTGCCGAGGGTGTTGAAGCCGGCAAGGTAGAGCAGTATCAGATGAAAGAGACCTACCCCTGGCGCGGCGTTCATTCCCAGGCCGTTAATCATTGCGAAGGGGCAAAGATTTCCCTCAAGCACACGAAAAGCAACACCGGCTACACGCTGGAGGTCAGGGCGTTCAATGATGGAGTTGCCTTCCGCCATATTGTTCCCGGCGACAAGGGCCAGCGCGTGCCGGACGAGGCAACCGCGTTTGTTATTCCGGCTGGCAGCACCGTCTGGTATCACGACCTCGAAGGCCATTATGAAGGTGTGCACGACAAAAATGATGTCTCCAGCATCCGGGTCGGTCAATGGGTTGCGCCGCCCATGACGTTCAAGCTGCCGGGCGGCTCCGGCTATGCCTCGATTACTGAGGCAGCGCTGGTGAACTACAGCGGTATGGCTCTGCAGGCCGACGGTCGCCGCGGGTTCAATCTTGTTCTTGGTCACAAGCATCATGTTTCCTACCCATTCAGGTTGCGGTACAAGAACGACATCGAGCGCCTGTCCAAACCGGCTGTCATTTCCGGAACAATCACGTCACCCTGGAGAGTTGTGATGATTGGATCTGACCTGAACGCGCTGGTGGACTGTGATGTGGTTCATAATCTTTGTCCGCCGCCGGACCCAAATCTTTTCCCCAAGGGGCTCAACACCGACTGGCTCAAGCCGGGACGCGCGGTGTGGCGTTACCTGGACGGCGGCGGAAGCTCGTTGGAAGAAATGAAGGAATTCTCACGCTTGGCAGGCGAGCTCGGTTTCGAGTATCACGTGCTCGAGGGCTTCTGGTCTCGTTGGAGCGATGAGCAGATTAAGGAGCTGGTGGACTATTCGCGAAAGCAGGGCGTGGGTCTATGGTTCTGGAGGCACTCCAACCAGCTTCGTACGCCCGAAGCCCGCGAAGCATT
>Ga0315295_10002129_pt1 | contig 16850 bp, 17 predicted proteins | sample YL17G14_0_MG_FD_204453 | JGI IMG/M metagenome (GOLD analysis project Ga0315295, IMG submission 204453) | Sediment microbial communities from Yellowstone Lake, YNP, Wyoming, USA - YL17G14_0 | ecosystem: Environmental > Aquatic > Freshwater > Lake > Sediment | place: USA: Wyoming | collected... | reverse complement strand
TTTAAGCTGTTTTGCAAAGATCTCAGAGAAATCATAATCGTTCGCAATTGATGTGATCACTGCCATATCAGTATTCAGGGCTATAGCAGGGAGACCCGGACGTTCTCTTTTGAACCTGTTTATGAATTCTGCAGCAATGTGCGAGGCGTCAGTAGAGCTCCCGCCGTTGCCGAAAAGGATTAATTTTTTACTGTCATTAAAGGCATTGGCAATTATCTTTGAAACCTCAAGGATTTTGTCGATGTTCTTTTCATCAATGAATTTTTCTTTAACCTGGATGCTTTCTTCGAATGCCCTGAATATTTTGTCTTTCATAAAGGTAAGATCAGTAAATTTTTATTTCAATTAGCGTAACTAAATCAGAAAATTCTGTCAACCAACCATGCGCTTTATACAATGCATCAGCCTTGATTTTTTCATAATTCCTGTGTAATACTATCGCCGAAGTATTCGGAAGTATTGTTGTATATAGCTTCAAGGACCTCGACTTTGCAGCTTCTATACCATTATTCCGTAATCTTCTATTTTTATTATCAAGGAGGTGTAGCACAATGGTAAAAGGGACCGTAAAGTGGTTCAACGAATCCAAAGGCTTTGGATTCATCACCAAGGAAGACGGAGGAGATGTGTTTGTTCACTATTCTGCCATTCAGGGCAATGGGTTCAAGACACTGACCGAAGGCCAGACAGTCAGCTTTGAAGTTGTAGATGGCCCAAAAGGCCCTAAAGCAGAAAACGTTACTAAAGTCTAACCAAAATATGCAGGTTCCGGTTTATATCGGAACCTGCATTCTTAAAAACCTTTCCAAAATATAATTCTTTCATGGAATCAGAAGAGCATTTAGAAATAGTCAATTATAAAGGCGAAGTAATAGGCCGTGCGCTCAGGTCTGAGGTCCATGGCAATCCATCCATGGTTCACAAGGTTGTCCATGTGCTTGTATTTAACAGACAAGGAGATATTCTTTTGCAGAAACGGTTACAGAATAAGGATGTTGCTCCCGGCAGATGGGATACGTCTGTGGGTGGACATGTCGGTATAGGAGAAGATCTGATCTTCTCATCCAAAAGAGAAATGTATGAGGAACTCGGCATTGCCGGACATGAGCCTGAATGCCTGTATTCATATATTCACAGCAATACATACGAAACAGAATTAGTTACAACTTACCGTTGTATACATGAGGGGCATTTCTCATTTAACAGGGAAGAGATCGACGAGATAAAATTCTGGAATGCTGCTGAAATAAAAGAAGCTATGGGGAAAAAGATATTAAGTGATAACTTTGAGCATGAATTTATGACATATCTTGGGTTTTTGGAAGAATGATTACTGACTAGTAAACACTATATCTCTTATCTCAGCCGGAGGTCCTTCCTTTGCAGGTCCGATGGCTGTTACCCGATAACTCCTCTTCATCGGAAGATTTTCTTTGTCAATAAATGAAGGCGACGTGCTCTCTCCGATCAATCTGAAACCTTCTTCTTTATTCACTTCCCTGTAAACTCTGTACCCTGTTACCCATGTCTCATGAGGTTCTTTCCAAATAAGATATATATGCTCTTTGGCAACTACCGCCTGCAAGGCTTCAGGGGCAGATGGTACAAGTTCTGCCGGATCTGTTGTAATCTCAGCAGAGGCAGGTCCTTCATCCCGTATCAGGCTTCCTGTGAGGCTACGAATGGTATAGTAAATCGGTTTTTTAATATCGAATAAATCCGTAAAAAAGGTCTCTTTTACAGGGTTTTTATTAATCGGGTTCAGAGTATATACACCTTTTTTGTCACTTCTATAGATGTTGTAATAAACTCCTTCCCCTGCGCTATCCCAGGTTAATGTGAGAGAGTTGTGTTCTATGCGGAAAGAAATATTTGCCGGAGGTGCAGGAGGGCTTTCCGGTTTTATATCTATGATATCTGAGTCGTTGCTTATGATACCCCTTAAATTCTCAGAAACAACTTTATATTTACAGGGAAGGCCGATCTTAAAATCAGGAATAGAAAAAGACCTCCCGGCATTTTCGATAAATGCGAGTTTCTGAAAATCTCCGCCTGATGATCTCAACAGATGGAATCCTTTGATAGAACTTTCTTTGTTCCTGGGGAAATCCCATAAAACAATGATTTCTGATTCTCTGTGCATTGCCCTTAGTCCTGTTGGTGCATTCGGCTTTTCATAGGATTTTAAAGTCGGGTCACCTTTTTTGCCACAAGCGGGAATAAGTAGACAGTATACAGCAGACAGTATACAGCAGGAAATCAGAAATAAGAGATATCTTAACCCTCTAAGTGCTGCATTATTCATAAATGTATCTAATTCACTCCTTATTGTTTACTGTATGCAGTCTATTGTCTACTACCTACTATTTACTGAGTGCTGCCTACTATTTTCTTTAGTCTTCTTACCTGCTTCATAACCTCAGCAGGTGATGTGCTGCCGAGGGATTTTTTGTTTTTGACAGAATTCTCCGGGTTCAGACAGGAATACAGATCCTGATCGATCATATGGGAAAATGTCTGCAACTCCTTCAGGGTCAGATCTTCGAGTTTCTTTGAATTCCTGATAGCATGCAGGACAATCTTTCCGGTGATTTCATGAGCCTTTCTGAAGGGTATGCCTTTTCTGACAAGGTATTCCGCAATATCAGTTGCCGTAGAGTAAGCATCTCCTGCTGTTTCCCGCATTCTTTTCATATAAAAAACAATTCCATGAAACATTTCATTCAGAACAATCAGGCAGGATTTCACCGTATCAGCCGTATCAAAGACAGGTAATTTATCCTCCTGTAAATCCCGGTTATACGAGAGGGGAAGTCCTTTCATTATTGTCAAAAGAGCAAGCAAATTTCCGTAGACCCTTCCTGTTTTCCCTCTGATAAGTTCTGCAACATCCGGATTTTTTTTCTGGGGCATTATGCTCGACCCTGTTGTATAGGCATCAGGCAGTTCGATGAATCTGAACTCTTCTGATGACCATAGAACAAGCTCCTCGGCTAACCGTGAGAGATGCATGAGGAGCAAGGATGCATTTGACAGGAATTCCAGAGCAAAATCCCTGTCAGATACTGCATCAATGCTGTTTTGAGAGACACCGTCAAATCCAAGAAGTTCTGCAACATAGACTCTGTCTATGGGAAGGGATGTCCCTGCAAGTGCGCATGAGCCTAATGGAAGCTGATTTATCCTTTTCAGAGAATCATGAAGCCTTTCTGTATCTCTTTGCAGCATCTCGACATACGCAAGCAGATGATGTGACAAAAGAACCGGTTGAGCTCTCTGCATATGTGTGTAGCCGGGCATCAATACGTTGAGGTGCTTTGAAGCCGTATCGATGAGGGTCTTCTGAAAAATATTAATAAGAGACCGGATCTCTCTGACTTCTGCCCTGACATATAATCTGAGATCAAGGGCAACCTGATCATTTCTCGATCTTGCTGTATGGAGTTTAGCTCCGGGATTCCCTGTTCTTTCTATCAGGGCAGATTCGATATTCATATGAATGTCCTCGAGTTCTTCTCTGAAGGTAAACTTCCCGGCTTCTATGTCCTTTCCAATCTCTTTCAGTCCTTTTATTATTTTCTTGGAATCGCCTTTTGTGATAATACCCTGCCTGCCGAGCATTTTCGCATGTGCTATACTGCCTTCGATGTCGTATTTCCAGAGACGGCAATCGAACGATATGGATTCTGTGAAGGATTCTACAACCTTTGAAGTATTCTCTTTGAACCTTCCTGCCCAGGGTTTTTTCATGTCTTCAGTTTAATTCCTTCCAAATAATTCATAATAATAATAAAGGTCAAAAGGAAGACTGTCAAGATACGGTCTTGCATGACCTCAATGGGAAAATGCATAAACTTGAGTTAAGCCCTTAAATCAGATACATTATTGATATGAACAGGGAATCTCTTAAGACCTTACAGGAGAGAATAGAATCTGTCATTAAAGGGAAAAGCAGTGCTGTGAAAATGGCGATTGTGACCCTGCTGGGCAGAGGCCATCTTCTTATAGAAGACGTGCCCGGCGTTGGCAAGACCACACTTGCATACACCATTGCAAAGGCTACGAATTGTTCCTTCCAGAGGATTCAATTCACGAGTGATCTTTTACCTACTGACATAATAGGGGTGAGTATCTATAATCCTGATAGCAGGGAGTTCGAATTCAGGCAGGGACCACTGTTCACAAATATCGTGCTTGCTGACGAGATTAACAGGACGAATCCCAAGACCCAGTCTGCGCTCCTTGAAGCGATGAATGAGAGGAGGGTTTCTGTCGAACGTAAAACATATGCCCTGCCCGAACCGTTTATGGTAATAGCCACACAAAATCCTATAGAGTACCACGGGACGTTCCCTCTTCCTGAAAGCCAACTCGACAGGTTCATGATGCATATAAAACTCGGATATCCTGCATTTGATTATGAAAAGCAGGTTGTTCTCGAACAATCGATGTTTGAATTTATTGAAGCTATGGAACCTGTGATTTCAGCAGGGGAAATACTGAAGATGCAGGAGGAGGTTGATCATGTGAAGATTGACGACAGCCTCATTAATTATCTCATGTCCATTATTGGAGAGACGAGAAAGAACGATAAGATAAGGCTCGGCGTAAGCCCGAGGGGAGGACAGTTTCTGCTCAGGGTTGCGAAAGCAATAGCATACTATGAAGGACGTGATTATGTTGTGCCGGAAGATATAAAGGAACCTGCGCCTTTGGTTCTCGGACACAGGATTATACTAAAAACACGGACTTATATTTCTGACGCTGAAAATGTGATCGGGGAGATCCTTGATAAAATTCCTGTGCCTGTATGAAATTGAGCAGGGAAGGGAAGAGGTTTTTTCTTGCTACAGGACTTATCGCTGTTGCCTCATTAAATACCGGTAACAACCTCATCTATCTCATCTTTTCGATGATGTTTTCAATACTCATGCTTTCTGTCCTGATTCTCAGAATGAATCTGAAGGGGCTTGTCCTAAAGGTTTCACAAATCCAGCCTGTGTTTGCAAACAGTCCTGCGAATATCCATGTCACGCTCTTAAATAATAAAAGAAAAATACCATCCTATTCAATAAGGGTCTCGATGCCGGAGAGAGAAAGTGCAGAGACAAAATTTCCGTTAATCCAGCCTATGTCTGCCCTCTCAGAGACTATCCCTGTTGTTTATAAAAAGAGGGGTATGTATGATTATGGATATTTTTTTATTGAATCAGGCTTTCCGTTCATTTTTTTTCTCAAAAGGGTTTTATGCAATGTTGATGGCTCAATAATCGTATACCCCGAGCTTAGAGAAATAGATAATATTATTCCTGATATCGCCAGTGAAGGACATGAATTATACCTTGAGGGTGTTAGAAAAGGTGATGAGTTTGCTCTGATCAGGGAATTCAGATATGGTGATGATTGGAGAAGGATTCACTGGAAGGCCTCAGCAAAGACAGAAAAACTGATGGTAATGGAATATGCCGCTGCTGAACCGAAAAAGCTTACCATAATACTTGATAACCTGATGCCACTTGATAAGAATGCCTTTGAGAAGGCTGTTTCTTTGGCAGCCTCCATCGCTGACAGTTTTTTAAAAGAGGGATTCTTTGTAAGGCTTTTTACATGCAGGAAGGTGATACCCTTTGGCGCCGGCAGGGGACATCTCTTTAAAATACTTGATCTCCTTGCAGTTATAGAAGGGCAGGATTCATCAGAGTGCCCGTTGTCTCACGAAGCTGAGACTGAAGGCATTGCAGTCCTGATACTCAATTCAAATGATTCTCCTCTCAACAAATTCATGCCTGTAAGCGATATGGTGATATATGCCGCAACTTTATAAAATACTTACCTTTGTCCTTGCCTTTACCGGCTGTATAAGCATTGTCATATCAGGTGAAGTAAACCCTTTGATGTATATTACAGGCACAGGTCTTCTGCCCGGATACTACAGGTTTTTAAAAGGAATGCCACAGGCGCCCGGATGGGCAATCGGTGGATTTTCGGTTCTGACCCTCATGGTATTCTTATTTGACTCTTTGATAATCTCAAATGACATTTTTATAGGTGTTGCCCATCTTACCATCACATTCCAGGCAATTAAGAGCTTTGACCTGAAAGAACCCTGGGATCATCTGCAGGTTTATTTTATGTCACTCCTGCAGTTAATAATCGCATCCGAGCTTACACATTCCATTGCATTTGGAGTCATATTCATTTTCTTCCTTGTAGCCCTCGTAACTGCAATCATTCTCGCTCATTTCATAAAAGAAGGCACGATATTAAAGGTCAGTATCAGAAAGCCTGTTGCATATATTTCTGCTTTGACGCTCCTGATAACTGTTGTATTTTTCATATCTGCACCGCGAATATCCGGAGGAATATGGGGTAAAGGATATAAAAAGAGCATAAGGACAGTAGGTTTTTCTGAAAAGGTGGATTTCGGCTCTTTCGGTGATGTAAAGCTGGACCCTACGGTTGTTATGCGTGTTGAAACAGCCGGAGATTTTCAAGAGCCTTATTACTGGAGGGGAATGACACTGAACTATTTTGACGGAATATCATGGAAGGATACATTGAAGGCAAAAAAATGGATATACAAAACAGATGACCGGTTTCGAATAAAGCCTTTTCAAAAAGGGCAGGCAATATTTCAGCGAATATTTCTTGAACCGATGGATACAGATGTCATCTTTGGCCTGAGTGAAATTGCTGCTGTGGAGGCAATAGGAAGGATCCTTTTTATGGATGATGCAGGTTCTCTGTTCCTGCCTGTCAAAAAAGGTAAACGCTTTAGCTATATAGCATACAGCATTGACAGAATGCCGGCGGTAACAGAAAATAAAGTCATATATCTTCAGTTGCCGCCAGGGATTGAAAAAATATCTGAATTAGCACTTGATCTTGCAGGCAATGAACGAAAAGATATTGATAAGACATTGAAAATAGAGAAATACCTCAGAGAGAACTATGCATACTCTCTCTCTACATCCAGGCCACCAGAGGGAATAAGTCCGATGGAGTATTTTCTGTTTTCTTCAAAAAAGGGATTTTGTGAGCATTATTCAACGGCAATGGTTTTGATGCTGAGGTCTGTCAATATCCCTGCAAGGATAGTTACAGGTTTCCAGGGTGGAGAGATAAATGAATACGGCGGATATATCATTGTAAGGCAGAGCAATGCCCATTCATGGGTAGAGGCAGTGATTGACGGTGCTTGGAGACGTTTTGATCCGACACCACAGATACCGTCTGAGCGGCAATCTGCAACAGTGCTTTTCCTTGATATGATACGTATGAAGTGGAACAGATATGTTGTGGCATTCAGCGCCTCTGACCAGAAAGAGATTGTCAGAATATTCTCATTGCCTTTCAGGCTGCCGTCAATGCCCGATGTCCGGATCAGGGTAAGTTACGGTATTCTGTACATATTAATGCTTGTGGCAGCTATACTGCTGATTTTATTGCGCATACGTAAAATACAATTCAGGCGATACGGATTTGCAACTGCAGAATATTTGAGACTGAGAAATGTCTTCAGGAAAAGAGGTGCAGCGATAACCTCATCCTCAACACCGGCTGAAGTAAAGAGAGAAGCAAGCTGTTTCAATATGGACAGCAAAGTTGAGGAATTCATCAGACTGTATGAGGAATACCGGTTCGGTGGAAGAAAGATGGGGAAAGAGGACAGGGTGAGGTACCGGAGTTTGATTGAAGAGATAAAGAAACAGTTCAGATAGGCAGAGATGCAAGGCATCGCAAGAAACTATCAATCCATTCAGGTAGCTTAATCTCTATAACACTCGGTTGAAATGGCATCTATGCTCTTTTATCAAGAACTTCTATCTCGGTCTTGAAAAGTATGAAGAGCGTACCAATATCTTCCTCGGTCAGATCAATACAGTCCTCCTCAGCGTCTTCCATGAGAGCTTCGAGGACATATTTCATCACATACGGCTGCTTAGAAACTTGGATGTTCGCTATTCTATCGATGAATTTTTCATTGGCTCCTTCGAGGCTTTCCATAAAACGTGTATTTTCGTCATACCTGGCCATAATCTCCTTGCCTGAGATTTTCGGGATCTTACCGCTTGAGTCAAGAAACATTTTATAAACAACAAAGGCGATATAGATTGCAAGCTCTTTCACATCCTGCTGAAGATCATCCGTGTATGCCATAAGAAAAGCCAAAAGTTCCGGCTGGTTTTTGCCCATGGCTTGCATCTCTTTATTTGCCCTCTCCGGTGTGAATTCAGCAACTTTCTGCCAGGTTTTCTCAACTAATGCTTCAGATAAGGTATCCATTTAAACAACTACCTCCCTTCTAAGTCCTTTATTAGAATCATCGATATTATAACTGATTGCATAGGCGCGAGTTTCAAGAAGAAACGTTTCCGGTTAAATCCTTCCTGAAGGTATGATTTCTAAATCTCGGACTCTAATACAACATTACAAACAGGAACCAACAAAATAGAGTTGCTAATTATTACTTTGAAATTTATTTTGGACAAGTTTGGTGTAAAATAATATATTTGCTTGATTGAGATTTATATTTAGTGCAAAACTTAGAATAGTTGGAGGTTTCTGTGGTTCTTGATGTAGTTATTGATGACACTTCGGTAACAATACAGATTGTTAAACCCTTTAAACCTGATCTTGACGCCATAATTGCCCAGATTAAACGATTTGCCTTTTCGAAGCAAACTGACGTTGCTGCTTTGGATATAAGAGGACTGATTCCGAGAATGATAAATGGGATAGCCGGCTGTGAACGCGGCTGTCCAGCAAATGCCCAAGGTCTTGTATCCAGTGGATATAAAGATTTTGATGTGCAATATGTCGAAGGCGGTATTCTCACCGCTCGTATAACGACAAGAGATGGCAGCCTCCTTTATCTCAAGATGTTTCCCGATTTCTGAAAACAAATATCAGCATCTTTACCTAAACGTTGTATAAAAAAATACGATTTTTAGTTATTGCAACTCACGCTGCTTCTTTCAAGCCTTCAAGGAATTGCAGCAAATCCCTTTTTACAACTTCATTGCCACTCATAGTCAGTGTCAATTTGCCTTGTGGCTGTGTCAGTCTGCCAGCTCTTTGTATAAGCCTCTGTCTAAGCGTTGAAAGTTCTTCAAATTTCCATAGCGGCGACCGCTTCTCCGTCGTACCCCTATCTTTCGGCTTCAGAGCCATCTGCAATTCCCTGTTGAGATTATGAGCAATTATAGCTGCCATCATATACATCTGATTCCCGCATAACCGCCTTACTGCTATATAGTCCATCTGACTCTGTGATTTCAACTCCCCAAATATACTTTCCTGTGCTGCTCTGCCATTATGATACATCAGAACTTTCTTTGCTGTTGTTTTCTTGTTGGTCACGATTACCTTGAATTCATATCCATATTCATGTGGTATGAACAGATCAAGCTGTATCGGCTCTTTGTTGATTACCTTGCTTTTCTGTCGTATGAATATGAACCTGTACTTTTTGTCCCATTTCTTCGGTCTCCAGTTTCCCTCAAAATAAGACCATATGCCATCAATATTCCACCAGCGCATTCTGCCTTCGATCATCTTCTTCAATTCTGCAAACCGTTCAAACGGTACGGATATGCTGAACTCTATCTTCTGCTCATCAAGGATAGATACAATCTCATCACTGAAAAAAGCAGCATCCATCCGTACTTCAATCGTTACCCACGGCATTTCTGACCCTATAGGAGCGTCTGTTGTCACAAAAGGGTAACTGCATTCGGATGAATACCGAACTCCTTTTTCAATTCAATAATCTTCGGTTTTCTCTCCCCCATCTGTAGATATGCCGCAACGTTTCTAACACCTGCAACTGAACGTTTTCAATTGCTTGAAATAATTGAGCATTACTGGTACAAATATGTATGTCGATAGGAAGCATCAAAGTAAGAAGGGGAACAAATGCAGAATCGCTGGGAAGGGTGGGGAGACGAAAATATGGGCATAATATAATGCAAGAAACAAACTTGACCCTTTTTTCTATTCCTTTTTCTATTCCATTGTTTTTCTCTAATTAAATAAAACGATGTTAATCAAGAAACGAGATTCTAAGCAGGCAGAAATTGAAGAATTAACGACACTACTTACTGAGCCTCTCCCCGAGAATAAGAAGTTTCTTATCGAACGGGAATTACGATGTATCAAAACCGGCGACCAAGGGGAAACCGACGCAGCATATTTCATTGATTTCTATTTTGCATCAAGTAAAAATTGGGCTGTAATTCACGATCTTCGCCTTGAGTATCGAGACAAGGTGGCACAAATAGACCACCTCCTTATCAACCGGTATTTTGATGTCTATGTGCTGGAGAGTAAAAATTTTTCTTACGGGCTGAAGATCACCGATTCCGGTGAATTTCTTATTAATTATAAGAACAAATACTTTTCAATCGAATCGCCCATTGAACAGAATAAAAGACATCTTTTAGTTCTTGAGCAAATCTTCAAGCAATATGATGTCATGCCGAAACGGCTGGGCATAACAATAATTCCGAACTTCAGAAGTTATATACTCGTGTCAACTAAATCCAGGGTTATACGTCCTCCAAAAGAGAACTTCGATACAAGCATGATAATAAAAGCAGATACGCTCAGAACTCAGATTGATAAGGACTTCGATAATATGAGTTCAATATCTGTTCTCGCTTCTGCCAGCAAGATGGTATCAGGTGATAAAATCAAGGAAGTCGCCCAACGCATAGCCGCAGTCCACAAACCAATGAAGAGGAATTACAGGAAACGATTTGGATTGGAAGATGCAAGTCCTTCTCAGGATAATACAGTGCCGTTGGACACACAACCGTCGAAGCAATTCTACTGCTTCCAATGTAAGAAGAAAATCACCGAGAAGGTCGCGAAGTTTTGCTGGGATAACAAACAACGATTCCATGGGAAAGCATTCTGCTTCGATTGCCAGAAAGCATTTTCTGGACGGCACTAATCATTTCTTCGCTTTTGGAGTTCACCTGCTTATAAACACTGGTAAAAAATCGAAACCTTTGAGGAGTTCTTTCTGTACTCAATACTATCGGGCTTTGTGCATGAGGGAGTCTTTCAAATCGAAATAAATAATAGCCACTTGAGGACGCGTGTTTGTTTGATCTGTTAATAAATGGACTTAGGCACAAATCCAGTGACAGCAAATGTTTTAATTCGTACTGCGCAGGAGCCTCGATGGTGCTCAAAATTGAATTTGCAGGGGGTCGGGTATTATCTTTACCTACAACGCCTTTAAGACAGCCAATATGCCCTGCATCCAATAGCACGGATACGGGGAAAGCATTTGGCTGATTGCCCATTTCGGTCGGCTATTATCGGGAATCCTTCATCGAGCAGCCCGAGGTCATCGAGAATATATCAACGCACTTCAGAAGTCTCAATATATCTGAAGTCCCTGCGCGGTTGAACCTATAGCGTCTTTTTGATCCAGTTCATAATCTGTCTTTTCAGATAATTAAAAGCATAGAGAAAGTACTGTTTAAGTCCGTTCTCTCTAAGTAACTCATAATGTGTTCTAATTGCGGCAGAGAATGATCGTTCCTGTAATTTTCTTACGAAGACCCTGTCGTCTTCGAAGAATTCGTGGAATAGTTTCTTTGATTTCCATTTGTCCATGCCAAGCTTAAGAGCAATCACACTGGCAGCAGTTTGATCATAGCGATGTCCATTGACGCGTGGATCCTGAGATGCTGTTGGAGGCCAGCCTCGAACGCCGCTCCACTTGGGCCCTGGGAAAGTAATTCCATCATATGCCCTTTCCTTCCATTGTCGCAAGAATTCCATTGATCGCTGATTGGCGAGATTCAATCCAACCACAGAAGACCAACAGCTCGGCATATTGAAAGACTCTTCCCTCGTTATCCCAAGAGGTTTCAGGGCTCTATCGCTGCAATATTTCCCGACAGAATGATCTTCCTGGAATATCAGATAGCCATCTTGTTTCATTAGCTCAAAAAGCGGCTCAATGGGCTGCTTTATAAGAATGGATGCGTCGATCCAAAGAATAAGTTGGTACCCTAGTTTAAGAGCTTCATAAAAGCAAAAAGGCTTAAAGGCGTAGGGTACCTGTTGATGTGTTGGAGAACCTTCGGGATACTGCTTTTTCCACGCGATAAACTCTCCCTTGAAATGATATTTATTGAGATTTTCTTTTATTCTCTTGATCCCGCGCGGAAAATCTTGGAATAAAACCTTTGGGTGATTTGAAGGAGGTGGACCATTAATCCCAAGGCTTATTACACATATGCGTTGTTTAGATATGACTTGCCCCAATCTATTTTATCAAAACTGACATTATAGTTTTCAGTATACTAAATTCTAATTGTGTGTTTTGTTGCGCGCAATCATCCACCTGAAATCCATTGATACTATCATTCCCGTTTATCGTTACCTCATGTAAGAATCTGTTCAACCCGGTCTGGAGCTTCATAGTATTTTTTTAAAGCATATTAAGAAATATGACCCTTATTTCCTTGTGAACGTTCTCCGTATAAAGAGGGGTATCCTGTTCTTTACTATTTTGTGGTTGCCTGATGCAAAGATAAAGCCGTAATACGGGCAGCCACAGATTTTTGCCTTGCAGCGATGTGCATTTTCAAAAAGATTGAGCTTGCCCTGATAGATATTGCCGAGATTGGTCGGATCGCTTTGACATCTTTTGATATTTCCATTAAAATCGATCGCTACAAATTTTACACCGGCTAAGCATGGTAAGTTTTTAAAAGAGACGTATCCATTTATCCATAGTTTGTCCAAGTCAGGATTTATATGTCCCATAACTTTTTCCGAGAGGCTATCTGTCTCTTCAATTAATTTCATAAAATGCAGAATCGTGCTCTTTTCTCTATCAGAATAAGCTTGAGGATAATCTTTCCACTTATAGTAACCCCGGAATAGTTTAGGCCGTACAAGCATACCGTTCTTTTTGAAAAATTCAAATGTCTGACTGAATCTGTCCACAATTGGAGGCCACATGACTTGAGTTATAAAGACGTTAAATGTTGCCTGCTCAAGAACTCTTACTTTCTCTATGAAATCATTAATAAGCTTTTGATTTTCCCTTTCAGTAATGTGAAGGGAGCAATGCACAAAGGAAACTTTTTTTGGATCAATATTGTCGCAAAAATCATACACGAGCCGATTTGATAGGTTTGAATTCAAACTTATGTAATGTTTTTCCGTTAAGCCTTTGCATAAATCAATAAAATCGGGGTGGAAGAATGGTTCTCCGCCACTCATGTGTATGAGCCAGATTTTCCCGGAAGTATTAAATGCATTGATAATTCTTTGCGCGTCAGTGCCCTTATACGTTATTTCTCTTCTATCTTTCATTGATACATAGCAGTAGGGACAGGAAAAATTGCAGAACTTATTGAGGGCCCAGTCTGCGATAACATCGAATTTCATCATTGGAGGATTCCTCTATTACTCTATAACTAGGTTATTGGTTTTTGAAGATTGATGATTAATGGCATATGCTAACATTTTCCATTTCTTTTTTGAAGAACCTGATTATGTGTGCGAATCTGCCGATGTCCTCCATGGAAAAGCCTCTGTGTTTTAATGAAAATAGTTGCGTTTGCGGTATGGCCGGCCGACAGGTTGACTCCTTTCTCAAATAAGAAAACACAATATGATACACTCATACATAAAGCGAACATAAAGTTTATTCATTTTCATTCTATGTCCCGATGCGCGAAAAGTGGTAGAGTAATTAACAATGAAGTCCCTGGTTGTATATCCGAAACATGGTCTGGCAAACAGATTAAGGGCCCTGGCGTCCGCCAGCATTGTGGCTGAATATACAGGGCGAAACCTATTTGTAAACTGGATTCCTTCCAAGGAATGCAATGTTGAATGGGAGGAGTTATTTCTTAATCAAATAGAGAGCCACCCGCTCCCTCTATCGAGTTATCAAGTTGGGATTAACCTTTACGATGACACCGTAATACCAATGTCCTGGTACCAGGATATACCACGCCTGTCGGTGCGCGACGAGTCTTATCTGGTTGCAGTGCATACCTGCCGTAATTTTCAACCAGAAGAAATGACAAACGAGGCGTATAAGGAAGCCAAATCTCTGTTTTATAGAAATCTGCTCCCCGTAGAAACCGTAGAGAAGACCGTCAGAGATATGCAAAAGCGGTATTTTGATGGCTGTGATATAGTCGGCGTCCACATTCGCAGGAAGGACCATCTCACTTTTCTGAAGAAAGACCATAGATTAGTCTGCCCCACCAAGTTGTTCGTTGAGGCGATGGAGAACATCCTGCATGCGAAACCGGAAAGAAAATTCTTCCTTGCTACCGATGACGAGAGGGAAGAGGAGTTTATCAGGCAATTATTCCCCGATAACGTGATAGTGTACGAAAAGGAGGGCCTCGGCAGAAATACGACAAAGGGGATGCAGGATGCTCTTGTTGACTGGGTGCTACTGTCGAAGACGTCCAGGATCATAGCTTCTTATGCGAGTTCTTTTTCCCAAGAGGCCGGTATAGTAAACAGGATAAAAACCGATGTGATCCTGAGGGAAGAAGAACTTTCTAAAACACACTTCAAAATACGTTTTACAGAATGCTTCAAAACACACTATAGAGTACTGAAAGAGGAGGGCATTAAGCAGTACTTTCTTTACTCCTATAATTACAGAAAGGGGCAGATTTTCAGTTGGAGCAGAAAAAAAACTTCACGCCCTGGTAAGGACATCTAAATTATTGTCACTCAGGGGGGGGTGTCGGATCGTTGATAACCGTGACGGTCGAGATTATCAGCTGCCAGCTCAATGTAATACCTTCTTGATATAAAAATGAAGTTTCAGCCAATACGTAAAAAATATACTGGGTACAAATAAAGTAATCAACAGCAATCCGATATTCGCACAAAATTCATTAGAAGATTCTGCCGATTTGAACAAGGCTGGCAATTGTTTTATCGCATTAAGTCTTTCCCCTGAAAGAATAGCAGATAACAGACGACCCCTGCAACATCTCCTCTTGAGTGCCTTAATATCCTCCCGTCTAACTGATAATATATGTGATAATCTGGCGGATAGTTTTTCATAGGTATGAGATAAATCCCTATGGATTTCCGCAGATTTCGAAGGATTTGCTTTGACAAGGAAAGTGAGATTCTCGTGATGGAGTCTGTATAACCCTAGCGTCTCTGGAAGGTACCACGCCTGAACATAACATGCAGCGATGGCAGTAAGGTAAAAATCCACCCCTCTTCTGATATCCTCCGGTATCGGGCAGATTTCCTTTAACAACGCACTCCTGAATGAAAAAGAGCTTGCTCCGCAGAACACGTTTCCCCTGATAATATCAGATAATAGCGGTCCTCTTCGATTCCTCTGAGGGTAGAACGTCTCAGAGAAATCCTTATACAGCGACCTTCCACCGCTGTCGATGACATCGAAGTTATGAAAAACAATCCCTACATCGGCATGCTGAGCGAATGCTTCTACCACCCTATTTGTTCTCATAGGAAGCCATATATCATCTGCATCAAGAAACGTTATTATTTGCCCTTTTGCAAGTGACACGCCCATGTTCCGCGCAGCTGCTACCCCCTTACGCTCATTATAAAGATACGTTACCGCGCTCGCGTATTTCCGAACCACTTCTCGTGTATTGTCTGTTGAGCCATTATCGACAACAATAATCTCTATGCTTTCCTGCGGATAATCCTGACCAAGTATGCTCTCTATCGCATCACCGATAAAGGCCCCATAATTATGAGTTGGAATTATTACCGATATTGGCGGAGTATCAATCATCGTAGATATTTCATTTACTTTACCACAAAATTTACTCCTTGGATAAAATGGGCAGAAGATAGTTCATTTATCGTGAGTGGCGGAGAGCTAAATTGGGCGGTTGCACAGGAAATAATTCTAAGTGCGAGAGTTTCCTCTTCCCTCTTACGTTTATTTTAAATGCAATTCTTCATTTCTTATCTCTTGGTATTTTTGCGGCATTGAGGTGTTGTCAATAACCTGACGTACAATAAAAATTCCGTCCTACAAAATCACCCATGAATCGCGTATTTCTTCCCGTATTAAATGCCCTGCCAGTTTTTGCCGGTGCGTCATTGAAATCGAAAGAAACACCGCTATTCTGTCTCCTTTCGTTTGCTTGAAGGGGAATTGAACAATATCTGGGGCACCCACACTTTTGTTTATAACTGTGAGAAAGAATCATGGGGGTAGAAACTCTTTAATTCGGTGTCTCTTATTGGGAACATTTCTTGTGAACAACTTGCATTGTATAGCGATCAAAAATGTAATAGGTAGGTTGAAATTATGTGAAAGAGGCAGACTTATTTCACCTTCAGCACTGCCAGAAATGCTTCCTGAGGGAGCTCCAGTTTCCCGAACTGCTTCATTCTCTTTTTGCCCTCTTTCTGTTTTTCGAGCAGTTTTCTCTTGCGGGTTATGTCACCGCCATAGCATTTTGCCAGCACATCTTTTCTAAGGGCTTTTACGCTCTCTCTCGCGATGATCTTGTTGCCGATTGCTGCCTGTATGGCGACTTCGTACATCTGTCGCGGGATGATCTGTCTGAGTTTTTCTGACAGTTCACGGCCCTTGTAATATGACTTGTCTTTATGCACTATCAGGGAAAGGGCATCGACAACCTCTCCGTTAAGGAGAATATTGAGTTTAACGAGATCCGATTCCCTGTAACCGATGAATTCATAGTCCATGGATGCATATCCTTTCGAAATAGACTTTAATCTGTCATAGAAGTCCCACAGTATCTCATTCAAGGGCAGTTCATATTCGACCTTAATCCTGTCTTAGCCAATGTAAGTAAAATTCATCTGAACGCCCCTTT
>Ga0315295_10002127_pt1 | contig 16858 bp, 17 predicted proteins | sample YL17G14_0_MG_FD_204453 | JGI IMG/M metagenome (GOLD analysis project Ga0315295, IMG submission 204453) | Sediment microbial communities from Yellowstone Lake, YNP, Wyoming, USA - YL17G14_0 | ecosystem: Environmental > Aquatic > Freshwater > Lake > Sediment | place: USA: Wyoming | collected... | reverse complement strand
CTCTTGCCCCTTTCACCTAAAAAGCGTAAAATTTGTACATATATGTCAGCCATACGCACATTTTTCAGCAGACTTTCAAATAACCTGATGGCGTTCAGTTTGTTCGTTCTCGCGTGCGCGATAATATTCATGGGATTAACGCTTTCGACCTTCACTCTGCAGCTTTCACTTATCCGCAGTGAAATGCCGAAAACGCTGGACAGGATCGACAGGCAGATAGCGGCGGTCCAGACCATCGCGGCCAGCGCCGAAAACATGGGCAACAGGTTTTCCGGTGACCTTAACAAGGACATATCGACCGGCATATCCAGCGGCATTAATAAGGGCATCACGGAGGGGATAGTTGATATTCCCGTCAACACCATGAAGACAGTGGGCAAAAAGATATCGAACACGGCTATCGATACGGGGACAACGACATACGATTTTTGGCAGGGGATCAAGGGAAAGTTGATGTTCTGGCAAAAAAAACCGCCCACCTCCGAAGCATCAAAGAAATGATCATCCGGCTATCACGTTGAGTCCTGCATTTTACCCGATTTCGTGCTATAATAGCCCATGCGTCTTAACGTCAAGTTACTTCTGAATTCAAAAAATGACAGGCTTGTCCAGGAAGAAGGAAGGTCCAGGGTCTACCTCGCACTCCCCAGAACATGTCCGGATCCCAACAAAGCTCTTATCAAGTTCCTTGCCGCGCATTTCTATGTTGAAAAGAACATGGTCAGCATAATAACGGGGCAGAATAAAAGAGAAAAGCTTGTCGAGGTAAGAAAAGGATAAGGTTTCTCAGTTATCAGATTTTCCCCCTCATGCAGATCCTCTATTAAACTGACGGCACAAGTTTTCATCATCAAATCTCGATATATATAGTTAGCGGGGGGCGATCTGAATGACAGTCAATCCATTAGGGCAGCAAAATACAGTTAATTTACCGCTTAGCAGGTTCAATAATACCGACAACAAGACCCTGTACGATCAGGGCAAGTCCCTTAGCAACGTTGATCAGCGATATGTGCTGGTGCAGCGTGCGAAAAAGGGGGACACGGATGCGCAGGCGCTTGTCCGGCAGCTGGCCAACGACTTTTTAAGCTCGAACAAGCCCGCCACCGCAGACAGCTTATTGCAGGGAGCGGGGTTACCAACAGTCCAGCAGCAGCAGATCGCAGACGCCAGTTCATTTGTCTCCAGCCAACTGAGAGACCTTAATAGCGCGGCGACAGCAGGCGGCGACCGGTCTTCAATAAGGAACGGTCTACTGGAGAGGGCCAAGACAGATGTTTTTGTCCGCAGCGACCTGACTAAGGCGGCGAACGGCGGTAATGCGGAGGCGAAGGGAATCTTGCAGAACCTGATGGATTACTATGTGACCAATAACAAGCCGAATCTCGCTGATCTGATTCTTTCCAGCATAAAGAGCCCCACGAATCGAGCGTAAATAAGGGCCTTATCTTTTGTTCAGCTTATTCAGAAAAAAGGATAGATCACGCGGCGGCGTTCATCATCTTCAGGAGATATCTTAGATATACCATTGCCCGGCGCTGGACAATATAACAGGGACTGGTTGCTATTGTGACGGCGACCCCGCGCATGGCGAACCTTGCCAATTCATCAAGCTTTGCCCTTATATCACTTGGTATATAGTGAAGCCTGCCGACAGCGAACTTTGCACCGGGAGAAAGGCGTTCGTCCAGGGGCAGTAGAACATCCAAGTCGATATCAACTATCACTTTCTCGTTATATCCCACCTGGCTGTTAAGGTCTTTTATCGGCCTGGAATGTTGTTCCGGTCCGAAATTCTTGATCTTCCAGCCATAAGATTCCCCGTACATGGCTATCCAGTCCCACTTTTCAGAGATTATCCCGCTTTTTACAAGGGGATCCACTATCCACCCGCTTATGCCCGCCCTTGAGACCATATAGTCAATCCTCTTTTGTTCCGATGTAATGGCTGAATATTCAGGGGTTTCGAAGTTTTCCGAGCGGTCGTTATCAGGATGGGCATCCAGATGGACAAGCCTTATGCCGCTTTTTATGGAACCGAAACGGGCCATCGCGATTATATATGCCGCGGCAAAACCATGGTTATCTGTTACGAACACATGCGTGCCGTTCATCATGAACGCCACGCTATTCTGCAAGCCCCTTGACCATCCAATAAAGCCGCAATCCTCCTGCTGTTGGGTCACTGCATCATACAGTTTGGGATCGAGTCCTATTAGTTCGCCCCTGCAGACAGGGCGGAACCAGGTCAGGTAATTGCCTCTTTTAATGTCGGCAGGTGAGCCCTTTTTCCACATGCAGTCCCTGTTGGCCGATATTATCGCCCGCTGATGGTCTATCGTGAGGCCGGCACTCATAATAGTGCGTAGCTGAGACTTTTTACTTGCGACACCTGTGAATATATCTAACATCTATAGCATCACCGTATCATTATCGGATATCTCGGGCTTTAATTTCACGGGATCTTCCTTATTTTCCTTACTTTATGTTAATGCAATCAAAGAAAAAGTTTGATATCCTTGGCTTCAGGGAGGCCAACTTATGAATATCTACTTGTGGACCGCGGAGATCCTGCTTGGGCTCATATGGATCTACAGTTTGTACGCGATATCGAACCCGGAGAGAACGTTAAAGTTCACCATTGAGCGCACCATAAAGACGATGAAATTCTATAAGATCAAAGCGACCATGAAGCCCACAAAACGATCAGCAGAGATACTGCGCAACGGGCATATTTTGGTGCTGTTGCTGGCCACGATATATATGATAATTGTCTATCTTTACGGCGATGCGTTCATGGTGCAGTTCATACGATGACCGCGCCTTTAAAGAACGGGAATGAGCTGGATAAGGCCCTGAAGGAGTGCGATAAGGTCATCGTTCTATTTTATGCCTCCTGGTGCCCCTTCTCGCAAAGGTTCCTCCCCATATTCGAAAAATATGCTGCAAAAAAGAAAAGCGCTTACCTGCGGGTCGAGATAAACGATGATGAGAGTCTCGCAGACAAATATGATGTCAACGTTTATCCGACGGTCCTTTTCTTTGAAGGGGGCAAGGTCTCAAAACGCCTGGATGGTATGGCGGGAGTAGGGCTTAGCGAAGATCACCTCACCGATTTCATCGTGACGTGCCGCGTATAATATGTCAGATAACGAAGCAAAGATAACGGTTACAAAGAACGGTCCCTACATTGTCGCGGGCAGCGTCCCTCTGGACAAGGAGATCATCGAGGCGGGCCCCGACGGCATACCGCTCCGCTGGGGGATGGGAGAGAAATATCCTCTCAGAAAAGCCTGCAGGCTCTGCCGCTGCGGCGCCTCAAAAACCAAGCCCTACTGTGATAACACGCACCTCAGTATCAACTTTGACGGAACGGAGACTGCGGGATATAAGAATTTCAGCGAGATGAACGACCCAACTATCGGCCCCGACCTGATAATGAATGACGCGGAAAAGTTTTGCGCTGTTGCTCTGTTCTGCCATCGCGCAGGGGATGCGTGGAACCTTACTGAAAAATCCAGCGATCCTGAGGCGAGGAAAACGGCTATCCAGGAAGCATTCGACTGCCCCTCAGGCCGTCTGGTTGCTGCTGACAAAAAGACTGGGCAGCCCATGGAGCCTGAATTTGAGCCATCCATAAGCGTTGTGGAGGACAGGGCGCACATGGTGAGCGGGCCGTTGTGGGTAAAGGGCGGGGTACCGATCATTTCCGCGGAGGGGAAGCCCTATGAGACGCGTAATCGCGTCACTCTTTGCCGCTGCAGCGCGTCAAAGAACAAGCCATTTTGCGACGGATCTCATTGCAACACTAAATTCAATGACGGGGATGAAAGGATAAAGAAATAAGGAGGTAAGAAAATGGATTATTTGAAGAGTTGTTTCGATCAGGTGAATGTGGTGGATGGTATCGTTCTGGTCCTGGGTCTTGTGGCGCTGACGGCGATCGGTACTATTATCTGGTTAAATGTGCATGTCGGTGGTCTTTCGCTGATATTAGCGATGATCATTATGTTGCTTCTGGCTTACATGATACTGCTCTCGATCCGTCCGGAAGCCGCGAAGAACCTCTATTTGTCCGGGACACTGGTTTGGGTAGCAACATTCATGCTTTTTGTCAGTTTATACAGGAACCTGTTCCCCAAGACCAACCTCTTAGCTTCGCTGACCACAAAGTCGAATATGTATTACCTGATCCCGTTCATTGCGTGCCTTATCACCCTCTTGTGGAATTTCCTGCTGCTTTCGACGAGTGTAAAGGGCGATCAGGGAAAGAGCGACTATGAAGGTGAAGTGAAATTAGTCAAGTTTATTGAAAGGAACGGCTATTACATAATACTTGCGATTACAGCTATTTTCCTTTTCCTGGGTACGGATATGGTTAGAAATATCAGGCGTTTTCATCTTTCACCTTTCTTTTATTTGTGGATGCTATCCTCCATTGCTATACAGGCTTGTGGCGTTCTCCCTCTAATCTGGGCGCCTGTGAACGATGCCAAGAGACTTGCGTGGATTCGTCACTTCAAGACGGTCTGGTACACCATTTCTATCTATGTCTTCTTTTTCGGTATCGTTGCTCTGGGGAAGAGCCTGATCCCCGGAGTTATAAATATACTGAAGTAGGGGGAATCGGGGGACTTGAGATCGAACTGTAAAATACTGAATAAGGCAGAAGTATTCGGGAGATCAGTATCGAGTTTGCGATAAGAGAAGTGTATCAGGTTATCAGTATATCAGGAGGGAGAATCGGGCTTAAATCCGACCTCTAATTTTCTTTCTTCTTCTGTTGGCGGATCGATAAGCTTCTTTATCACCTCAAATACCTCTTTGAATTGGCCGTCATATTTTGATTCGATTTGATCGATCTTTTCCTTAAGTTCCTTGTAGCCGAAGAACATACGGCGAAGCTTCGAGAATGTCCGCATTATCTGGATGTTCACTGCGACCGCTCTTTCACTGTTGAGAACGGTTGAAAGCATAAGGATCCCGTGTTCGGTGAAGGCAAGCGGATTTACCGTTGAATGCTTCAGGTTCTTGAACCGGTCACAATTTGTGACCAGTTCTTCTTTTTCTTGACCCGACAGCAAAAACATAAAGTCGTCAGGGAAGCGATCCAGGTTCCTTTTAACCGCCTGGTTTAAAGCTTTGGTTGGCACTTCGTATAGAAAGGCTAGATCTTTATCGAGCATCACCTTGTGCCCTCTGATAAGAAATATCCTATTCTCGATGACTTCTACCGGCACCAATTCATTACTCATATAAATATATCTATAAGCAAGAAACTTGCCAGAGGAATTATGAGGGAAACGTTGATAACTGTAGTGGGATTAGACGGTCAACGAAGCAACTATCGACTGAAATTTCTCTGTCATTCGGCCGATAATATGACGCAGAGGTGAATTGATGGGCCCTTCGTTGATAGGGAAGATAGCGGAACTTAACGCAAGGTCAAGACTTAACCAGAACGTCATAATAGACGCTCGCGGCTTGCGCGTTGGAAGAAAGGTCTGGATAGAAAGAAGTTTGCTGCCCGCCGCCATACAGAGATCGGAGGTCCCTCTATGCGCTGCGCTGCGCGGAAGGGGGGACCTGGGAGAACTTCTATATCAGATAAGCCGCGACGCCGACCTGCTCTCTGGTAAAAAAGAACGCGGAACGTACGCGGGAATAAACGTCACGTCGAGATTCACAAGAGTGCTACTGCTTGGCCCCGACTTTAAGAAACGGCCGAAGGATTACTTCCCTTCAATGGGACTGGAACGCATGGCCGCATACCTGAGGGCGACCAACGACGCCGTTGATGTTGAGACCCAGGACCCGACCCTCTTTAAGGAACACGAGGACCTCTTCCGGCATATAAAGAACAATCCCTACGACGTGATCGGCTTAAGCACACTGACCCCGAGCCTCGGCAGAGATACCGAGGACCTTGCCAGGATAGCCGATATCTGCAGGGGAAGGTCAAGCCGGCCGATACTGGTGATGGGCAACACAGGTGTCCTTTTGGGCGCGGAAAAGCTGTTCAACGCGCTGCCCGCGCTTGACGCGCTGGTCTGGGGCCCCGGCGAATATCCGCTGGCGGTGCTTGTAAGGGAGATTCAGAAAGCGGGAGAGCAGGCGCTGATGGACGAGATAGATAGGCGGAACGTGCTGGAGAATGCGGCAACCCTCGCCACCGATTATTGGCCCGCGAAGATCGCCTTAAGAGGCAGGGTGCCTTACGCGCACGAGCTATTCGCCGCCCCGACAATAGGACAGCTCATAGAATCAGAGGGGATGCTGGACTTTTATGCCATGCCGTATGAGGAATACTGGAGCACATATAAGGGAGGCTCCAGACCTTTCATCAATTTTCACGTTTCAACTGCTTCATGTCCCCGACATTGTTCTTATTGCGCAACACCAAAAGGGAAACTGGGCCTGCTTCCGCCGGACTATGTGGTGCGATTGTTCCAACACGCCCGCGCGGCGTACCCCGGGGTCACGTATTACGCGTATACCGATGACAACCTTTTTATCCTGAAAAGCCACCTGATGGATATTGTGGAAAGGATAAGAAGAACAGCCGAATGGGATGAAATTAAAAATGATATCCTGTTCTACGCCCAGGGAAGAGCGGATGACATACACAAGCTGACAGATGCAGAATTGGGCCTGCTTTATGAAGCGGGTTTTCGCGAGATCGGCATTGGGGCGGAATCTTTCTCTGATAAAACGCTCATAGAGCTGAACAAGCATTCGTCAGCCCGGGTGAACGCTGAAGCAGTGAGAGCGCTTGATAAGACCGAAATATTTTCGGTAGTCAATTTGATCCTGTTCCCGCCCAACATATCATTAAAGGACCTTTATTCGACCATTGAGCGCTCTATTGAGATCTCAGGGAACAGCAGGGTCGAGATAGACACGAATATGGCGCTCCTTGCTTTTTCGGGCTCGCCGCTAACGGAGGCGAAGTCAGAGAAAGGCATGCAGGACGTGCTGACCAGGCCGACGGTGAAGCAGGCTCTTGATCAACCCTGGATAAAGGATACGGCGATCGAGTATGACAATGTGAACGGCCTGCGGATACCGGGTGAATTCAAGATCATACTGCCCTTGATGCAGAAGCTCTGTGATGCCGCAAAGCGGTTAAGTGAGTCGGCGCTGGCGGTCACGAACTCTGTAAAACCCTCTGAATACGGCAGAAGAGGATTGATGATGCTCTGGGCGATAATCGCCTTAGTAAGAAAGAACGCATCGAGTTTCAGTGACGAAGCGGCGGGAGAGGGGGCATCGGTGGCGGCCGCGCGATCTGAAATATTGAACGAAAAGCTCCTTGAAGTGCTCAGAAAAAGATACGCAAAAGAAGCTGACGCGATAATCGCCGCGCTTGATTCCATCAGGATACCGGAAATAAATTAAGCTGACATCCTCACCCTACAGCACATACACAAGATCAGTCACATTGTTCATGAACGTCCTGACTTCTTCATCGGTCAAACCGCCCTTCGGGTAGGTCATCCGGACCTTGAAATAGTGGTTCTTGTAAGAGGTAAGGAACAGCCAGCTTGAATAAACAATATCGTTGCGCGTAAGCTCTAATTTTGAATACATAAAGTCCAATTTCCTTCCGTATCCAAGCTTCATTTTGCCTTCATCGATGACTGACACGTTCTTGTATAAACCCATCTTTTCGAGCTCATATATATCTGATTTGCAGCCGGCGAACTCGGCCTTTATGGCCTTGGAGCCGATGCCCGCCGGGATCGTCTTGTGGCCTTTATTGTAAACATACAGCGTGGCGGTGGCGACGTCCGTGCTGTATCCTATGCCGACTCCCAGGCCCGGCTCCTCCTTTTCAAAATCCGCGGTCTCACCCTTATCCCAGCCGGAAATTGAAGCAGGGAAGGAATCCAGGAACTTTTGTTCGATCTTCGTGAGGGCGAGCGAGGAACAGGGGAGGGCGAACAGAAGGAACAATAATATGAATAATTGACCGGACCTCTTTATCATAAAACACTGCCTTTTTTCAATTTTCAATGAACTAACCGTGGTAATCCTGCAAAGCTTTAATTTCTATCCCGCCTGACTTGATGTCCGCGATACCTTCAACAGCCGCTTTGGCCGCTGCTATCGTCGTGATATACGGTAGCTTGTACTTTATCGCCGCTTTCCTGATGTAGCTGTCGTCATATTTGCTCTCTCTTCCGACGGGAGTGTTTATTATCAGGTTTATCTGGCGATTGGCGATATCATCCGCCACATTCGGACGCCCCTCGTGCATCTTTACTGCCAGCTCGGAAGGGATGCCTTTTTTGTCAAAAAATTCCTTCGTTCCCTTTGTGGCCTTTATCTTGAACCCAAGCTCGGATAGCTGCTTTGCTGCGTCAATAATATATTTCTTGTCGTCATCGCTCACGGAAATGAAAACAGTGCCCTTTGTGGGCAGCTTCATGCCGGCGGCTTCCTGCGCCTTGTAATACGCCTTGCCGAACGTCGCCGCCATTCCCAAAACCTCGCCCGTGGACTTCATCTCGGGGCCCAGGACCGGGTCCACACTTGGATAAGCGTTGAACGGGAACACGGCCTCCTTCACGCCCATATGGCCGATCTTCTTTGCAGCCTTCGGTTTTATTTCCTTAAGCGTTTTCCCCAGCAGTATCTGTGTCGCTATGTGCGCCATCTGGATGTTCATCACCTTGCTAACAAGTGGCACCGTCCTTGAGGCTCTTGGATTGGCCTCCAGTATATAGACGACATCATCGCATATGGCGAACTGGATGTTCATCAGGCCCTTTACCTTAAGCTCGATGGCGATCCGCTTAGCGAATTCCTCGATGGTCTTAATATGCTTTGCCGGGATGTTGCGGGAGGGGACTACGCACGCGGAATCCCCAGAGTGGATGCCTGCAAGCTCTATGTGCTCCATCACTGCCGGGATATAAACGTCCTCGCCGTCGGAGAGAGCATCGACTTCCAATTCCAATGCCTGCTCAAGGAACTTATCCAGCAGCATCGGGTACTCCGGTGTTATGTTGATGGCGGTCTTAACGTAATCGATAAGCTGCTTCTCGTCATATACCACCCTCATGCCGCGGCCGCCCAGTACGAATGAAGGCCTTACCATGAGCGGATAGCCGATCTTCTTCGCTTTAGCGAGCGCTTCATCCTCAGATATCGCGGTGTCGCCCTCGGGCTGGGGTATCTTGAGCTTTTCTATCACGTGGCGGAACTTGTCGCGGTCTTCGGCCAGATGGATGCTCTCAACAGAGGTCCCCAGGATGTTCACGCCGGCTTCCTTGAGTTCCTTAGCGATATTGAGCGGCGTCTGCCCGCCGAACTGGACAATCACGCCTTCGGGCTTCTCCTTATTATATATGTTGAGCACATCCTCAACGGTGAGAGGTTCAAAATACAGCTTGTTCGAGGTGTCATAATCGGTCGAGACCGTCTCGGGGTTGCAGTTCACCATTATCGATTCGATGCCCTCATCCTTTAGCGTTAACGCCGCGTGGACGCAGGTATAGTCGAACTCGATGCCCTGGCCGATGCGGTTGGGCCCCCCGCCGAGTATCATTATCTTCCTGTTCTTTGAGACGGGAACATTGTCCTTTCCGATATAAGTCGAGTAATAATACGCCGCGTCCGCTCCGCTGACAGGTACCGTGTCGAAGGCGCCTATCAGGCCGTTCTCTTTTCTCTGCGCCCTGATCTCTTTTTCATCCTTATCAAGCATCTGGCTGAGATATTTATCGGAGAATCCGTCCTTCTTGGCCTGGACAAAAGCCTCGTTAGATAGTTTTTTGCCCCTGAAGGATCTTATCTTTTCATCTTCCGCGACCAGCTCCTTCATCTGCCCTATGAACCACCTGTTGATCCTTGTCATGTTCCAGAGCTCTTCAACGGTCATGCCTTTTCTCAGCGCCTCGTACATGAGGAATATCCTCTCGCTTGAGGGGAACACAAGCTTTGACCTTATCTTTTCAAGGTCCATGTCCTGGAACTTTTTAACGCCGAGGCCGTACCTTTTTATCTCAAGCGACCTGATGGATTTCTGGAAAGCTTCCTTAAAGTTCTTGCCTATGCTCATCACTTCACCCACGGCCTGCATCTGAGTGCCCAGCTTGTCTTCCTGTTCCGTGAACTTTTCAAAAGCCCACCTGGCGAACTTTATGACCACGTAATCGCCGTAGGGTTCGTATTTATCGAGCGTGCCCTTCCTGTAATAGGGGAGCTCTGAGAGGAGCAGCCCGACCGCGAGCTTTGTTGATACCCTCGCTATGGGGAATCCCGTTGCTTTTGACGCCAGCGCGGACGACCTTGATGTCCTGGGGTTGATCTCGATTATGACTATCCTTCCGGTATCGCGGTTGTACGCGAACTGTATATTGCATCCGCCTGTCACTTCTATTGCGTCAACTATGCTGTAAGAATAAACCTGGAGTTGTTTCTGAACTTTCTCGGGCACGGTGAGCATGGGCGCCACGCAGAAGCTGTCACCGGTGTGCACGCCCATCGCGTCTATGTTCTCGATAAAGCAGACGGTTATCTTGTTGCCCTTTATGTCGCGGACAACCTCAAGCTCCAGCTCGTCCCATCCGATAACGGATTCTTCCACTAGTATCTGGCCGATGGGGGATGCGGATAGCCCTCTCGCGGCAACGGTCCTCAGCTCCTCGATGTTATAAACGGCGCCTCCGCCGGTGCCGCCCATTGTATAAGCGGGGCGCAGGATCACGGGATAACCGAGTTTTTTGGCGATAACTTCCGCTTCTTCCACGGAGTATGCAAGCTCGCTGTTGGGCATGTCGATGCCGAGCTTTTTCATCTCATCCTTGAAGGCTTTCCTGTCTTCGCCGCGCTCGATGGCATCCGCTTTTACGCCGATAAGTTCGACGTTGTATTTCTTCAGGACCCCTTTCTTGTGGAGCTCAGCCGACATGTTAAGGCCTGTCTGTCCTCCGAGGTTGGGCAGCAGCGCGTCGGGGCGTTCCTTCTTGATTATCTCGGTGATGTGTTCAATGTTGAGCGGCTCGATGTACGTCCTGTCCGCCATTACGGGATCGGTCATTATCGTTGCGGGATTGGAGTTGACCAGCACCACTTCGTAGCCTTCCTCATGCAGAGCCTTGCACGCCTGGGTGCCGGAATAGTCGAACTCGCAGGCCTGTCCTATGATGATGGGTCCCGACCCGATGACGAGCACCTTCTTGATGTCTTTTCTTCTTGGCATGATGATTTCCTTTCTATTAAGGGGCAGTAAATTGAGGGTATTATATCAGTTTATTTTGCGGCGTGCCCGATTTTTAAGAAGAGGGAACTTTTCTATCGTGGACGGCTATTAAGCTTTCGGCAATATCCTGTCGTAAGCTTTCCTGACGAAATAAAGAGGATCATTACCGAGAATGTTAAGCGTTTCCTCCGCGTCCTGCATCCTTTTATCCTTTATCTCTAGAACATGGAAGATTGATAAGACCAGCATTGCCCCTACAACATCATCCATCACGGCGTTGAATTTGCCCGGGTCCATCTCGCGCACCTTGCAGAAAGCTTTTATCACCTTACCCCATGTCCTGTCGATCTCATCCAGGATCTTTTCAACGTGCCTGTCCCTGTTTTTGAAATATAAAGGAAGGGAAAATGGAGCCGTCAAGCTCCAGGTATTATTACTGTTAAATTCAAACGCCTTGGTCTTGAACCCCATCGTCATCGCGGGAGAACCTTGATACGCTTCCATCCGCAGGAACGGCTTTACCGTTGCGCCGTTCCTTATCGCTTGCAGCATGTCTTCGGCAGTCCTTAAGATGGTCGCTGTTGTGGCGATGGGCGGCGCGACCATGAAGAACTCTATGGGGTTGATGCCGTATTTAAGCATCCGCCTTTCCAGTCCCTCAAGCTTTGTTGGGTCGGCGCCCGGCTTAAGGAATTTCAGTATCTCAGGTATCCTTGACTCAACGCCCACGGCCATAGCGGTTACTCCTAGCTTTGCGGCCCGCTCCAGAAGGTCATCAGTGAGACATTCGAACCTTGAGAGACATTCGAATGAGATCTCGCACTTTGTTCTCTTGCGTATCTCATCGATCCCCTCAAGTATCCTGAAGAACCTAGCCTTGTTCACGGTAAGGTTATCATCGGAGAACATCACCCTGAACCTCTCCGGCGAATTCGTCTTCATGTGATGGTCGACGAACCTGTTAAGTTTTTCGAGTATCTTATCTTCGGGATAGTAGATGACCCTTCTGTTCTCCCTCTTGTCAAAATTGGAAGCGGAACAGAAGACGCAGACATTCGGACAGTGGGTGCTGAATGACATTTCGAATTCTACGGTCCTGCCTTTGGGCCGGATGGGCAGCTTGGTAAAATCAAGGGAATCGTTGACAGTCTCGTAATCCTTCTGCGTCAGGATCCTTGGAGTGGTCTTATGAGCCCTTCCTTTATTGTTTATGGAGATGCCGCTGACATCGCCGAACCTTTCAAGAAGAGAGCCTGCTTTTGCGAATCTGTCGCATATTTCCGCCATCGGGAACTCTCCAAGTCCCATTACAGCGATATCGACCTTGAATGAGAACAACTTATCGTGGTCCATTTTCATCCCGTGCCCGCCCGTTATCAGAAGAACGTTGCCGAGATAGCGTCTTATCATGTCGATCTTTGCTACCGCCATCTTGAAATGTATGGCCGTTAAGGTGCTGACGCCCACGATGTCATATCTTTTTGATTGACCGAACCTTCCCAAAGTGCGGTCAAATCCGATCACGGAATCGACCACGTCAACACGCGCGTGGCCTTTATCGGCCAGGAAATGGGCTATCCTGTGCGTTCCCATGTTCAGGCCGATCCCGTTGTCGTTCAGGTCAAAAGGCGCGACAAGCAGGACCCTCGGCAGGCGACCGTTGACGGCCGCAGGAGAGTAGCTTGTTATCCCTTTTATGGAGTCATTAACTTTCAGCATGATGCCTTTTTATCGGCTTATTCCGTGGAAAATTTCAAATACCGGGGTATAAGAGGAGAAGGCTATCGCGCTATTTCTTTTTCCCCCAGAACGTAATCATGAAAAGCGCACCGATTACCACGATAGGCACTATGTAAGCCCACGCCGTCCCGGCAAGAAGGGTGAGGGGGTAGCCGGTCGCGAGGGTCTCGGGATTCTTTTCGGTGTGGACCAGAAGTTTGAGACCGGTGCCGGAGATAACTATCGAAACATAGAGCCCCACGATCCACAGGATCACTAGCTGCCATTTGTTCATTATTTCATTCCCTTAGGGCAATAGGGAGGGCATTCCCAGGAAACAAAGACCGAAGAATTATAAATTGAAGCATCAAGGAATATCTTTTTATGTGCTGTTTTGGAATTATTTGCCGGATCCTTTACTTTTCCTTTTGCATCGGAGGTAATGGAGAAACTTACAACGGCCACGCAGAAGATAACGGTAAAGATGATAGCTAATTTCTTCATACCAGCACCCCCCTTGAACACCGTGAATTATCCTTCATAATGTATTTTGATACAACAAGAATATTATTTAGGGCAGGGCCAATAAGGAAAACTGTCGACAGGCATCAGGTATGGCCGATTTCATGATTGCGCATCAGATAGAGCGGGGATATAATCATCACAGAAATGAAGAAATATCTGTTGGCCTCATTAATGCTCGCGGTGCTGATCGCTCCCGCATTTGCAATGAGCGGCCCTCCGCAGACAGATTACGTGATGGTCCCCACTCCGGAAGCAATGAGCTCCACGTTCGAGATGACGGCCCCGTTCGGGGAACAGCTCATCAGGATAACGGCAAAACAATACGAATTTGATCCAAGTCACTTCACGGTCAAGCTGGGTGTCCCGGTAAAGCTCATCCTCACAAGTGTTGATGTCACGCACGGGTTCGCCATAGACTATTACAATCTGAATGTCAGGGTTGAAAAAGGTAAGGACACCATAGTCATCTTCACTCCCGACAGGGCGGGCACTTACGATTATTACTGCTCGGTCTTCTGCGGAGTGGGACACATCGGCATGCGTGGCCAGATGACAGTTGAGTAAAACCTTAACTCTGAGCTTGGTCCACGGCTTTTAACCATCCCGAATACAATTTTGACCTATCTTTTCCGTTCATTCCTGGTTTAAAGCTTTTATCGATGCGCCAGAGATTTTTTATCTCCGCCTGCGACTTCCAGAAACCTACCCCTAGACCCGCGAGATAGGCCGCTCCGAGAGCCGTGGTATCGATTATCTTCGGCCTTATGAGCTCAGCCGGCAGGATGTCCGACTGGAACTGCATTAGGAAGTCGTTCTCGGTTGCCTTGCCATCCACCTTTATCGATATTATCTTAAGCCTTGAGTCCTTTTCCATGCAGGTAAGAACATCCTTTGTCTGGTAGGCGAGGGATTCCAGTGTAGCTCTTATGATGTGCGCTTTTGTGGTCCCCCTGGTGATCCCGGTGATCGTGCCTCTTGCGTACATGTTCCAGTATGGCGCACCGAGGCCGACGAAAGCGGGAACAAAGTAGACTCCGCCGGTATCGGGGACGGACCTAGCGATCTTCTCTGTTTCCGGAGCGGACTTTATTATCTGCAGGCCGTCGCGGATCCACTGGATAGCTGCTCCAGCAATGAAGACGGAACCCTCTAGCGCATAAGTTACTTTCCCTTTCATGCCAAGAGCGATGGTCGTCAACAGTCCCGTCTTCGATATAGGTGCTCTCGTCCCCGTATTCATCAGCATAAAACAGCCGGTGCCGTAAGTGTTCTTTATTTCACCCGGTTCGAAACACGTCTGGCCGAACAGTGCCGCCTGTTGGTCTCCCGCTATCCCGGCGATCGGTATCCCGTCGGGGAGAACACCGATGCCTTTTGTGTATCCCGCGACGCCTGAAGAGGGGACGACCTTGGGAAGGATAGAGATCGGAATATTGAGAATGGAGAGAAGCTTCTTGTCCCATGCAAGTTTTCTGATGTTAAAGACCATTGTTCTTGAAGCATTCGTGTAGTCGGTCACATGCGATCTTCCTTTTGTCAGGTTCCATATTATCCATGTATCAACCGTCCCAAATAATAAACCTTCTCCTCTAACCCTTCTCGCTCCTCTAGCTCCTATTGTATCCAGTATCCACTTTATCTTCGTTCCCGAAAAGTAAGCATCCACTTTCAGTCCTGTAGCTTTCTGGATGTACCCCTCAAACCCTTTCTTCTTTAGTGCGTCGCAGATGGGGGCCGTCCTTCTGTCCTGCCAGACGATAGCGTTGAATACGGGTTTTGAGGTCTTCCTGTCCCATAATATGGTCGTTTCCCGCTGGTTCGTGATGCCGATGGCGGCGATCTCGCTTCCTTTGATCCTTTTGGACTTCAGTGCGTCCGATATCGTCAGCTTGACCGACTGCCATATCTTGACCGGATCGTGCTCCACCCAGCCGGGTTTGGGGAATATCTGCGGGAATTCGCGGTATGCCTTAGAAACAATCTGACCCTTTTTGTTGAAGATGATTATCGTTGAACCCGTGGTGCCCTGATCGATGGCGAGGATGTACTTTTTCATGCTCAAATTATATCACTTTTCTGCAATTCCACGCCAATTATGACGATATATTTTTGAAAGAATAATATGATACCACCTGTAAGTATGAGTACTAATGCTGTTGCCGGAAGATCAACCTCGATCGCCGGAAAGGCAGAGCCGCGCGCGAAAGCGGAATATCCGTCAATGAAATATGTCGATAAGAGCTATGAGGAACTCCTTGAATTTGGAAAAATGGTCGGCATAGACCAGTCAGATGACATTGCAGCTCAAAAGGCGAAGACATTGGCCTGTGTCAAAGCGTTAATGGACAAATATCCTGCCGACCGCAAAAGACTGATTAAGGAAATTGAGGGCATTTATGATGTGATGTTCAAGCTCTTGTGGGTCAACGAGGAGGCTAAAGACCCCAACATGTTTTGTTTATCTTTGTCGATGTTCATGCAGGTGAATCAGGAGCTCGAATCACTTTTTTTAAAGAATATCACAAGCAATGAATTAATCGCCAATTTAAGGGAAATACCCGAAAGGGATATATATCGCAACGATGAAAGAACGGCGTTCCGCGCAAAGTACGATATTATCCTTGCTTATAACGCAGAAGAAATGACCCCGATGGAAATAAGTCTTTTTAAGGGTTTGAAATGGCAGATACCGCCAAATGAGCATGAAATGTCCTTTGTATTCGCAAATTGTATTTCTACCTGCAGCATAGACCGCGAACTTAGCCGTTATCCAAAGGCAATCCTCGCAAATTTTCCCCGCAGGATGGCGGTAACGCTTATGGGGGGCGGTGTGGTTTATCCGGACCCGGCATATGCCGGCATATTAATTCACAGCGAACCGGATGTCCTGCATCACGAACTTTTCCATTGGCTCAGAAGAGGCAGGTTATCCTGGGTGGATGGCGATAATAAGACATGGGGCTCATTGACCTCCAAATTGTCGACTGGTCTGGCTGATGAGCCATATGCGGGATTTGCCTGTGAATACGGCAAGACGAACGTCAATGAGGACCAGGCTACCGTAGCAGGGATGCTTTTTTCAATAGACCAAGAAACATTAAGAGCCCGCCTTTCTTGCGATCCCAAACTTCTCGCAAAGGTGGAGCTGATAACCGGCTGTGAATACAACATAGAGCGCGGAGTGTTCTATCATCTGATGGGACCCGAGGATCTTAAGGTCAAGTACGGCTTGGGAGCACCCAGCTTCTACGCTGACTGGTCAAGTGTCAACGGCAAGGTCCTTATGGATGCCAATTACTGGAACAGAACAATAGCGGACAACATATATTATTACCGCTGATAGCTTTTAACTCTTAGCTCAGACCTTATATGAACCTCTCGAACCTGTCCTTAGGAGGTATTTCC